>ENA-UOOR01001323-UOOR01001323.1-fermentation-metagenome-genome-assembly--contig:-NODE-1323-length-29873-cov-6.277919_pt1 | contig 29873 bp, 21 predicted proteins | sample MGYA00245780_ERZ724029 | MGnify/ENA primary metagenome ERZ724029 (study PRJEB28704, sample SAMN03018315) | fermentation metagenome | biome: anthropogenic terrestrial biome; feature: soil; material... | reverse complement strand
GGCCCCTTCCGTACGATTGGCCGTTCGGCCATCGAGCTGGCCAACCACGTCGGGGGCCTCGGGCTCGTCATCGCCCGCACCGTGCGCGCGCTGCCCAGACTCGACCCCCGGGAGCTGGTGCGCTCGGTCGTCCACTTCGGCTACGACGCCATCCCGCTGGTCGTCGCGCTCGCGGTCTTCATCGGCGGCATCCTCGTGCTCTTCGCCAACGTCAACGTGCAGCGCTACGGGGCCAAGTCGCTCATCGGCTGGGCGGCCGGCTACACGATATTGCGCGAGTTCGGCCCTCTGCTCACCGCGCTGGTGATGACCGGGCGGGTCGGCGCACGCAACGCGGCCGAGCTCGCCTCGATGAACATCGGCGGCCAGCTCGAAGGGCTGCGCGGGGTGGGCGTCGACCCCTTCGCCCTGCTCGTCGCCCCGCGGGTCATCGCCAGCACCATCGCCATCGCCGCTTTGGGCCTGGTGGTCAACCTGGTCGCGGTCTTCTCCGCGGCCTTCTTCGGCCAGCTCATCATCGCCGTCGACCCCGGGTCCTTCTTCCGCAGCCTCGAGCAGATGCTCGGATGGCGCGACGCGCTGGCCGGCTCGGCGAAGATGGTCGCCTTCGGCCTGACCATTTCGCTCATCTCCACCCGCGCCGGCCTGGTCGCCCGCGGCGGGGCGCGCGCGGTCGGACGGGTCGCCGCCGTCGCGGTCGTCGCCAGCTCGGCGTTGCTGACCGCGCTCGACTACGGGATCACCGTCGCGCTCGAGAGGGTCCTCTGATGGCCGTCAGCCCGCTCCAGCTCGCCATCCTGCTCGGCCGCTCGACCCGGCGCGCCCTTCGCCGCGGGGTGCCGCGCGGCGAGATCGTGCGCCAGGTCCACGAGATCGGCTTCCGCTCGCTGCTGCTCGTCTTCGGCGGGATGGTCTTCTTTGGCGCGGTGATGACCGCCCACGGCGCGTACCAAGCGCGCAAGGTCGTCGGCGATCTGTCGATCGTGGGTCCGGCCTACTTCGAGGTGCTCATCCGCGAGCTCGGCCCGACCATCGCCGGCATTCTCGCCGCGGTGCGCATCGGCGCGGCGATCTCCGCCGAGGTCGCCGCCATGCAGGTGACCGAGCAGCTCGACGCGCTGCGCTTGTCGGCCGGCGACCCGTACGCAGATGTCGCCTTCCCGCGCATCGTCGGCGGGCTCATCGGCGTGCCCGCGCTGCTGGTCATCGGGACCGCTGCGGCGACGCTGACCACCGTCGTCGTCTCCACCTACGCCTACGGCGCCGACGGCACCGCGTTCATGGATCCGACCTTCGTCGACCTCGGCGACATCTTCGCCTTCTTCGCCAAGGCGCTCGGCTACGGCCTCGCCATCCCGCTGGCGGCCGTCCAGAGCGGCTTCTCGGCGCGCGGCGGGCCGGGCGCGGTCGGCGCCGCAACGACCACCGGCGTGGTCGCCTCCTGCATGCTGGTGCTGATCTTGGACCTGCTGATCAGCGCCCTGCTCTTCTACACGGGGCTCTGATGATCCGGCTCGTCGGCGTTCAGAAGGGCTTTGCCAGCCGGCGCGTGCTCGCCGGGGTAGACCTGCACGTGCCGCGCAACGGGGTCACTTTCGTCGTCGGGCGCAGCGGGGTCGGCAAGAGCGTCCTGTCGCGCTGCTGCGTCGGGTTGCTGCGGGTCGACGCCGGCGAGGTGCACGTCGGCGGCGAGCGCATCGATCACCTACCCGAGCGCGCGCTAACCCGGCTGCGGCGCCGAGTGCCCTACGTCGTGCAGGGCTCGGCGCTGCTCGACTGGATGGACCTGCGCGCCAACGTCGCCGTGCCGCTGCTGCGAGCGCTCGGACTGCCCGAGGCCGAGGCTGTCGAGCGCGCCGACCGCGCGCTCGAGCAGGTCGGGCTCGCCGAGGTCGCGAGAAAATCGCCGCCCGATCTCGGCCCCGGGGACCGCAAGCGCGCCTCCATCGCCCGCGCGTTCGCGCTCGAGCCCGAGGCGATCCTCTTCGACGAGCCGACCACCGGCCTTGACGCCGCGGCCGCCCGCCGGGTCGACCGGCTCATCCGCCAGACCGCGGACCAGGGCACCACTGCCCTCGTCGTTTCGCACGACCTCGACTCGATCCGCCTCGTCGCCGACCGCGTTGCGGTCCTCGACGACGGGGTGATCGGCTTTCTCGACGAGACGAAGCGCTTCTTCGAGGCCGCCGAGGAGCATCCTGCGGTGCGGCGGTTCTTCAAGCAGGGCGAGGTGGAATAGGCGGCACGCCGAGCGTAGCTCCCATCGCAGTAGAGGTTCGACTTGGCTCGGAGTCGACCCCTCGACCTCGCTCGCGCCGCACCCAGCGCTTCCTCGAGCTCACCGCGGCCTGCCCGCGCCCCCCGGAGCTTCGCCCTGACGGCACCCTCCGCATCCGTGCGGCGGTAGCAGGCCTTTCGCGCCTGGGCATCGAGCACGGGCCCGCCCGAAATGGCACAGGCAGTCCCCGGTGCGCCAGAACCTCTTGCCGCCGGCCGCTGCGAAGAACCTTTCCCTTTCACGCTGCATGTCGAATCGCGTAAAGGAAGCCTGCCGCGCCGGCGGCACACCTGTCACGGGACGGGTGCCTGGCTGGTGAGGAGGATTTAGATGCGCGTCTCCGAGCTCGTTCTCCCCGAGGTCCGCGATGCCCTCAAGGGCGACCCGGCCGCTATCCGGGAGCTCGTCGAAGAGCTGCATCCGGCGGACTCGGCCGACATCTTCATCTCGCTTGAGGAGGACGAGCGCATCCTGTTCCTCAAGGCGCTGCCAGTTACCGATCAGGTGGGCGTCCTCGAGGAGCTGGACGACGAGCTGAGGGCAGAGACGTTCGAGAAGATCGCCCCCGACATGGCGACGCGGCTCGCGGTGGAGATGAGCTCGGACGAGCGCGCCGACCTGTTCAAGGCCCTTCCCCCGACCTTCGCGGCAAAGCTGCTCGCCCGTCTGCCGAAGGAGGACGTCAAGGACCTGCGCTCGCTGCTCGCCTGGCCCGAAGGAACGGCCGGCGCGCTGATGACCACCGACTTCGTCGACCTCGACGCGGAGATGACGGTGGCCCAGGCGATCGACCGCATCCGCGAGGTCGCCGAAGAGGTAGAGACCATCTACTACGCCTACGCGGTCTCGCCCGAGGGCTCGCTGCGCGGGGTCGTCTCGCTGCGCTCACTGGTGACCGCCAAGCCGCAGACCAAGCTGACCGAGCTGATGGACACCGAGCACCTCATCGCGGTCAAAGGCGACACCGATCAGGAGGAGGTCGCGCAGATCATCTCGAAATACGACCTGCTCGCCGTACCCGTGGTCGACGACGCGGGACACCTCCTCGGCATCGTCACCGTCGACGACGTCGTCGACGTGGTCGAAGAGGAGACGACCGAAGACGTCCAGAAGCTCTCGGGAATGGCGCCGCTCGAGGAGTCGTATTTTCGCGCCAGCTTCTTTCGCATGCTCCGCAGCCGTGCCGGCTGGCTCATCGTGCTCTTCTTCGGCGAGCTGCTGACCGGGACCGCCTTGCGCGCCTACGAGGAATCGATCGCCGGAGCCCTCGCGCTGGTCTTCTTCATCCCGCTCATCGTCTCGGCCGGCGGCAACACCGGCAGCCAGTCGGCCGGTCTGCTCATCCGCGCGCTTGCGCTGGGCGAGGTCGTTCCCAAACAAGCTTGGCGCGTCGCCCTGCGCGAGGCGGGCACCGGGCTCATCCTCGGGGTCATCCTCGCGGTGATCGGCGCTCTGCGGGCCCTGCTGTGGCCCGACGTGGGCCCCGAGATCGCCCTGGTGGTCGGCCTGGCCCTGCTCTTCATCGTCTCCTTCGGCGCCGTCGTCGGCGCCTTGATGCCCATCTTCATCAAGTCGCTCGGGCTGGACCCAGCGGTCGCCTCGACGCCACTCATCGCGACCCTGGTCGACGTCACCGGGATGGTCATCTACTTCCAGATCGCCCGGGCGGTCTTGGGACCGGGCTAACCCCGAGCCGCGCCAAGCGGCCCTTCATCCCCGCTTGCGTGCCGGCAGCCGGGGCGGCGAGCGCCGACCGCGGCCCCGGCGGGTCGCGTTCGGGCGCGCCGAACGTTCCAAGGTCAGGCGCCACGCGAGCGGCTTGCGCGCCCACAGGTCGCCCCGGGAAGAACCGACGGAGAGGCCCTCGCCGCCTCGAGGCCGCCGGCGAGTCGCTGGCGGCCACCGCCGCCACGCCGCTGCCAAGGCCGGACGGGAAGCCTCGAAGAGAGTCCTGGGGACGCTGGCGGCGCCGCGTGTGTCCGCGGGGGAACTGGGGCCGCGGCCGGCCAAAGAACAGCGAGGGCGCGACCAAACGAACCGGCCGCGCCCTCGCAACTTGCTACGCCCGCTTCGGGCTCCTACGGGTGTTCGCCGCAGACCCCGCCGCTGCAGGTGCCGCAGCCGACAGCCGAGCAGTCGGTGTTCGTCTCGCACTCGGTGATCTCGCAGCGCTTACGGCAGGTGCCGCTGCTCCGGTCGCAGCCGCCGCAGCCCCAGTTTTCGCCCCAGCAGTCGGCGTCGGTGGAGCAGTCGACCATCGTGCAGCAGTCATAGTTCTCGCTGGTGTGAAACAGCCTCAGCTCGTACGGCTCGCAGGAGAACTGGGGATTGGCGCCGGCCTTCGGCTCGACCTTGAGCCAGTAGTCGACCGAATCGTCTAGGACGCAGCGGCCATGCCAGATCGAGCCGGTCGAATTCGAGGCGTTGTCGGTGTCGCCAAAGGGAGTGCTCGCGCAGTCCCAGGCCATCAGCGAGGCCTTGTAGGGAGCCGACGTGCCGGTCGGACCGACGATCTCGACGTCGAGGAAGTGGCACTGGGGCTTCTTGCTGTTGAAGAGGCAGTAGAAGCCGTCCGAATAAGAAGTGCCGTCGGCGGCGGTCACCTTCAGGTAATCGACGTCGCCGGTCGGGTAGATGGTGTAGCTGAGGACGGTCGCGCTGGTGTCGGCGTCGGAGACCGACAGCATCGTCGCCGTGTCGCAAGTGTCGTTCGGCTCGGCCAGATCGCCCTCGAGCCCGTCGTCGACCTGCCCGTTGCAGTCGTCGTCGAGTCCGTTGCAGGTCTCGGTCGCGGGAACCTCCTCGCCGACGCACTCGCCCCAAGCGTTGTTGTTGCAAATCTGCAGGCCCTTTTGGCATTCGCCCACGTCGCTGCCGCATTGTTGGTTCTCGCCGTGGGTGCAGGTGCAACCATCGTTGACCGTGCCGTCGCAGTTGTTGTCGAGGGTGTCGTTGCAGTTGTCGGTCAGCGCCGGGGGAACCTGGCCGAGGCAGGCGCCCCAGACGCCGTTGGTGCAGGTGCGGGTGCCGTCCCGGCAGGTGCCGACATTGCGGAACGAGGCGTGGTACTCCCAGCACGGCTCGGTGCGGTTGTGGACGCAGCTACAGAAAGGCGGCTCGTCGATGCGCCCGTCGCAGTTGTTGTCGAGGCCGTCGCAGATCTCGGTCTGGGGCTTGGGCGCGGTGCAGTTCTCCCACCGGCCGTTGACGCAGACCTCCTCGCCGGTGCCGCAGGCGGTGGTGCAGGACTGCTTGGCGCCGTCCTGGCAGTCGCAGTTGTTGTCGACGACGCCGTCGCAGTCGTTGTCGAGCCCGTCGCAGCGCTCGGCAGTCGGCTTGACCTGGCCGTAGCAGGTGCTCCAGACGCCGGCGGCGCAGGTGTGCTCGCCGTCGATGCAGACGCCCTTGTTCCGGGTGTTGGCCGGGCCTTCGTAGCAGGCTTCGGTCACCCCGTTGACGCAGGTGCAGCCGTTGTCGATGACCCCATCGCAGTCGTTGTCGAGGCCGTCACATCGCTCGGTGACCGGCAGCACCTGACCGGCGCAGGGGGTCCAGATTCCGTTGTTGCAGGCGCGCTGCCCGTCGGAGCAGAGGCCGACGGCGCGGGTGTTGGCCGGGCCTTCGTAGCAAGCCTCGGTGACGCCGCTCTTGCAGTCGCAGTTCTCGTCGATCCTGCCGTCACAGTTGTTGTCGATGCCGTCGCACACCTCGGGCTGGGGTTTGGGCGCACTGCAGTCGCCGGCCCAGTTGCCATCGACGCAGGTTTCTTTGCCGGTACCGCAGTCAGTGCTGCAGTCGCGCTGGCTGCCGTTGCGGCAGGTTCCGGCGGTCGCTTCGCATGCGCCGAACGCGCCTGCGTAGCAGACCATCTCGCCGGGCCGGCCGTCCGCGGCGGTGCACTTCATGATCGAGCCATCGACACAATCCTCACCGCAGCCGGCGAGGCCGAAGGTCAGGGCAACTGCGAAACAAGCCATCAACGCGCGACGCATCACGACGTCCTCCAGGTTCTGATGAGATGACGCGGCGCATCCTAGAGGAACTTCAGGGTTTACATCAACCCACCCTCCGTCAGTCCGGGGTGTGGTAGGTGTATGGGCGGCCCGCCTGGCAGTCGTGCTTCAAGGCCTGTCGGCTTGTGGATGGCCACCGTACGCTTCGAAGGAGTTGCCCCATGAGCTTTCTCGAATTGGTCCAGCGCCGCAGCTCCATTCGCTCGTTCCGGCCCGACCCGGTCGAGACTGAGAAGCTCGAGCAGGTGCTCGAGGCCGGCCGTCTCGCGCCCTCGGCGTGCAACCGTCAGCCCTGGACCTTCATCGTCGTGCGCGACGAGGCGCATCGAACCGAGCTCGGTGCTGCCTATCGGCCCGAGTGGCTCAGGCAGGCACCGATCGTCATCGCGGCGTGCTGCGACACCCGCTCGGCCTGGCGCCGCTCCGACGGGAAACTCCACGGCGACATCGACCTGGCCATCGCGGTCGACCACATGACCCTGTGCGCGGCCGAGCTAGGCCTTGGCACCTGCTGGGTCTGCGCGTTCAAGCCAGACGAAGCACGGCGCCTCCTGGGCCTGCCCGAGCACGTCGAGCCGGTCGTCCTGCTTCCCCTGGGCTACCCGGCAGAAGAGGGCCAACCCAAGAATCGCAAACCGCTCGACGAGATCGTGCGCTGGGAGCGGTTCTAAGGGTCGAGCATCGAAAGGCGCCGCGAGCCCTGCGGGAAGCTGGCGACAGCGAAAACCGAATTCGGCCCTCGGCCTTCCGACGCTCTCGCGGAGTCGAGGGCCAATTCCAAATTCGGGAATCCGGCATCCGCGAGACCCGCGGACGCAACTCCGAAGCCTCGAACGGAAAAGGCCTCCCGATGTTCCGGGAGGCCTTCTTCACTGTGGAGCTGAACAGGATCGAACTGTCGACCTCCTGAATGCCATTCAGGCGCTCTCCCAATTGAGCTACAGCCCCATCTCCTTCTCACGGCCAATTGGCCAACAGCCGCTTTTCACCGAACTTCGAGAACCTGCCGAGTGCTTCGAGCTTCTCTTCGTCTGCCAAGTGGAGCTGAACAGGATCGAACTGTCGACCTCCTGAATGCCATTCAGGCGCTCTCCCAATTGAGCTACAGCCCCATCTCCTCTTTCCGGCTACTTCGACCTCTTCTTCGTCGGCGTTTTTCGGCTCTTCTCTACCAGCGCCTCGGCCTCCTTGAGGATGGCCGCGATGTCCGCCTGCTGTCTGAGCAGCTCCGCTTCCTTAGCCTTGACCTCGCCCACCGCCCTCTTCAACGCCGCCGGGACATCCACAGCCCCGTCCTGCACCAGCTTGTAGAAGGCCTCACCCAACTTCAGCAAGGCTGCTTCGCGCTCGCTTCGTCGCCTCCCGAGCTCGCCCTGCGCCCCGCCCATCCGCACTGCTTGCTCGACCGACTCACGCAACCGCGACAACTCAGCCTTGGCGGATTCCCACGACTCGTTGAGCTCGCGCAGAGCGTCGGTGTTCTCGGTGTGTTTCGGTCCGGCCACGCCTGCGACCTCGCGGGTTCCCGTCAAAAGCGCGCGGTTCAATACCGCACGGTCTTGCGCGTGTCAAGGTGTTTGCCCAACGAATCTGCCTCGAGCCCAAGACGGCTCGCCCGCTCCGATTTCGCGCCACCGCAGGCCCGACCTTGGTTTGCCGGTCTGGCAGCCTTTGCGCCTGTCGGGTTAGAAGACCCCCGCCGCGCCCGAGCCCTGCTCGGCCGTGTCGAAGACGACACCTCATGGACCTTCTTCGCGCTCTCGGAATCCTGCTGTCGGTCGCCGTCGTCCTGACGGTGAACGTCGCTGCTCACCTTTACCTCTACCGGCGACTCATCCGCGCCCACACGAGCCGCCGCGCCCTGCGCCGCGCGGGCGCCGTGGGTCTGAGCGCGCTCGGGCTGCTCATGGTGGCGGGCCCGGCGGGCCAGCACGCCGCGCCCGGGAGTCTCACGACTCTGCTGGCCAAGGCCGCCTTTCTATGGATGGGCGTGGGCTTCTATCTTCTCGTCACCCTCGGCGCGCTCGACCTTGGAGGCCTGCTCGGGCGGCTCGTACGGCGTGCGGCCAAGCCGCAGCCCGGCGCCGGGCCCAGTGACCCCGGACGCAGGCAGTTTCTTGCGCAGGGCGGGCTCCTCGGCGTGGCAGTCGCCGTGCCGACCTCCGGTTATGGCTGGTGGCGCGCATTTGCGCCGCCCCAAGTGACCGAGACGACCATCGCGCTGGCGGGCCTGCCCCGCGCGCTCTCGGGGCTGACCATCGCCCACCTTACCGACATCCACGCCGGCGGCTGGGTCGACCGCGATTTCATCGCCGAGCTGGTCGAGCGCACCAACGCGCTGCGCCCCGACCTCGTGGCGATCACCGGCGACCTCGTCGACGGCAGCGTCGAGCGGCTCGCCGAGGTGGTCGCGCCCCTTGGCTCGCTGCGCTCGCGCTTGGGCACCTTCTTCGTGCTGGGCAACCACGAGTACTACTCGGGCGCCGGTCCCTGGACCGCCCTCCTGCGCTCGATGGGCATGAAGGTGTTGCTCAACGAGACGGCGAGCCTCGAGGGTCTGGACATCGTCGGGGTCGGGGACTGGAGCATGCGCAAGCGGGGCGATGCCTCCGGGTACGACCTCGAAGCGGCCCTCGCCGGGCGTGCCCCTGGCGCCCCGGCGATCCTCCTCGCGCACCAACCGCGCGGTTTCGAGCAGGCGATCGAGCGCGAAATCGGGTTGCAGCTCTCCGGGCATACCCACGGCGGCCAAATCTGGCCGTGGACCTTCGCCGTCAAGCTCGCCTACCACCCCTACTGCGCGGGCCTGTACCGCGTCGGCGACCGAGCGCTGTACGTCAGCCGCGGGTGCGGCTTTTGGGGACCGCCGGCGCGCGTGGGCGCACCTCCGGAGATCGCCCGCATCGTGCTCGTCTAAGGCACGCATCGAGGGCCGCGCCCCAAGGTCTGCCCGCGCTCGCTTTGGAACTTGGCCGTCGGGCTGACTCGAAGAGGGCCGGCCGCCCGAAATCGGCGGGCGAGGCCAGCTCCTCGCGCGCCAGACGAGCCAGCGCTTGCACTTCGCGCCCGGCACGCCGAGTCGAGCCCGATGCCAGTGACACCTGCCGCAGCAGCACCCTTGCCTGCCGCGAAAAACAGCCGGCCTCCGAGCGAGCCCCGGCGCTGCAGACGGCAAAAGCGCTCCCACTCGCGGCTGTCATGCGCTAGCTTGTGCGCGTTTGCGTACACTCACTCTCATCGGAGGAGCCCGCCTATGAAGTTTTCGCAGGTCCATTCCTTGGGGAAGGACGAGGCCAAGCGCCGTGTCGAGCGCCTCACCAATTACTGGCACGAGCAGTACGGAGTCTCCGTCGATTGGCAGGGTGACAACGCCCGCTTCCGCGGCAGCGTCAAGGGCATCGATTTCGACGCGAACGTCACGGTGAACGACCGGAGCATCGACGCCGAAGGCACCGACCCCGGACTGCTGGTGCGTGCGGTCGCGACCGCATACTTGAAGAAGAAGCTGTCGGACTACCTCGACCCCTCGAAGAGCGTCGAGGAGATCGAGAAACTGGCCTAGGCTGAGCCGCGTCCCGAAAAGCCCTTTGGCAGCGTTTTGGGCTTCTTTCGGCCCGGCATGTAGAATCCGCTCCCTTCCCGCGCAGGCGGGCAGCTTCCTGGCTCTGGAGGAGCTCGTGGCGGGTGTTGAGCCCGATTCAGTGGAGTCGCAGGAATCCCCGCGGATCCTGATAGTCGACGACGACGACTCCGTGCGCGACGTGATTTCGGTCCTCCTCGCGGAGGAGGGCTACCGCTGCACCTGCGCGGCGAGCGCCGATACCGCGCTCGAGGCCCTGCCCGCCGGGTTCCAGCTCGTCATCAGCGACATGAAGATGCCCGGGCACGACGGCCTGTGGCTGCTCGATCGCATCCGCAAGCAGAGCGAGGAGACCGCGGTCATCATGTTGACCGGGTACGGCGACACCGAGTCGGCGGTCGAGTGCCTGCGACGCGGCGCGGTCGACTACCTGCTCAAGCCGCCCAAGGTCACCGACCTGGTGCGCGCCATCGAGCGGGCTCTCGCCAAACGGCGCATCGAGCTGGCCCGAAAGCGCTACCAGTCCCGGCTCGAGAGGCGGGTGCGCGAGAAGACAGCCGAGCTGCAGCACGCCTTCGTCGAGATAGAGGACGCCTACAACAACACGCTGCTCGCTCTCGTCGCCGCCCTGGACGCTCGCGAGCACGAGACGAGTGACCACTCGCAGCGCGTCGTGCGCTACACCGTGGCCATTGCGGAGAGGCTGGGAATCGGCGGCGACGAGTTGGCCAACATCCGCCGCGGCGCCCTGCTGCACGACATTGGCAAGATCGGCGTCCCCGACTCGATCCTCCTCAAACCCGGCCCCCTGACGCCCGTCGAGTGGGACGAGATGCGACGACACCCGGAGATCGGGTTCAACATCCTCAAGAGCATCGGGTTTCTGTCCGGCGCGGCCGACATCGTCCTCTCGCATCACGAGCGGTTCGACGGAAACGGCTATCCCCGCAAGCTGAGCGGCTCGGAGATCCACATCGGAGCCCGCGTCTTCATGGTCGCCGACACGCTCGACGCGATCACGAGCGACCGCTCGTACCGCAAAAGCCAGGGCTACGAGGCGGCGCGCCTGGAGATCGAGCGCTGCGCGGGCACGCAATTCGACGCCGAGGTCGTCAAGGCCTTCCTCTCACTACCGGTCGCCAGGCTGTCGGAGCTGCGCGAGGAGTCGGTTCGCGACAAGGCCGGGGCCTAGCGCGACGGCGCTCGGCCCTCGGTCGACCAGCCACCGGCCGGGGGAAAGAAGGACCCGCTCGCGTCTTCGCCTCTGCAGGCGAAGAAACGCCGGACAGCCCGCTTCCCAAGGCGCCGCTCGCTCGAGAAACGATGCAAGGCGCTCGGCGCCTCTCACCACACGCCACCCAAGCCCTCTCCGGCCTCTTCTGACCTGCCCGGCGCAGCCCGCGGCGGCGGAATGCAAGCAGGTGTCGGATTCCTTATAGTGGCGCCCCTCGTGAGGTTGATGTGCCTGGCTTGCCCGAGCGCCCCACAGACGCCCAAGACTCCTGCGACCCGCGCCCCCCACCCCTTCGCGACGGGCAAGGGCGCACCGTCGACTACCTGCGCCTGTCGCTGACCGAGCGCTGCAACTTCAAGTGCGGCTACTGCACGCCCCCGGACTCGCGCCTCGACGGCGAGTCGCTCACGGCCGAGGAGCTGGTGCGCCTGGTCGCCGTCTTCGCCCGACTCGGAGTGCGGCGCGTGCGCCTCACGGGGGGCGAGCCGCTGCTGCGGCGCGACGTGCTCGAGATCGCGCGGGGCATCAAGAGCGTGCCGGGCATCGCCGAGCTCGCGATGACGACCAACGGCCATCTGCTCGAGAGCATGGCCGAGGCGCTTCTCGATGCGGGCGTCACCCGGCTCAACATCAGCCTCGACAGCCTCGACCCGGCCAGGTTCAGGCGGCTTACCGGCGGCGCAGGGTCGCTCGACCGCCTGCTCGCGAGCATCGACGCCTGCCTCGCCGCGCGCTTCGACGACCTCAAGCTCAACACCGTCGTCCTGCGCGGCGAGAACGAGGGCGAGGCGGCCAGCCTCATCCGCTACGCGTGGTCGAAGGGGATGGTGGTGCGCTTCATCGAATGCATGCCATTCGCCCGAGGCACGCCCGTGCCCACCCTCGAGCTGGTCGAGCGCATCCGTCGCGACGGCATCGCCTTGCGCCCCGAGTCCGAGGTCTCGGGCAGCGCGCCGTCTGGGCCTTCGGAGTACTGGCTTGGCCAGGGCGGTCGCGTCGGCTTCATCGGGCCGCTCAGCCGCAACTTCTGCAGTAGCTGCAACCGGGTGCGCGTCGCCTCCAACGGAGACCTGCGGGCCTGCCTGGGTGGAACACAGGTGGTCCCCCTCGCCCGCCTGCTGCGCGGCGAGAACGCCGAAGCGGAGCTCTCCCGCGCCGTGCGCGCCGCCCTGCAGCGCAAGCCCGAGCACCACCAGATGACCCTGCCCGACGCCGGCCACAAGCTCCTCTCGATGCGCAACATCGGCGGCTAGCCAGGCGCTTGCCCCCCTCACGGTTCGTCCGGGAACAGGCCGTGCGCTAACATGCCTCGTCCTCTTTCCGGCAGACGAGCCGTGGGAGCCACGCATGAACCGCTTCGTGTTGGGCCTTGCCCTTCTCTTCCCTGCCTTTGCCCAGGCGCAAGTCAGCTTTCCCGCCACCCGAGTCCTCGAGCGCGACGGGCTGGTGCGGCTGGCGACTGGCATCAAGGCCGCGCCTCTCGACGGTGATCCCGCACTGGCGGCACGGCGGTTCACCCTGCAGCACGCCGAGGCCCTCGGGCTGCGAGGCGCCGACCTCGAGCAGCCGCGCATCTCGCCACTGCGGTCCGGCAAGGTGGTCCGCTTCGAGACGAGCTTTCGTGGCCTGCCGATCCTCGGCGCGCAGCTCACCGTCGCCCTGGACGCAGAGGGCCGGGTGCGCCGAGTCGCCAGCTCGGCCCGACCGATTCACGGCCATCAGCTCACCCGCGCGGTCCAGGGGTCCGATGCCCTCGCCTTCGTCGCCTCGGGCCTTCAGGCGGTGGTGACAGAGCACGGCAGGCCCGCCGGCGCCTTCCGCGAGGTGGTCTACGTTCGCGGCGCCGTCGCCCGCCTGGCCTACGAGATCCACGTCGCCACGCTCAACCCGTTGGAGAACGTCTATGCGCTCGTCGACGCGGCGACCGGCGAGGTGGTCTCGCGCCAGAACCGCATCTACTTCTCCGACGACGCCAAGGTCTGGCAGACCAACCCGGGCGCAACCGAAGGCGAGCCTCTCGTGACGCAGAGCCTGAGCGACTTCCTCCCCCCCTCCGCCGCGCGCGACCCGGACGGCCGGCTCGCCGGCACGCTGCTCGACGCGGTGAGCTGCTGCGCCCGGGCCGAGTGCGATCCCGAGAACCCGATCAACGTGATCACCGGGACGATCGCCATGGGACCGTTTCCGCTGCCCTTCGAGGCCCAGTGGTGCGACCTGCGCCCGCGCGCATCGAACGTGCTCGACGGGCGCAGCAACTACGACTACTCGCCCGAGGACCCGCTCGCCATCGATCCGCCGCAGGACCCGGTGACCTCGGGCCTGACCGTCGGCGACGACCCGGCCGACCAGGACACCTTCGCCGAGGTCCACGGCTTCTACCACGCCAACCGCGCCTATCAGTTCTTCCGCTCGCTCGGCGATCCGGGCTTCCTGCTGCGCGACGGGCAACAGGACCCGCCGAAGAAGACGCAGGTCTGGGCCAACTTCCTCATCCCCGACGCGTTCACCTGGCCGCCACAGATGACCCCGGGGGGCGAGCTCTTCTTTCCCCTCGTGCGCATCCCGGCCGGCAACGCGGCCTTCATGCCCCGCGAGTCCTGGGCCGAGCTGCCCATCTTCACCAGCGCGAACCTGCCGCAGACCGACGCCATCGTGCTCTTCCAGGGGACGGCCGCCGACTCGGCCTACGACGGCGAGGTCATCTACCACGAGCTTGCGCACGGCGTGGTCTTCTCCACCGCGAACCTGAACGGACCGCACCTCGATCTGTACGGGGCGCTCGACGAGGCCGGCTCGCTGCACGAGGGCTTTGCCGACTACTTTGCCGGCGCGATGACCGACGACCCCGCGATGGCCGAGTGGTTCGGCGCGATGGTGGGCGAGGGCGCGAGCCTGCGCAGCCTGGACAATGACTTCAAGTGCCCCGACCTGCTCATCGGCGAGGTGCACAACGACAGCATGCACTTCTCCGGCGCGACCTGGAGGCTGCGCCAGCAGTTCCTCGGCCCAGACTCCGGCAAGACGTTCGACACGGCGGTCTTCGATGCACTCAAGTCGCTCGTCCCGGCCTCGGGCTTCGCCGAGACCGCGGAGGCCATCGCCGCCGAGGTTGAGGCCGCCTTCGCGACCATTCCCGACGCGCGGGAGACGGTGCTCGCCGAGTACCGCGCGCGCGGGGTCATCGAGTGCGTGAAGGTCATCGAGTACCTCGAGCCGCGCGCCGAATACTGGCTCCCGGGCACCTCCTCCGGCTATTCGCCGCTCGCCCCGGGGCCCGTCCAGCTCAAGCTCGTCGTCCCCGACGGAGCCCAATCGCTCTCCATCGAAGCGCGCCTCGGGCCCTCGCTCGCAATCGGCCTGGGCGGCGCGGTGCAGGTGCGTGCTCTTGTCAGCGTCGGCGGGCCGGTTGCGTACTCGGGCGAACCCGGCCGGCTCGCCCACGACGCCCAAATCGTCAAGGCGCTCGCCACGGGGGCCGGGGAAACCCTCAGCGCCGAGGTTGCGCTCGAAGCCCCTCGCGGCGGCGAGATCTTCGTCTCGATCGCCAATGCCGGCGCGGACGGGCTCAGCCTCGTCGGGGTCACGCTCGCCGCCGAGCCGCTGTCGCCCGTGCCGGATGCAGGGTTGCCCGATGCCTCCGAGCCCGATGCAGGCGAGCTCGTCGACGCGGGGGCCGATGCTGGCCTGAAGCCCGATGCGGGGGTTCTTCCGCCCGATGCAGGAGCAGGTCCGCAGGACGCCGGCTCGCAGCCGGCTCCGGCCGCCAGCACGAAGGACGAAGGCTGTGGCTGCGCGGCTGGCAGCGCCTCACCGGCCCTATTCGCAGCGGTGTTCGCCGGATTCGCTCTCCTGCGGCGGCGCCGGGACTGAAGCCCCAGGCAAGGGCGTTCGCGCCGCGTGTCGACCGACGCGGCGCTGCCGGCCTCTTGCGGCGGGCGCTGCTGTGCCTCACACCAGCATGGCCGGCAACCGGTCAGCCCAAGCGAAGTCGACCTCGGCTGCGCCCCCCCCGGGCGACGTCGAGCGGCTGGCGCGGCGAGCGCTGGCCGCCAAGAAGAGCCGAGGGGCTCGGGCCCACCCAAAAGCAGCTTGACTCAACCGCGACCGCGCTCGTGCCTCAAGGACTCTCGTCCGCCTCGTCGTCCCCCTCGAGCTCGAGGTCCTCTTCGGGAAGCGCGGCGTTCACGTCGCTCTTGACCGCCGCGAGCGCGAGCATCCGCCTGGCGAGGGCCGCGAAGAGTACCGACTCGTCCTCGTCGGCCTCTACGCTCTCGTTCTGCCCGTCGAGCTGCGTGAACAGGTCGACCGCTTTGCCAAAGTCGCCGCTTCGACGCGAGAGCTCTCCGATCAGAAAGAGGATGCGGGGCTTGTCCGACTCCGCCACCAGCGTCGAGTCCTCGAGGCCGATCTCGAACCGGACGATAGCCTCGCGCTGGCTCTCGCGTTGAAGCTCAGGCTGCCCGCTCGCGCGGGCACACCAGGCGGCGCGCAGGTAGTAGTCGGCCAGCTCGAGCGAGTCGTCGTCCTTGACGTATTCGTGGCAGCGGGCCGCGAGCACGTAGCGCTCGGCGCCATAAGGCTCTCGACCTTCGGCGAAGTCGCTCGTCAGGCTGCCGCGGCGAATCCAGCGGCGAAGGTCGTCGAGGTCGTTCTCCTCGAGCGGCTGCATCCGCGTCGGCGGACGATCGCCGAGCCGCCTGGAAAGAGAGTCGAGCAGCTCGTCGACCTCCTCGTGCCGACCATCGAAGCCGCAGTGATAGGCGGAGTACCGGCACGACGGGCAGGACTGGATCAGGGAGGGCAGCGGATCGAGCCCGGCGAACCTCGGGCGCAGGTCGCTCTCCCTGCCCACCGGCGCACCGGGATTCGGGATCTCCGAGTTGAAGGCCGTGTTGCATACCGGGCAGCGCAGCGAGAGCGTGATGAACTCGATAGGAGGCGAGCTCACCCTCGAGACCTGCTGTTGGGCCGTCTTGCTCCTGTCACCAGCCATGTGTCCGACACCCGCGGTTCAGTTGTGGCCTGTCCACCGTACGCTGCGACCGTCCCAGGGACATTCTCGAAAGGCGGTCCCGGCTCGGCGTCCGGGCGGCACGAAGAGGGGCCGGCCGCCAGCTCTCCGCAACATGAGGAGCTGCGCGCACCGTCCTGCCCGACCTCGAACAACCACGAGCGCACCGCCGGGGGACGCCAGGTAGCGCGTGCCAAATGCCACAGCAGACGCGGGCCGGCAATAGTCAAGTCCTTGTCTGCCCGAGGCTCGGGCATCGAAAGCCCGGCCCACCGAGGGCTGCGTTCCGAGAAACACCGCCCCGCCCCCCGGGCCTCCCGCCGCTGGCCGACCGGCTCATCGGCGAGCGCGACACCTCGAGAGCCGTGGCGCACAGCTTCTGGGCCGACCGGATCGGCGCCCAAGGCAACGCCTGCCGTCCGTGATCTGGAAGGGGCCGAATCATCGCAAGCCAGATGGTCCGGCCCGAGCCGCCAGCGAGGCCGGATTGCCGATGGGCTCGAGGGCACTCGCCTCCCACCTATTCGGTGGGCAGTTGAAGCTCAAGGCTGATGCCGACCGTGTTGGCTACGGCTCGCCCTGCTGGATGGCAGGCAGGCGGGCTAACGCCAAGAGCGCGAAACAACGAGCCTTTCGGCGCTTGCTCGCTGCGGTAAGCTTTTTCGGCCGTCCTGTTGACGCGTCTACAAGTGTCGGATATTGAAGGTCAAAGGACGACCTGCCCGCCTATGTAGGGCGACATCCCGAGGAGCACTCGATGTCCGGCACTGACAAGCGCAAGCAAAGCCTCTACTTCCCCGAGGACATGCTGAAGGAGATTCAGGAGGAGGCGACCCGCCAGGATCGCTCGCTCTCGTGGATCGTGCAGCAGGCGTGGCGCATCGCGCGCAACGACATCATGCGCTACCCGTCGGTCAACGACGTGGTCGGCACCAGCGACGCCGACGATCCGCGCGAGCGCGACGCCGTCTAGCTTCCCTTCGATTCTGCGCCGCTTGTTGCGACTGGGCGCGCGCCCGAAGGGTTGGTTTGGGCCTCTTCTGTCGCTCGAAAAGAGCCCGAGCTCGCGCGTCCCGCGACGCCGCGGGTGCGCCCCTTTCGCCGAATAGGCTCACCGCCAAGCACACGCCGCCTGGCCTGACGCTCTCGGCAACGACCCGCCGCACGGCAGGGGCGCGACTACCGGGGGTGAGCAGGCGGCAGAGCCGAGGGGCAATGAGCTTTCGCGGCGTCTCGGGCAAGTCGCGCGCGTCGCGGCTCTTCTACCCTGCCGGCAGGCCCGGACCGACGCGTCCCGCCCGAGCGCACTCTTGACGGGTCAGCGGTGCCCTGCGAGCCCGCGCCCGAGCTACTTGCACTCGTGCAGGTGGACGCGATCCTCGGCAGTCGCCGACAGCGGAGCCTCGGCGGGATAGGCCTTCGAGAAGTAGCGCGCGACGATCTCGAAGTTGAAGCTGCCCGCCGACAGCGTGTCGCTCGCGTTCGGATCGACCGCCTTGAGATCGACGAAGCCGTCTCCGCCCCCCTGCAGAAAGCTGTCGACCGCGACGCGGATGGTCTCGGTCTCCGAGGGCGGAGCGAGCGGCAGCTCCACGCTCTTGCCGCAGTCCGGGTTCTCCGGGTCCTCCTCGCAGGAGCGGTGGTGGACAAGGACGCGGGTGACGCGCCGGCCCTCGGTGGCGCGCATGCCCTCGGCGTCGAGCGTCTCGCCCGGCTCTCGGCAGTCGAAGAAGACCTCGCCGCCATAGATCTGCAGGAACCAGCCCTTCGGCTCGGCCTTGTCGTACTTGAACACCGAGTGCTCGAGCATGTTCTTGAGCTGCTTGTGGGTGAGGCTGAGCGCGACGACGCGGTTGTCGAACGGCAGCACGTCGCGCAACACCTTGCGCTTGACCGGCCCGCCGTAGAGCACCTCGCGCGACTCGCAGACCCCCTGCGAGCGGATGGCGCCGCTGTTGACCAGGGAGAGCTGCGGCCGGTCCTTCGCCTGCTCCTCGTCGAAGGCGTGGTAGTAGGCCTCGGCGACGAGCTGGCCTATCGCGTTGTCGTCGGTGCGCACCACGGCCTTGGTGATGTTCGCGTCGCCGGCCAGGTAGCCGGCAACCCCGTCCGGCTCCTGCATGAAGCGCGAGCACTCCTCGTTGTACTCGACGCACCCGGCGGCCAGCAGCGCGACGAGCAGGAGGGGCTGGAGCGTTTTGAGCAGTCTCATCTGTCGCCTCTAATAGCGCATGCGCGCGGTCAGGTAAGCGCCGAGCCCCTCGCGCGGCAGCAGCCCCGGCATCCGGCCCTCGTCCGGCCGCGGGACGTCGTCGTAGAGCTGGTACTGGAAGAGGTTCTGGACCGTGAGCGCGAAGTCGAAGTGGTCGGCGAGCTGCTCGGTGCGTAGCTGCGCGCCGACCAGCGCATAGGCCGGGATGCGGTAGTAGCGCATCGTCTCGAGCTGGCTGAGCGCGTTGTTGCGCCGCTCGGCCCCGAGCTGGGCGAGCACTGCGAGGTCGAAGTGCCGGCCGAGCGGCAACTGCGCCGCCCAGTTGAAGCGGTACTGCGGCACGTTGACCAGGTACTCGAAGCCTTTGGGCGTGGCGAGGTCGATCGCGCGGAACCAGGAGTAGTTGATGAAGGTGTAGGCGCGGCTGGAAACCTCGAAGCGCACCTCGGCCTCGGCGCCCCAGACCAGGACGCCGAGCTTGCGGTTCGACAGCGGGATGATGTTGCCCGAGGTGTCGATCGCCATGATCGGGTCGCTGAAGTTGTTGAAGAAGCCGTTGGCGCGCAGACGGACCTTGTTCTCGCCGACCGCGGTGGCGGTCTCGACTCCCGCCTCGACGGTGTCGATGGTCGCCGGCTGCAGGCCCGGGTTGCCCTCGAACCGGCCCTGCGACAGATCGGTGGTCGGGATGCGCTCGGCGAGCTCCTGCATCGTCGGCGCACGGAAGGCGCGGCCGTAGAGCAGCTTGAAGTTCCATCCTTCGCCCGGCGACCAGACCAGGCCGAGGCGCGGGTTGAGGCTGGGCACCATGCGCGTGCCCTCGATGAGCACCTCGCCCCCGCTCTCGCTGGTCTTCGGCAACTGAGTCACGTCGGCGCGCAGGCCCAACGTCAGCGAGAGCGTCTCGTGGACGCGCCAGACGTCCTGAATGAAGGCGCCGGCGACCAGGCGCCGGTTGAGCTCCTTTAGCGACTGGCGGGCGGTGAACCCGGTCGGATCGCGCAGCTCGGCCAACACCTCTTCCTGCTCCCAGTTGACCTGGTAGGAGTACTTGGGCAGGTCCTGGACCGCGCCCGAGAGACCCAATGAGAGCCGGTGCGACTGGGCGATGGAGAGGTCGAGCCCCAGCTCGCCGCCGTAGGTCCTCGCCGTGAAGCGGGTGCGCTCGAAGAGGCCGACCGGCGCGCTGACCCCGTCGACGAGCTGGTAGCCGCGGGGCGCGACCTGGAAGAGCCTATCGACCATCTGCTGGTCGAAGAAGGCCCGCGCGGTCAGCGCCCCCGACTTGCCGAGCGGCTGCTCGTGCGAGAGGTCCGCGAGGATGACGCTCCAGAGCAGGTTCGACTCGCGCCCGAGGACGTCGAACAGGCCGACGAGCGCGGCGCGGTCCTCGTGCAGGAAGCGCGCGCTCAGCTTGGTCTGGGCACCGCCGGCTGGGCTGCGCCGGATCTCGAAGCCGGCGTTGACCTGCTGCCCGGAGTCGTTGGTCAGCCCCGCGCTCGCCTCTTCGTCCTTGAGCCCTGCCGCCTCCATCTTCGCCGACGCCGAATCGCTCACGATGGGCTTGCGGTAGCCGTCGGTCCGGGTGTAGCCGGCGTCCCCGTAGAGGAACCAGCCCGACTCGCCGAGCCGCAGCCCGCCCGACAGATGGGCCGCCGCCGAGCCGAACGAGCCTCCCGAGGCCGCGGCCTCGAGCCCCTCGCGCCGCTTGGAGACGACGTTGACCACGCCGAGGAAAGCGCCGGTGCCGTAGAGGGCCGAGCCCGGGCCACGGACGACCTCGACGCGCTCGATGTTTTCGGTCGGCAGGTTGAGCAGCGCCTTCGCGTCGTAGGGGCTGTTGAGCCGGTGGCCGTCGTAGAGGATGAGCAGCGCCGAATCGTCGCGCATTCCGCGGGCCGAGACCCGGTGGAACCCCTGGACGTCGCGGCTCGTCTCGAAGCCGGGGACCATCTTGAGGACCTCGGGCAGGGTGCGCAGGCCCAGCGCCCGCATCTGGTCTTCGGGCACGCCGGTGGCGATGGCGGGGGCGACCGAGACCGACTGTGCCTGCCGGGTCGCCAGGGTCACCACGTCCTCGGCACCGAAGAGCGCGAGCTCGTCGGCAGCAGCCTCGTCGCGCGCAGGCCCGGCGACCGGGGAAGGACGCGGGGGCTCCGGGGGCGCGGTCGGCCCCGAGGTGGCGAGGGCCGTGCCGCCGGTGGTCAGGACCGGCTCAGGTCTCGTGCCGTCGTCCACAGGGGGCTCGGACACAGAGGCCGCCTGCGGGGGCTGATAGGTGCCCGTCACCCGGACTCGCCGGGGCGCCGACTGCGAGCCATAGAGCTCGGTCTGCCCGCCGAAGTAGTCGATGGCGATGCAGTAGTACTCGATGCTCGGCGGGACGAGGTCCTGACCCGGGATGATCGCCCGGAACAGGTCGCCGTACTCGAGGGCAAGCTCGACCTGCTTCCAACTCCTCCCCTTCTCCCGATACCGACAGCGGGCCTTGGCGAGGTCCCCGGCGCCGAAGACGTTGCCGACGATCTCCAGGTCTTTGCCCGCCTCGGCGCTGGGCGGAGGGGTGTGGAGGAAGGTCATCCGCTGCGCCGCGGCGTTGCCCGGCAGCAGCAGCGCCAGGCCGACGAGAGCGGCTACGAGCAAGCGAGAGCGAGGGTCGTTGATAGGTGCCATAGGTCACACGTCGAAAGAGGTCCGATTCTCGATACTCGCCACCGCCCGGTCAATGTCGGTCAGGACCTGGGCGAGCCCCTGCCCTTCCTCACGAGGATGAGCCCGAGCAGCCCGAGGGCCGCGGCAGGCGCGCCCCCGGCGCCCGTGCAGCCGCACCCGCCGCCCACCGGCGCGCCGATCCCGTCCGTCTCTCCCCCGTCGCTGCCGGGCCCCGGGATGCCCGCGTCCTCGCCGGGTCCCGGGATGCTCGCGTCCTCGCGGGGTCCGGCCGTGCCCGAATCGGGCGGCGGGGCGCCCGCGTCGGCCGACCCGGTCCCGTCAGGAAGGCACAAGCCGGCCTTGCAGATGTAGCCGTCGTCGCAGGAGGCGCCGTCGTCGATGAGCCCGTTGCAGTCGTCATCGCGACCGTTGCACTCCTCGGCGCTCGGCTCGGGCGCCTCGCACGGCCCCCAGACTCCCTCGCTGCAGGTCTGGGTGCCGGGACAGCCCGCCTCACAGCTTCGCGTCAGGTCCTCGTCCGTCTCGCCGTCGCAGTCGTTGTCCTTGCCGTCGCAGCGCTCCAGGTTGCCCGGGAACACCTCGGGATCTTGGTCGTCGCAGTCGTCGCCGCCGCTCTCGAGCGAGGCGTGGCCATCCCCATCCGCGTCGGTGCCCGCCTGCGCTTGGACGACGATCTCGGCCCAGACCCGGTCGCCGAAGCGGCCCGCCCCCGCGCGCTCCATGCGCCAGTTGCTGCGGTAGGTGCCCTCGCCGGTCGGGGCCCGCATCGAGACCGACCAGGTCTTCGTCCCGTTCGGCCTGACCGTCTCTCCGGCGGCAAGCTCGACGAAGTCCGGCCCGCCCAAGCGCTCCCCGCCGTCGAAGGCCCAGCGATACCCGGCGCTCTTCGACCAGGTGGTCGTGCCGGTGTTGCGCACGGTCCAGCTCTTCTCGAAGCTCGCCCCGGCCGCGAACAGGGTGCCGTCGGGCACGGTCTCGGAGACGAAGCTCGCCCCGTCGTCGTTGCCCGGCGGGTCGACGATGATCTGGGCCCACACCTGGTCGCCAAACAGGCCGCTGCCCGCGTGGTCCATGCGCCAGTAGCCCCGATACGTCCCCGCAGCGCTCGGCGCGGTCATCGCCACCGACCAGGTCTTGTTCTGGCCCGGCTCGATGGCCTCGCCCGCCCCCAGCTCGGTCACCTGCGGCGCGCCGAAAGGCTGCTGACCGGTGAAGGTCCAGCGGTAGCCGGCCGGCCCGGTCCAGACCGTCGTCCCCGAGTTGCGCATCGTCCAGGTCTTGGTGAAGGTCGCCCCCGGCTGAAAGTGCGTGTCGTCGGGGACGGTCTCGGTCACGAAATCGGCGTTGTTCGTCTGGGTCACGTTGCAGCCGGTCGCGCCGGGCAGCGCGCAGTAGGCGCCCTGCGAGAGCCAGTAGCTCAGAGGCCCGCCGCAGTTGCCAGCATAGGGGTCGTCCGAACCGTACTGCGGGTCGACGACCTCGAAGTGAAGGTGCGGCCCGGTCGAGCAGCCCGAGGAGGCCACCTTGCCGAGCACCTGGCCGCAGGTGACGTGCTGATTGAGCTGCACCGCGAGGGTCCCGCGGCCCATGTGCCCGTAGATGGTCACCTGGCCGTCGGCGTGCTGCAGCTTGACGAAGTTGCCGAAGCCGCCGCCGCAGGCGCAGTTCTCCAGGCTGCTGTTGCGGTCGTCGCAGCCGTCGTTGAGGGCGATGACCTGGCCGTCGTTGCCGGCGACGACCGCGCGCTTGTTGATGTTCGTCCAGCCGCCCACGCCGAAGTCGGTGCCGACGTGGCCGTCGTAGGTGTAGCCGGCCCTGCAGTTCCAGTCCTGGCCGCTGTGGTCGAAGTAGGCGGTGACGTAGCAGAGGTTGAGCGGTTGGGGCTGACAGCCGGTCGGCTGGTCGCAGCCTTCGAGTGGCAAGCGATAGGGGCTCGCCAGCCCGAGCGCCGGAGAGAGCAGACAGAGCGCGAATAGAGCCGGGCGGATCATCGCGATCCCCCCTCCGTCAGGCGCGCTCTGCCCGACTCGAGGTCCAACCGCCAAAGGCCACCGGCGCCCCGGTACTCGAGCGTCGAGCCATCGACGAAGCGCAGGCCCCGGCGCGACTCGATGGGCGGCACGAAATCGGGGCCAAGCCCGCCGCGGCCGGCCTCGAGGCCCCGGTTCGTTACCTGCCGCAGCCCCGTCCCGTCGCGGCGCACGGCGAAGATCGAAGCCACGCCGGTGCGGGTCGAGGAGAAGACGACCAGCTTGCCGTCCGGAGAGAAGACGGGCGTTCCGTTGTACCCCTCGGGCTCGACCAGGCGCTTGGCCTCTCCGCCCTCGCGCGGAAGCACGTCGAGGGAGGTGCCGCCGCCGCGCTCGCCGAGCCGCACGATGGCCAGGGCCTTGCCCGAGCGGTCGAGCGCGAAGTCGGGCGCCACCCGCTCGGCGACGGCGCGGGGCCCTTCGGAGTCGAGCTCGATCAGCGACTCGCCCCGGACATAGAGCACCGCGCCATCGGGCGCGTAGGCGGCCGCGCCCACGCCCTCGACGAGCTTGCGCGAGCCGGACGGGCTTCGCTCGAAGAGGGTAAAGGCGGTGCGAGGCGGGCTCGAGTCGGCCCGCGCGCGCACGATGCCCTCGAGCACCCGGCCATCGCGCTCGTCGAAGAGAACGCGCTGCTCGGCATCCGCCGCCACCCGCGGCGGTGGCCTCGAGTCGGGCTGTGGTCCGCCTGCCAGCAACACTCCCAGCAGCGCGAGCGCCATTCCATGCATCGCGTTCTCTCCGGTGTGAGGTACGCGACCATCATAGCCCGCGCCGATTGGGTCCACTGCGTCGCTGGCCGATCTGCGCCCGGCTAGTCGAGGGCCCGGTGCAGCTCGGCGATCGCCTCGCGCATCCTCGGCAGCAACTGCCTCTTCACCCTCCACAGCGCGCTCGCCTGTTCGATGGGATGGGGAGGCCAGGCCTTGAGCGCTCCTCTCGCGCCGGCGATGAGCTGGTGGTAGGCGCCCTCGAGCCCGAGCGCGGCGGTGGCGACCGCCGCCTCGTGGGCGCGAACCCGGCTCATCTCCGCCTGCGTCGCCGCCACCTGCGCCAGGGCGTGCTCCCTGGCCTCGGCCGCCCTGAGCTTCTCGGCAATCACCCGGTAGTAGTCGGAGAAAAAGGCGATAAGCGACTCACCGAGCGCCGCGGCGCCGTCGGCCGGGATGCACCCGCGGGAGCCCTCGACGGCCTGCACCCAAGGGACGAGCCGCTTCGGGCCGGCGTGCTCGAGGATCCAGTCGCCCAGCGCGTCGAGCTCTTCGCGCCCGATCGCGGCGAGCTCCGCGGCCACGAGGGCCGGCTCTGCGTCGGGGCCGTTGCGGCCGTTCATGTTGCTCGCGAACCAGCGCTCGATTCCCGCGGTCCGACAGAGGCCGGCGAGGTTGCCGAGGACGCCGCAGACCACGACCGGGCGCCGGGCAGCGAGCCCCTCGAGCGCCACCCGGCCGATTCCGAAGACCGCGTCGGCCCAGGCGATCTCCTCGTGGGGCCGGAACGTGGGGCCGCGCCAGTCGAAGCGAAGGCCCTTCTCTTCCAAAGGCTGCAGCTCGCGGCGGGCCTCCTGCTCGGCGTCTCCGCCGCCGCTGATGCGCACCTCCAGCCCCTCGGCTTCGAGGTCGGCGTACGCGGCGATCGCCCTCGCGGCGGCGCGCAGCGAGAGCAGCTTGTCGGAGTCGAGCCGCGACAGCACGAGCAGCTTCCGGGGCGGCAGCCTCGCCTCGGGCGCCTCGCGCAGCCCCTCGAGGTCGAGCGCATTGGGCACGCACAGGAAGCGCGAGCCGTCGATGCCGTAGGCCGCGACGAAGAAGTCGCGCGTCGCCGGCGCGTTCGCCGTGGCCAGGGCCGCACGCGGCCAGAGCAGTGAGAGCGTGTGGCGAAACAGCAGCAGCTCGCTGTCCCAGTCGTGCAGGCCGTGGAAGTTGAGCGAGTACGGAACCTCTTCGGCCAGCGCGGCGAGCGCTCCGGGCAGCAGGCTCATGAAGGGATGGGCATCACAGAAGTCGATGGCCTCGCCCCGAATCACCTGGCGCAGCCTCGCCACCGTGTCGCCGAAGTCCTCCCGCGACCGGAAGTCAAAGGCGATCTCCTCGATCCCCGACTCGGCGAAGGCTTGGCTCATCAGGCCGGGCGCGCGGGCCGCGACGACCCGGTGGCCCCGGGACCTGAGCGCGCGGGCGTGCGTCAGCAGGCGCGTCTCGAGGCCGCCGGGGACCGCACGCTCGTGCAATAACAGGATGTTCATCGTCCGGAGCCCCTCTCACTGATGTCCGCGGATGATGGCGGGGCGCAAATTGGTGTGCAAGCAGACACTTGCGGCTTTGCGAAGCTCGCGGTCGCCTCTGCTTCGCTCCGTCAAGTCGCGCGAGCTGCGCACCTCTTGACACATGCGAGCCCAAACGATTGATCTGCGCTTTTGCCGGCGCCCTGCGGGAGGCGGTTCGTTCGCGCGCACCCCGCCAGGGCCCGGGCAAGGATTTCGAGGCACCTCAATGACCGATCGACCGGCCGGAACGGCCCTCCGAAGGCCGCGCGGCTTAGCAATCTCCTGGTATTTCGTCCCTTACGTCGGCTCGGCGGACGTCGACTTCTTCCGCAGAATCAAGGACTTGGACGTCGACTTCGACGTCCTGCAGGTCAAGCGCGCCGCGCGCGACGAGCGCCTCCTCGGCTTCGACCACCGCCGCAACCTGCGCCGCTTCGAGATCGAGGTCGATCACCTGCACCCGCGCTCGGCGGCCACGCGCGAGGGCTTCCTCAAGAGCTGCCTCGCCCACTTCCAGGCGCGCGCGGGCGAGTACGACTTCGTCATCTCGCACTCCAACGAGGTCCACTGCCACAAGGTGGCCTGGGAGATTTGCCGCCGCTCGGGCCTGCCGTGGATCGCCTACTTCGGCGACCCGTCGGCCAAGAACCCGTACGTCCGGTACATGCCCGACTATCCGTTCTGGCAGGAGGACAACGAGAGCGAGCGCAAGGCCTTCGAGCAGGCCGACCGGCTCGTCTTCAACAACGAGTACCAGCGCCGCCTGATGCTCGAGGGCTTCGAGCAATACGCGGCCAAGTCGCGGGTCATCGTCCACGCCTTCGACCCCGAGATGTACCCGCAACAGCCCGCCGCGCGCTCGACCGACAGGTTCCTGCTCGGCCACTTCGGCACGCTCTACGCGGTCAAGCGCAAGGCCGAAGTCCTCTTCCGCGCCATCGACCGGCTCCTGCAGATCTACCCGGAGTACCGAAACCGGTTCCTCCTCGAGCTCTACGGGTCGACGACCGCCCTCGACGCCGCCGCCCACGCGGCGATGCGCCACCGCGACCACGTCGCCTTCCGCGGCCAGGTCGGCTACGTCGAAAGCCTCGCGCGCATGTGCGAGATGGACGCCCTGGTGCTCATCGACGCCTTCTTCTCTGTCGAAGAGGACGGGCTCGCCTACAGCCCGTTCCTGCCCTGCAAGATGGTCGACTACCTCGGGGCGAAAAAGCCGATCGTCGGCATCACCATGCAGGACGGCCCCTGCGCCGACCTCTTGCGCGCCAGCGGCAACCTCGTCGCCGACGAGCGCGTCGACCGGGTCGCCTTCGTCCTCAAGCGCTACCTCGACCGCAAGGTGCCGGTGGACTACTCGGTCGCGGCCCCCTACTCGCACGAGCGTCAAGTCGCCCAGATGCAGCAGCTCGTCGACGAGCTCCTCTCCGAGAAAGCAGCGGCATGCACCCGAAAGTCAGCGTAATCGTCCCCGTCTACAACCTTGAGCTCTACATCGAGCGCTGCCTTCTCTCGCTGGCGCGCCAACAGTTCGATCAGCCCTACGAGGTGCTCGTCGTCAACGACGGGGCCACCGACGACTCGCAACTGATCATCGACGAGGTCGCCGCCGCGCACCCGGGCATCTTCCAGACCTTCGTCAAGCCCAACGGCGGCCACGGCTCGGCCTGCAACTACGGCATCGACAGGGCGCGCGGCGACTACCTCGCGTTCGTCGACGGCGACGACTTTCTCGGCGAGCAGACGCTGCAGGAGATGTACGACAAGGCCGTCGAGACCGGCGCCGACCTGCTCATCGGGAACCTGCTCTACCGGTTCGAGACGCACTGCGAACCCTACCTGCCGCTGCCCGAGCTGCGGAGCGAGCGGATGCTCAGTGAGGCCGAGCGCACCCTGCTCTTCAAGAACTGGGCGACCCCGTGCGGCCGGCTCTACCGCCGCAAGCTGTTCGAGGACCGCGAAGTGCGCATGCTCGAGGGGGTCATCCACGCCGACGCGAACTTCTCGCCGAAGACCTACTTCGCGGCCGAGCGGATCTATTACACGCCGCGCGAGTGGTACCACTACGACCTGACCCGCCCCGACCAGTCGATGAAGGCGACCACCCGGCGCATCATGGACATCGTGCCGGTGCTCACCGACATGCTCGAGTTCTTCGAGCGCAAGGGCGCCTTCGAGCGCTACCGCTACGAGCTTGAGTACTACACGCTCAAGCACGTGCTGAGCTGGGTTCCGAAGGTCGGGCGCCTGAAGGACTACCCGGTTCGCCAGGGGCTCAAGGACATCTTCGCCGTGATGGACCGCTTCTTCCCGGGCTGGGTGAGCCACCGGCCGGTCGGCGAGCTCGCCCGTTCCAAGGTGATGATGCGCCTGAACCGCTCCGCAGGCTTCGCGCCGATGATCGCGCGCGGAGAGATCAAGCGCTCTTTCCGGTTCTTCTACAGAGCCGCGCACCGGGCCGCTCACGGGTCGGTGAACGCGGTCGAAAAGACGCGCCAGGTGTTCGAGCGCTTCCTTGGCGGCATCAACGACCCGTTCTAGAGGCGCACCGTCGCGCGGCCGCGCTGACCGCCGCCTCCAAAGCAGATCGAGAGCCCTATGTCCCATAGATACGACGTCCTCGTGGTCGGCAGCGGCTTTGCCGGCGCCATCCTCGCCGAGCGCTTCGCGAGCCAGCAGGGCAAGCGCGTGCTGCTCATCGAGCGGCGCAAGCACCTGGCCGGCAACATGTTCGACCGCTACGACGAGGCCGGCGTGCTCGTGCACGTCTACGGGCCGCACATCTTCCGCACCGACGACGAGCGGGTGCTCGCCTACCTCTCTCAGTTCACCGAGTGGAACGACTACAAGGCCCACCGCGTGCTCGCGAGCGTCGACGGCCAGCTCGTCCCGGTCCCTTTCAACCTCACCTCCCTCGAGCGGCTCTTCCCCACCTCGAAGGCCGAGGCACTCAAGCAGAAGCTCGTCGAAACCTACGGCATGGAGGCGAAGGTCCCGGTGGCCGACCTGCGCGCGAGCAGCGACGCGGACCTCGCCGCGCTCGGCGAGCTCATCTTCGAGAAGGTCTACCTCCACTACACGATCAAGCAGTGGGGCGAGTCGCCCGAGAAGCTCGACTTCGCCACCATTACCCGGCGGGTCCCGGTGCGCATCTCCTACGACGACCGCTACTTCCAGCAGGGCCACCAGGGCCTGCCGAAGGAGGGCTACACGCGGATGTTCGAGCGGATGCTCGCGCACCCGAAAATCGAGCTGCGCCTGGGCGTGGACGCCCGCGAGCTCGTGCACCCCGAGCCCGGCTCGAACCGCCTCCTCGTCGAAGGCCGTCCCTTCGAGGGCCCTGTCGTCTACTCAGGCGCGACCGACGAGCTCTTCGACTTCCGCTTCGGCCAGCTTCCGTATCGCTCGCTCGGCTTCAAGTTCGTCACCTACGAAGAGGAGCTGCGCCAGCCGGTCGCGGTGGTGAACCATCCGAACGAGCACGAGTACACGCGCATCACCGAGTACAAGCACATGACCCTGCAGCGGCTGCCCGGGATCACGACCGTCGCCGAGGAGTACCCGCTGCCCTTCGCTCGCGACGCAGCCGCGGGCAACGAGCCCTACTACCCGATTCCCAAGCCCGAGACCGACGCGCTCTACGCTCGCTACCGGGAAGAGTCGAAGAGCTACCCGAACCTCTATCTGGTCGGCCGGCTCGCCGAGTACCGCTACTACGACATGAACGACATCATCGTCCGCGCGCTCGGCGCCTACGACGAGCTGGCGGCCAGGTAGCGCCAGACTCGGGCGCGCCGCAACCCGCCCGACTCCACGCTCATCCGACCACCCGAGGCTGAGCGTGGCGGTACACGCTCGAATCCTGGGCTCTGCTCGTTGCGCGAACGACGCCTCGCGGTCTAGGTTGCCGCCGAACCAACTGTTCGACAGGAGGCAGACCTTGACGAGTGATTCGATCGTGGTTTCGGCGCTGATCCCGGCTTCGCCCATGCGCATTTACCAGGCATGGCTATCGAGCGAAGAGCACGCGGCCTTCACCGGCAGCCCCGCTCATATCGATGATCGGATCGGGTCCGCGTTCACCGCCGCGGACGGCTACATCACCGGCACCAACCGCGACCTCGTCGAGGGCAAGCGCATCGTCCAGTCCTGGCGCACGACGGAGTTTCCAGCCGACGCGCCTGATTCGCTCGTCGACATCTCCTTCGAGTACGACAAGCAGAGTGGCGGAACCGAGGTCACCCTGGTCCACGATGAAATCCCTGAGGGCCAGGGGGAGCAGTACGCCCACGGGTGGATCGATTACTACTTCCAAAATCTGAAGAGCTACTTCGCCGGGGTCGGCGAGCCGGCTCGAAAGCGTGCCACCGCCAAGAAGCCCGCGGTGAAGAAGCCCGCGGTGAAGAAGCCCGCGGTGAAGAAGCCCGCGGCGAAGAAGCCCGCGGCGAAGAAGCCCGCGGTGAAGAAGCCCGCGGTGAAGAAGCCCGCGGTGAAGAAGCCCGCGGCGAAGAAGCCCGCGGCGAAGAAGCCCGCGGTGAAGAAGCCCGCGGTGAAGAAGCCCGCGGTGAAGAAGCCC
>ENA-UOOR01001322-UOOR01001322.1-fermentation-metagenome-genome-assembly--contig:-NODE-1322-length-29876-cov-3.406727_pt1 | contig 29876 bp, 52 predicted proteins | sample MGYA00245780_ERZ724029 | MGnify/ENA primary metagenome ERZ724029 (study PRJEB28704, sample SAMN03018315) | fermentation metagenome | biome: anthropogenic terrestrial biome; feature: soil; material... | reverse complement strand
ACCGAAGAATTGCTAAAAAATGTACAAATATTAACAATAGATGGGGTTCAATTTAAAGTATTGTTATGGGAAGATATGTTACTTTCTTTATGTGTAGATGTTTATAAGGATAAAAAATATAACAAGGATGTATCCCTTTGTAAATATACGGATATCTATCGGTTAATTAAGGCACAGAATATAAATTGGGACGTTTTTATTAAAAAAGGTAAGGCTCAAAATGTGGAGTATTTAGCATTTGAGGTCCTTTACGAAGTTGAGGAATTATATTATCCACTAATACCTCTGTTAACACTAAAAGAGTTGTCTACGGATAAATTTTTTGAAGAAGATGTAGTTGTCAATCAGGATCATAATGACTGGCATGCGGATTTGTTAAGTAAGTTATTAAATTGAGTAGGATTGAAAGACTGAGTGAAGTTCTACGCATTTTTCGATGCATTCTTTTTGCTGTCTTTTAGGTTCGATAAGTTTTCTTCCCACTTAATAATGGTACAGGAGATTTTTTGCACACGTTAGAAAATAACATAAAAAACTCACCCTCCAATAAAGAAGGGTGAGTCGCTTTGAAGCCTTGAGGCTCTAATGGTAAAGTTAAAAGCCGCGTATGCCGTAGTTATTATAGAAAGTTTTAAACCACCACTCCTCAAATGAGTTGTTACACGAAAATTATTTATAAATAATAGCAATAAATGCCGTTAATAAAAGCTTTTTTAAAAGTATTTATTTTTAATTATTGTTGATTACAATTATTTATAAACAATTTTAACACCAGTTTAACACCAATATAGCACCAGTTATTTTAACTGGTATTAAGATTGTTTTTTTACTTTAAAGAAGCCATCTAATTTGTCAGCAGCAGCACGATCAGCAGATTTGAAAGCATGACCATATGTGTTCATCGTTACCGATATATCAGAATGTCCTAGACGTTCACTAATTAATTTAGCATGTACACCTTGTGCAATTAATAATGATGCTGATGTATGGCGCAGATCGTGAAGACGAATATATTTGAATTTATGTCCATTAATAAATTTGTGCCAATGCTTTGAAGGGCTTGTTGGATATAGATGTGTTCCATCAAATGAATGGAATAACCATTCTCTATCTTGTTCAATCCATTTATCACCTTTTTTTAATTTCTCCTTAGCCCAATGGATACGATATGCTTTTAATTCTTCCATAACTGATTCAGGCAATGTTACATATCGTTTAGATTTTTTTGTCTTAGTTGATTTAATGTGTGGCCCTTGTTTAGTCAAAACAATAGATTGGTGAATATATATTTGCTGATTATCAAAATCTACATCTTTCCATTCTAACCCCAATAATTCTCCTTTACGAAGTCCTGCAGCTAGCGCAAGAGTAAACATTATTCTCCATAGTTCAGATTCACTTTGTAACATATACATTAATTTTTCAATCTCATCTTCTTCATAAATTTGCATTTCTTTATCAACATCATCAGTATCGCTTGGACGAGGCTTTTCAACTCCATCCATAGGGTTGTTAGATAAAACATTCCACTTCACAGCATACTTAAATATGCTTTTTAATGTTCTATACACATCTTGTTTGCTGTGATAAGTTACTGGATCATCTTTACCGTCATAACGTTTCATATCACGAATGACACTCATAAGATGGAACGAATTGATTTGGTCCATCTGCATGTGACCGATAATAGGGTTTATATGCAATTCTAATTTGCGTTGATGATTTCCGTACGTTGTTAGGGCAAGGGTAGAAGCAAAATCTTTTTCCCACTGTTCTGCGAAATCTTTAAAAATTATTTTTTCTACTTTTACATAACGCCCTGATAAAACTTCGTTTTTAAATTTTAGATACTCTCGATCTAAAAACTCCTTCAACTGTTTAGGTGTCATTTTTTCTTCAATAGTGATTGTTTTTGTCTCACGTGGATATTTACCTCTAGCGTCTTTTGGTAAATAAACAGTGAAACGATACGAATTATCTCCGCGTTTTACGATACTTGCCATTTAAAATTTCTCCTTTCGATTTAACTTTCAGTATGCTTTAACTAATCACCACCTTTGATGGGAATATGTGTTCTTTTTAGGGTAAAATTTTTTTACCATCAACGATTTTTAAAGAAAGTAGCTCAATTGGAACTCCTTTTTCTTCTATAGCATCGTAGATGGTAAAACCTGAACAACATTGTTCATTAAATAATTCATCTGGTAACAATAACTCAACAGCAAATGTATTAGCCTCAATTTCAATTTTGTCAGTAGAAAATAAAGTATGTTTTTTCAAAAATGAAGTGTTGGTATCAGGATGTTGAACAGCGTGCCCTAATTCATGACTACAAATAAAAATCTGAGATTTTCTATCAGCATCTTGATTGATATGAATCATAGGTACTCTAAAATGTTTGTTGTAATATCCTAATGCATTCCCTAACCGTTCGAATACAATGAGTATCCCCATGTATTCAGCAAGTTTGAAAGGATCGTTAGTTCCATATTTTTTAACTAACTGATTAACAATTGACTTAATCGACATGCATCCAACACTCCTATTAATCTCTATATTTTTTAGGGGTGAATTTCTGTTTCGCTACCCGTTTAGCAAGTCTCAATGAATTTTCTAAACTTGATAATAGCAATTCTCTATCTTCTAATTCTTCTTCACTTAACTCATCGAGAGTTCTACCATCAAAGGCAGCATGTCCACTTGTAGATAAACCTTCAATCATTTTCTGGAGCTCTTTCTGTATGTCCTGCTCATCTTTCTCCGTTAAGTCGTAGTAGCGCTTTTTATCTGTGCGACCTAAAAGGAAGTCTGTACTTACATCGAAGTAGTCTGCAGTCTTCTCCAATGTTTCAGATTTAGGGCTTTGCGTTTTCCATTTATAGAAGGCATTTTCACTAAAACCTAATTTTTGAGCAACTATTTTTAAATTTTCTCCTCGTTCTTCTGCTAATTCTTTCACTCTGTCAAACAGCATAATATCAACCTTTCTAGGCACTTAGAGAAAATTGATAATACAATTGTATAATTTTTAGTTGACTTATGTATCCAACTGTATTATAGTGTTCTCATAAGCAAAGTTATTCGCTTTTAAGACAACAAAAAGACAACCTTATAAGAATCATTTTATCGTTGGGGAACGGTTCAAAATGTTGATTTAACAGGCTTTTTGAAGTCTTATTTCGCTATGACTAAATAGTATACTATTGGATACTTTATGTCAATAGGTTTATAAAATTGGCGAATAACTTAGCTTACAAAATAATCAAAGCGCTGTGATACCGAGCCAATGACGGTATAGATTTTTAATGGAAGATGAGGTGAAAAGTGTGGAGGAACAGAAAAAATCCTCACAAGTTGCTGTAACAACCAGTGAGGAACAACGAGTAGAGTGTGATCGTTGTGGTTCGTTAATTATGAAAAACGACAACTACTGTTCATATTGTCGGAAACCAAACAATGCTAAAACGAAAATGAAAGAGGTTGATTTAAAACTATCGTTATTTGTATTACTAGTGTCTATTATTGTTTTATTTTATGTAGTTAACCAATAATGCAGTCAAACTAATTAGTAATGCTAACCATGCAATTATTCTTGTAACTAACAAATTACCTTTATCCCACATAGCCTTTTTACCATCAGATGTAATGGTATACCAATCGCTATGTGTCAACATCGGCCAACCACCTATTTCTGTAGTCCCATCAAGTATAGGGGTAACAAAATTATTATCAGTCATGTAATCTAGGTGCTTAAATTTGGGTTTGATTTTAACTTTGCCAAATTTATTTGCAATAACTAGTTTTATGTAAATGGAGATATCCATTGAATCACCTACCTTTCTATCCAAATTGTAACAAAAGGTAGGCGAAAGGAGGAAAACAATTTGAATCAATTAATTGAAACAACAACAAACGAACAAGGTGAAATTATTGTAAGTGGTCGTGAGCTTCATGAATTTTTAGAAGTGAAAACCTCTTACAAAGATTGGTTTCCACGTATGGTTGAATACGGATTTGTAGATGGAATAGACTTTAGCTCAATTTTGAGCGAAAGCTCAGGAGGCCGACCTTCAAAAAATCACGCAATAAAAATCGACATGGCAAAAGAAATATCCATGATTCAGCGTAATGAAAAAGGTAAACAGGCACGACAATATTTCATCGAGGTGGAAAAACACTACAAACAGCAATTACCTCAATACAACAGTTTAGAGCTAGCACTAAAAGCAGCGTTGGAACATGAGCAAGCCATAAAAGAGATAAAGACAGATGTGGACTATCTAAAAGGTAGTATGCGAATTGACAGCCTGCAACAACAGGAAATTCAACAAGCAGCTAAACAATCAATTGTACAAGCTTTAGGCGGTAAAGATTCAGTTGCTTATCAAGAAATTAGCAAAAAGGTATTCTCAGCATTTTGGAATGAATTTAAGCGATATTTCCAAGTTCCGCGTTACGGGGATATACCGAAAATCAAACACGATGAAGCATTAAGGTTTATTAGCCTATGGCGTCCATCAACATCTTTACAGATGGAAATTGACCAATGTAATAGTCAGATGGCTTTTGGGTGAGGAAGGAGGATATAGGATGCCAGAAACAATGGAAGCTCGCAAAAGAATCCTTGAATACAAGGAAAGCAAAAACATGACCTATGAACAACTAGGGTTAATGGTCAACAAAACACCTGTGTATGTACAGGAAGTTTTAACAGGTAAGAAAACAGGTCCACGCGCCAACGAATTGGTACTTAAAATCATACAAGTTTTTGGGATTAAATGAGGTGAAGCATTTGGAAAAGCTCACTATGTCGGTAGATGAAGTCGCAAGTGAATTAGGTGTTAGTAAAACAACTATTTACACAATGGCACGTGAAAAGGAGATTCCACACACAAAAGTAAGAGGGAGGATCTTATTTCACAGGCCCACTATTGAACATTGGTTAATTACTAATACTGAAGGTGGTGAAACCAAATGAAAATCAAAGTAGCTGATTGGAATGCAATGTCTGATGAGTTGAAACAAGCTGAATTGAACAAGCGAGCGAAAAGGAGGTCTTAAAGTGGTTAAGGAAATCCCTTTGCAAAATGGAATGGTTGCTCTTGTGGATGATGAAGATTTTGAAAGAGTTAACAAACACATCTGGTATTGCAATATAACAACTAAAAGCTTAAAAGTTGCTTCTATCAAAGATGGTAAAGAAATTCTTTTAGGAAGATTAATAATGAATTGCGATGATGCGGATAAAGTAGTTTATTTCAAAAACAAAGATATTGAGAATTTGGATTTCAGAAAAACTAATCTGATAGTTGATTCCTCTACAGTCAGACCAAGATTCAAAAGAAGTAGTAGGGGATCCAGTTCGAAATATAAAGGTGTGTTTCAGGTGAAAGGGAAGGATAGATGGCGTTCAATTATCAGAGTCGAAAATAAAAATATTCATTTAGGATACTTCTCTAATGAAGATGATGCTGCAAAAGCATATAACAAAGCTTCATTGAAATTCTTTGGCAAAAATGCTTATAGAAACGTAATAGGTGAAGATAATTCAGTCAAAAACGTTAATTTTAGAAAAGATGTTCCAAGTCAAAAGAGACGTGCTATTGGATTGAGTGGTTTTAGGGGCGTTACTTTTGAAAATGGGAAATGGGTAGCATGTTTAAAATCAAAAGGAAAGAAATTTTATTTAGGAAGGCATTCAAATTCATTAGAAGCTGCTAAAGCATATGACCAAAAAGCGTATGAAATTTATGGAGACAAAGCGATTCTGAACTTTCCTGAATTAATAGATGAATATAAACAAGCCTTTCAAAGAGGTGAAACAAATTGAAAAACAAACTAGCACAATGGTTAGCATTACCGATTGAACAACGCTTAGTGTTAATCAGCAATGCGATGAATAAAGCAGTAGCATCACGTCAGAAGTAAATCTATCAAACTATTTGGAGGTTGGGAGAATGAAAGCAGTAATCAATGTTAAGGGTACGAAATTATCAGTTCTATCAATTCATTTCCGCGAAACAGGTAAGGCATTATCAGTTTATGCAAAGGATGAAAATGGTCGTGAAACTCGCTTTGTTGATAAGTCACATAGCCAGTATGACACTTCTCCACATATTGCCTTAGAAAATTTGGATGCAGCACTCGAATATCCAGAGCTTGAAGCAAGGATTGTGGATGGCAATAACAAACTGATAGCCCATCTGGATGAAATGTTGGCACAAGAAAATCAAGAACTTGTAAACATTGCTGTTGATGCGATGGAAAGTGAACCAGATTTACCATTTGATAGCCATCTATCAATTAAGCAAAAAGAATACAAGCTTATGCAGCAACGTGTATTAGGTTTGATCGATGCTGTAGAAGAGGTCAAAGCATTCACGGAGGGATATTACGCAAATGTCGATGATCAATCACCTGAAGCGTAAATCAGTCATTTCTAAGCTAAACAAATTGGGCATCCACAGTATTGAAGGACAACCGTTAGAGGATGTTTTGTATTCCACACTACTTAAAGTGTTGGCTCAAAAGCGTTCTGAATTGGATTGAAGGGAGGTGCTGCAATATGAAAACTGTAAAAGTTAGTTATTTTAAACCAAGTGGAAAATTTTATACAGAAGAAACTATTGAAATTTCAGAGGAATTAAATGGTTATGAAGCATTATCTTACGAGTTACCAAAACATCACAGAATTAAAGACATGTACATGTTAGTACAAGATAGTGATGACAACAAGGAACCTTATATAGTTCCACATCTATTTAAACCAATTTCAAATTAAGTAGGTGATTCTATGCACAACCGTACTGGATATACGCACGCTGATGTATACGATCGTGAATCGGAATACTGGCAAGACATTGAAGACGCACAGAATGCCCAAGCAGAGGCAAAAAAAAGCTTGTCAAAGGCGGCAACCGATGACAAGCAGAAACAAAATTTAAAACAACCTAAAATCACTGGTATTTTACCACAGGAGGATAAATAGTGGCTACCCTTTACGAATTAACCGACCAATATAAAATGCTTCAAAATTTTATTGAAGAAAATAATGTTGAAGGTTTTGAACTTGCCTTATCACAAATTCATGGCGAAATCGGTGAGAAACTAGAAGGATATGCAATGGTGTTGAAAAATATTGAATCAGATATTGCAGGCATTAAAGCCGAGGAAAAACGTTTAGCAGATCGTCGTAAATCAATGGAAAGTAACATTGCGCGTATTAAAGAAAACGTGGCAGATACTTTATCAACTGTGGAAGGCAACCGAGTGAAAACGGAAAAATTCACATTTAGCTTCCGTAAATCAACATCTGTACAAATCGAAAATGATGCTGCTATCCCTCCACAGTTTATTAAAGTGGAGAAAACTATCAGCCGTGCTGAACTAGCAAAAGCACTAAAAGCAGGTGAGCAAATTGAAGGGGCTCAACTTGTTGAAAATCAATCGTTAAGTATTCGATAGGAGGAAACCCACTTGAAAAAATTACTCAATCAGAAAGAACAATGGTATGCAGATACAGCTGAAGAAGCTGAAGAAATTGTTACCGAAGCGAAAGAAAACGAAGCACTAATCATGAAAAAAATCAGCGAGAAATACAACAAATATGGTCAGTATTTCCTTGTAGATTTAACGTACCAATATGGCACACCTAAAGAGGTTATGGAAGGTAAACCGGATGATGACGCTCCAGATGGTCAATTAACTATCGATGAAGTGAATGGAGAGGATGAAAAATTGCCAGATTTCGAAGATCCATTCACTGGGATAGAAGAGAAAAAAGATGACGCTAATGAAAATATGCCATTTTAATAGAAAAGGAGTGTGGAAGACAATATGAAAGTTTCAAGTGCAACTGATATACAAATAGATGCTTCAACGTTTTTACTTTATGCTCCACCTGGTATGGGCAAAACGTCCACCATCAAATATTTAGAGGGCAAAACATTATATGTCCCTCTTGATAAAACACATTCAGTTTTAAAAGGTTGCGAGAATATAGACATTGTTGATTTCAATAGTCACCAGGCTTGGGAGGAATGGAATGCACTCATGCGAGATTTAGCACGTACTGACTTATCAAAATACGACAATTTAGTATTTGATAATATTTCAGAGTTAACTCGATCTATGCTCGGTAATTTAGGTCGTGACGGCAAAAACAACCGAGTACCATCAATGGCCAATTATCAACAAATTGATTTCTTCATCATAGATAGCGTTCGTTTTATTCAAACGTTAGGAAAACGAGTGGTATTTACTGCATGGGAAACAACAGATAAATGGGAGTTGCCTAGTGGTCAAGCTGTCAATCGTTCATATCCAGACATGCGAGACAAAATCTTGAATAACTTTATGGGCCTTTGTCATGTAGTAGGTAAATTAGTTATCAATCCGGAAACGCAAAAACGTGGATTCCTTTTAGAACCAACTGATTATTTATTCGCTAAGAATCAATTGGATGATCGTAAGGCATGTTCGCAAGAAAATATTTTCAAGGTTGGCCATGTGCCTTCCACAGATAACAAGGAGGAAAAATAATTATGGGTTTCAAAATTAATTTCGACGAAGAGAATGTATCATCTGGTGAATTTCAATTAGTAGCTGAAGGGAAATACGAAGCTGCAATAATTAATGCCGAGGCTAAAGAGTGGCAAGGTCAATATTCAATTGGATTCGATGTAGAAATTCGTTCTGATGTTGACCAAAAACATCAAGGAGCAAAAGTTCTTTATAACACGCTTTATTTAAGTAGTACTAATCCGGAATACGCTGAAAATACCGAAAAGAAAAGAAACTCATTCTTAGTGGCCTGCGGTTACAGCGGTAAGCAAAGCCTTGAATTAGATGAGGTAGTTAAAAATATCATTGGTAAAAACGTATTAGTGTATATCAAGCATGTGGAAGACAAAAACGACAAGGAACGCAAATATCCACGCGTTTCATTTGTAGCACCTTCTAAGGTATCCAAAAATGAAGATCCGTTTGCTAATAATAAAAAGCCAATAGAAATTAACGAAGACAATTTACCATTCTAATAAAACTAAATAGAGAGGTCTGTTTTAGGCGGACTTCTCTTTTTTATACCCAAATTTAGAGTTTTAGGAGTGATATCTCATGAAAAGGAATGATTCATGGAGCGCCGTAGCTAAAGAATTACTTAAATGTCCTCATCCAAACTGTCACCATATTGGACAATTGATAACAAAAGCGCATTGTCGCATTCATCATAATATGGAACGTGAGGAAATGGAAAAGATATACGGAATGCCGATTAGGTTGATTACTAGAAGCGAAGAACAAGTAAAAGCACTAGCGAAAAGGTGATGAAATGAAAACACCAATTAATTTTAATGAAATACCATCAGAATTAAGATCACTTTCACAGTGGATCTTGTGGAAGGCAGAAGAAAAAGGTGGCCGTTATACAAAAATACCATATCAAGTAGATGGGAATGAAGCACGCTCAAATGACCGAAGAACGTGGTCCACATTTGCTACTGCAGCAAAATTTTATACAGAATCAAATGCGGATGGCGTAGGTTTTGTATTTAGTAGGCAAGACAATTTTATAGGCATTGATATTGATAAATGCGTAACGTACAGCGCGGATGATACTGAAAAAGCGAATCCTATAATCAACACTTTTGCACAAGAAATTATAGACACATTAGACAGCTATACAGAGTTTAGTGTGAGTGGTACAGGCATTCATATCATCATTAAGGGGAGCCTTCCACAATCTGTAGTGGGGACCGGAAGAAAAAGCACAAAGCATGGGCTAGAAATTTATCAATATGGACGCTACTTCACGATGACAGGTAATCGCGAAAATGCTAATGAAATTTATGATCGTACAGACGAAATAGCGGAGATCTTAGAAAAGTATTTTGACGACAGCGATGTACAAGGGCGGGTCAATTTAGCAGAGTTTGAAAAAGACGAAATTAAGCTATCAAATGAAGCGCTTTGGGAGCGAATGTTCCGCAGTAAATCAGGTGACGAAATACGTTCATTGTACAACGGTAATTTAATAAACGATGACCATTCATCAAGCGATTTAGCATTATGTAATCATTTGGCTTTCTGGACTGGGAAAAGCGCTTCAAGAATGGATTCGATGTTTAGAGAAACAAGTCTAATGCGCGACAAATGGGACAGAATTCATTTTAGTGATACAGGCGAAACATATGGTGAACGTACTATAGCACTGGCTATCTCTTCTACTACCTCAACAGTGTTAGACCAGCAACATTATGAAGAATTTTCGTTTGACTTCCATAGTGGTGATGAAGAGGTTGTGGAGGACAAACCGAAAAAGAAATTTCGTTTAACTGAACTAGGAAACGCTGAACGAATTGCAGATGAATATGGCCATGCAATCAAATATGTAAATGACATGGGTTGGCTCATTTGGGACGGTAAGCGATGGAAGATTGATAACAGGAAAGAAATTTATCGAATTGCAGCCAAGGTCTTGCGAGGGTTATACAAATCGGAAGATGAAGGTGAGCAAAAATGGGCGAAGATGTGTGAACGATTAAATGTTCATAAAAATAGTTTGTCATTTTTAATGTCGTTAGTACCAGGTGATCGTGAAGAGTTTGATAGACATAAATATTTATTCAATGTTGCGAATGGCATTGTAGATTTAAAAACAGGTAAGTTACAACCACATGATCGTGAGCTCGGCATAACAAAAATAACAAATATCATGTTCGATGAATCAACAAAATGCCCTGAATGGTTAAGTTTCTTAAATCAAATATTTCAGGGTGACAAAGAGTTAATTGAGTACATGCAGCGTTTAATAGGCTACAGCTTAACGGGTGAAATAAGCGAACAAATCATGGTCTTCCTCATTGGAGGGGGTAGTAATGGTAAATCAACGTTTATTAATACTATTAAGGACCTCATGGGTGAATACGGCAAACAAGCTAAATCGGACACGTTTATTAAGAAAAAGGAAACTGGTGCGAACAATGACATTGCTCGATTGGTCGGTAGCCGTTTTGTATCAGCTATTGAATCGGAAGATGGAGAACAATTGTCGGAGGCTTTCGTAAAGCAAATTACAGGTGGGGAGCCGGTGTTAGCACGTTTCTTACGACAAGAATATTTTGAGTTCATTCCAGAGTTCAAGGTGTTCTTTACAACAAACCATAAACCAGTAATCAAAGGTGTTGACGAAGGTATATGGAGACGTATTCGATTAATTCCATTTAACCTCCAACTTCCAAAGGAAAAGCGTGATAAAAAACTTCCTGAAAAGTTGTCACTTGAAATGCCTGGTATTTTGAATTGGGCCATTGAAGGTTGCTTGAAGTGGCAGCAGAAGGGGCTAAATGAGCCAAGGATTGTTATGAAAGCTACTGGTGATTACAAAGATGAAATGGACATTTTAGGACCATTTATGTTTGAGCGTTGCTATAAGCAAGATGGAGTAAAAATTGAAGCAAAAGAGTTATACGAGGTTTATTCCAACTGGTGCTATAAAAATGGTGAACATCAATTAAAAAATCGAGCGTTTTATAGAATCTTAGAATCACAAGGTTTTAAACGTGAACGTGGTACAGGAAATAAATACTTCATCTTCGGTGTTACTCTAATAGAACGAAAAAGTAGTTTTACCCAACAAGAATTACTAGAAAACGATGAAAGCGAAGAAAAAGTTACGAAAAGTAACACTTTTAAAATCTCTTAGAAATCCATATATATCAACGGTTTGAAGGTTGTTTTTATTGATAATAATTACTTTTGTTATTTGTTTTGTATATTAATAAAAAATAAAAAAATATAAATATATATTATATATAGAGCGTAATCACCAGAACGAGTAATAAAAATAACGAAAATCTCCAAACCCTTGTGGCTCTAAGGTTTAAGTGAGTTATTTTTAGTAACACTTCGATAATTTGTATTGATTTTCCGTAACAATTTGATAACGGATTTTTAACTATTCATTAATTGTGAGGTGATAGATTGCAAGTCTTAATGTTTCTATCAATCATTTGGAAATCAGGTGCAACGATTTATCTGAAAGAAGATGATGTTCATATAGATCATGGCGATAACATTCCAGCTGATGCAATTAAGGCTGGAGAAACCATTTTTGAAGATATTAAAAAGTGGCTTAAATCATGGGAAGAAGCTAGAGCAATAGATAAAACATTAATGAAAATGGTGCATCAAGCTTGTGGATGGCAACACAATCCGAAATTGAATGAATGGATATGCGCGGACGTAGAAGCATTGACATTGTTCATGGAGTGGCAAGAGGAGCTCGCTAAAAACGGATGGAATGACATCTATGAGGATTATCGACAATACGAAAATGAAGCTTCAAATGTGTTGAAGAAAAAATTGTACGAGAGTGCTGTTTTATACGCTAATCAAAATAAGTGATTTACAGCCGTTTTAAGACGTTTTGAAGAACGAATGATAAATATATCCAGTTTGTAATTAGAACGTCTGTACGGTGCGTATTTTAAACGAAAACAAGGAGGTTAAGACAAATGAAAAAGGTAGCATGGGTATTGCGCTTGAAAGATGAATTTAACGATAGCGAAGTTCCTCAATACTATGCAGAAGATGAGGATGTTGAGATAACAGAAGATTTAAACCAAGCAAATATCATTATTGACAAAGATGCAGCTGAAGAATGGATGAAAAAATGGGAAAAAGCCATTTTTGATAAATATGGAAAAGATGCTATTTGTAATGCTGGCTTTACACACATGATGAAACATTTTGAGTGGGTAGAGGTGGAGTTTGAAGAATTAGAAGGTGATTCAAAATGATTCACTACGCTTACACCGATACCGAAATAGATAAAATCATAAAAACACTTACTATCGTAATAGACACTCGCGAGAAATCGAATGACCATATTAGAGAATATTTCGTAGCGCGGGATATACCGTATCGAATTAAAAAACTAGATGTTGGTGATTACGGGTGTCTCATTCCTAAAAATGATGAATTAGGAATACCAAGAGATATTTATCTCAATAGCTTCGTTGAACGCAAAAATGGTGTTGATGAGATAACTGGTAATTTACAAAAAGATACACAGCATGCATTTGAAAATGAATTGATTCGTAGTCAAGGGAGCCGTTTCGTATTGTTCGTTGAAGAATTAGATTTCGATGAAAAAATCGCTACTGGAAAATACCGTAGCGCCTATGATCCAAAAGCTTTGAAAGGTCGATTGGAATCATTTAAAGCAAAGTACAATTTCGAAATTGTTCCAATGTCTAAAAAAATGATTGGTCACAATATTTACAACCGGTTCAAACAACATATGAAATTAGCTTTGAAGAAAGGTGTTTTCTAATAATCATGAACATGCGTAATGAGAGAGGGGTGTGTAATGTACATGGATGCAGATTTACTTAATAAACGTAAAGAAGTATTGCGTGAAATCGATAAATTATTGGTGCTTTGCAAATGTAATAACAATAACTCGAAAAAGACAACGTGTGTTCATTGCAAGAAGATTGAACAGCATGGGAAGAAACTTAATCGATTGTTAGGTAAACGAAATAACAAAGTTCTTGAAGAGTATTATTTATTTCAATCAGATGATAAACAATTAACTTTCGAAAACAAAGCAAACCTGACTGTCAAAGAATATTTGTACTATAAATCTAAAAACATGTTAGATAAAGAAATAGCGAAGAAAATAGGTGTTTCTCCACCTACTTTATCTAATTGGAAAACAAAAAATAATATTAAAAACCCACCAACTAGATTAAAGAGAGGAGTCGTATAAATGTCAATTGAAGATGAAATTTTAGCAAATCCAGTACGAGAGATTCAAAATTCACTAGAATTACAGACTGCAAAAGGTTTAGCGAAATACGGTACAACGGTCAATCCGATGGATTACACAACAATTGAATGGATTGAGCACGCAATACAAGAGTCGATGGACAAAATTGTTTATTTGACAGTACTAAAACAGAAATTGGAGGAAATGCAGAATGCGAGAGATTAAATATCGTGCATGGGATAATGTTGCGAATGAAATGTATTACACGGGCGAAGAAGAACTAATTGTATTTATCTTCGGTAGTAATGGCATCGTTGCTGATGAAATAATTCTGGATGATTCAGAGCAAGGTTATCACGTAGAAAAATTAGAGCATTTACAATACATGCAATACACAGGCTTAAAGGACACAAACAGCAAGGAGATTTATGAGGGGGATATTTTAAAAACAGCTTCAGGTAGAGATAAAGGTGACATCATCACAGTAGTGGAATGGACGGAATTTAGTTGGAAGGAAAAATTAATTTCTTCACCTGTTCACCAATTTTACGAGTATTTTGATTTCTCAGATGAAACTGGAAACGATTGTGAAGTCATCGGCAACATCTACGAAAATCCTGAATTGTTGGAGGGCATAGCGTGAGCAGAGAAATTAAGTTTAGGGCTTGGGTTGAAAATGAACACATCAAAAATGGTCCGTATCCATTCATGAATCAACATATCGAATTTATGGGAGGGTTAATAAACGATATTTTCGCCACAAGTGGCAAAGAGCCATTAAATTCACTTCATAACAAAATTACTTATATGCAGTATACGGGTTTAAAGGATGCCAAAGGAAAAGAGATATACGAAGGGGATATTGTTGATTACTTAGGCGATATAGACCATATAAACAGCAATGTATTACGTGTTATCGAATATAAAAACGAGGAAGCATGTTTTGTAGCTAGACTACCAGTAGGCGTTGATGGTGAGGAAGCAGTTTATTTGAATGAACATGATTTTAAAGTCGTTGGCAACATATACGAAAACCCTACACTACTGGAGGAACTACAAAATGGAACTAAATAAATTTCAAGAGTTGTCAAAACGAACAATGCCATTACAAGGTGAGCCGAAAAACCATATTCATAAAGAACATGGCATAACTAATTATGCTTTAGGCTTGATTGGTGAGTGTGTCGAGGTATTGAGTGCTGCTAATGATCGTGAAGCAATTCTAAAGGAAATTGGTGATGTATCGCATTACGCATTTGGACTTTTAACCTTCCTAGGAGAAATATACGAACCACTTGCTAATTATACTGTGGAAGGCACAAAAGAAAGCATAATCAATAAAATCATTATCCTATCCGGTGAGATTTCAGAACAAGTAAAGAAATTCGTGTTTCATCGTCATGAATTAAATTCAAGTAAGATGATATTAGCATTAAAAATGTTAATTCAAAATTTAATTGTACTCGCTGAAATGTACGATTCATCCTTTGAACAAATTTGCAAAATGAACATTGATAAATTGAAATTGCGTTATCCAGATAAATTTAATGTTGAGGATAGTAAAAAGCGTGTGGATGTAACGTCATAATGAAAAAAGTTGAGGTACTTGAAAGTTGGTTTAATGAACTGGAACAGTCACATAAAAAATATGTAAAACACAAGTTTAAGTTTGAAAGTATGGATAAAGAAAAACAGGATTTACTAAATGACTTAGAACGCTATCGTAAAGCATTAAATTTAATTGCATGGAATTTTGAAGGTGGTGTAAGTCCCCAAGCTATGCAAATGATTGATATTGCAAGAAAAGCATTGTAGATACGGTGCAGTAGAAAGAAAATGTTCAGCAAGAAAGGAAGAATCCTGCTGAACATTACTTTAAAGTATGAAGATAAAAATTTTATTGAAGGTTGGTTTTTTTATTAATTAATGAAATCTTGAGGAACACATTCGCGAACACCAGAATTTCTCAATGAGTTAAATAAAGCTGCACTGATTCTTAAAAGAACAAAGTTATCAGTGCCATTTTCTAATTCATAGATTACAAAGTATGAATTATCGACTGTAAAAATACATTTTCGTTCTAATTCAAATCCAGGTGGTACAGGAGGAAGATTAAAACGTGGTACAACTACAGGTGTATCTCCTTCATCTCTGATAAAATTGAAAGTTTGTTGGTCAATTTCATAGATATTAACTGGATCAATCTCCACACCTTTTTCTGGAATTGTAATTTCATCTTCAACTAATAGGAAAAAGCGTTCGTTTCTAAAATTGAAAAGACCTCTCGCCCCAATTTCAAATGATGCCATTTTATATTCACCTCCTATCTATAAATATTTTATTCATATCAAATACAGTTGTTTGGACAAAAGGAGGGAAGAGTGAAGAATAGTTTCTGGTCTAAAGTCATTAGAAGCTTATAGTAGGGTGAGATTGATTTACAATATCGGATATGCTTGGAGATTAACTGAACAATATAAGTAAATAAAAAACAAGGTAGGTGCTGCACATGCCTACGTTATCGCGTAGTGAAGCACGAAATGCCATTTATAAATTGTGGAGGGCATATGAGCAAACTATCAGCAGTACAAAATAAAACTATCGAAGAATATTGGTCAAGTTTAGATGAACTTAGAAAACAGTTACGTTATCGTGAATGGGAATTGTTAAATGCACATCAAGAAACAGATACAAATATTGGTGGTGGTAAATCTAATTGGATTTCAGACACGACAGGTAATAAAGCTATTATTCTTGCAGAAGATAAAAACTATCAGCATTTAAAAAATGTTATTACAACACTAGAACAATATTACAAAGAATTAGACCATGACCAAAAAACAATTGTGGATATGCGATATTTCGATAAGCAAGAAGCATACGAATGGTCCCATGTTGCAGATAAATTATATATGTCAGTACAACGTGTATTGCGTAAGAGAAATATGCTGATTGATGAAACAGCTAAAAGATTGGGGTGGATGTAGTTGGCTAAGGAAATATTATTGCAAAATGGAATGATTGCAATTGTAGATGATGAAGATTACGAAAGAATTAGTCAATATAAATGGGCTGCGAGAACAGATGAAAATGATTCTGTATTAAAGATATATAATAGTAGTGAAATTAGAACAACTATATCGTTGAATCGTTTCATCTTGAATTTAGAAGATGAACAGAAAGTGATTCATAAAGACGGAGATGAACTGAATTTCACGAAAAAGAATTTAGTTGTAGTTGACCAAGCAATAGTTACTAGAAAAAGAAGGGGGAATAAAAATTCTTCCTCTAAATACAAAGGCGTGTATTTTAGTAGTCAAACAGGTAAATGGAGAGCACAAATAAAAACAGGAGGGAAAACTAAACACTTAGGGTTGTTTGTAGATGAAAGTGATGCCGCTAAAGCTTATAACAAAGCAGCTATAGAATACTTTGGTAAACATGCCTATCAAAATATTATAGGTGAAGATAATTCAGCGAAAACTTTTGAGATAGAAAGATTTTCTCAAAGAAGAAAAGGTAACAAGCTTGGTTATAAAGGTGTAAGCAAACATAAGGATAAATTTGAAGCAAAAGTATGGAATGGCGAAAAGTTTATTTATGCTGGAATATCAGCAGATTTAAAGGAAGCTGCTAAAATGCATGACCGAAAAGCTTATGAACTATTTGGCAAAAAAGCAGTTTTAAATTTCCCTGAGTTAATAGATGAGTATAAAAAACAAATAGCGTAATTGTGCCATATAGCGAATTACGCAAAAATCTGTAGTAAATTGATATTGTGATAAGTTTTCAAAAGCGCACGGAAATGCGTTAAAAAATATTATCTACAATAATAACCACGTTCGCTTGTACGTGTGTTGCTACAAACAAGCATTCAACTTAATAAGACGATTGCGGAGTCGTCAACACTACAGAGAGGCTACTATGTTGGTAGTCTCTTTTCTGTGTATCAGATTTGTATTATTGGCATGGTATTCCATCTATTCTATGATTAGTGTGTGGGAGGTGGAAAAATGGGCAATAAACTAGAATATTTAACAATTAATTTTTGTGAACCAAATGGTGATGTAGTTATGACGTATGATATTAATTCTGGTCTTACAACATTAATACCTAACATTGGTGATGAGGCAAATATTGATGGTAATTATCGTGTTGTTACCAAAAGATCATTCATCTACAGTTCAATAACTATCATTGTTATGATTTATCTTGAAGAAACAAAGTAAAACAATTAGGTCGCATCTAACAAGGTGTGGCTTTTTGTTATATCGAAATATAATGATTACAATCATTTCCATTTGTATTATGATTAATATGAAAGGAGGTAATTGTATGACAATCACAATGGACAGTGCAATGCGACTTGCTTTGGGTGCTCGAATTATCGCTATGGAAGAAGTTCTAGTAGCTAAAGGGTTAACAACGCGTGATGAACTTAAACAGAGAGCTGAGGCACAGGTTGAACAGCTTGCCTTGGACGAAACAGATAAAGAAGATATTAAAAGATTTTTACTAAAATAAAGAATAATACATAAAGTCGCACTCACTACGAGTTGCGGCTTTTTATTATCTTCGACTCTATTTTCTCTAAAAATAAATAGAAAAAACTTACATAATTATATTGACGTGAGTAAATATAAATGCTATAATTAAAGTATAGAAAGGGGGTAAGGAAATGGAACTTGAAAGAGTAGTAGCGCTAACAGCATTCATTAACTTAGTAATCGCACTAGTTAACTTGCAGACAGCGAAAGTAAACAGCAAGAAGAGCAAAGAAAATGAAAAAGACACCACTTCAAAGAAGTAGCGTCCAAAACAAAATTTAAAAACGAAGGTTAAGGCTCACATCCTTAGCCTTCACATTAAATATAAATGAAATCCAGATTAGATACAATCAAAATGAAAAGCAGAGGTGATTTACATGTCGACTATTACTATAATTCTTACAGTTGCCACGGTCTTGGTTATCGGTGCAACAATTGTTACAATGATTAAAAGTAACAAAAAATAGGTGGTGCAATCAATGGCAGAAAACTACTCTTTCAAAAATCGTGATGACTTAACCGAATACATTAAAAGTGAAATAATCAATACAACTGAAGCGCTGGAGATACTACAATGTACGCGACAGAACTTAAATAACCTAGTGCAGCGTGGTGTTCTTAATCCAATCAAAGACTTACCTAGAGATAGACTATTCTTTAAAGAGGACATTGTTAAACGTAAAAATGATATGGATAAGAAGGTTAATAAATGAGTCATATCCAATTGGGTATGGCTTTTTATTATAAATATTTCCACTAAACACTTGTAAAACGGTACTATATATGGTACTATAATAGTGGGAGGTGAAACATGGCAAAGATAGAGAAAATCATCGAAAAGATGAAAAACCAACCAAAGGGCATAACCTTCGCAGAAATAAAAAAAGTCCTAGAACATAACGGATACAAGGTAGTAAGAGTTGCAGGCTCACATCACCAGTTCCGAAATGAACAAGGACTTCTAACAACCATCAAGCGTGAAAATCCAGTAGACATTCAAGCTGTGAAGGATGCACTCAACAGAATAGGGGAGTAAATTCCCCTTCTGTTTTCTCTTTCTATCTTATGCCATATCACATGAAAAATCAAAAAGACTTAGATTATTATTTGTCGTTGCCGTATACATTTCAAGTGCGTAAAACAGAGTCAGGTTATTGGGCTAACATCAAAGAAATAGATGGATGTCACACGCCAGCGGACAGCATCGAAGAAGCCTATCGAGATTTAGAGAAAGTTTTACAAATGACTATTGAAACCAAACTAGAATTCGGCGATCCGATACCTGAGCCAGTTGACCAAGATTACAGCGGAAAGTTCAATGTGCGTGTTCCCAAAACATTGCACAAACAATTAGCATTGAATGCGGAAGCCGAGGGCGTATCGTTAAATCAGTATGTGGTGTATAAACTTTCAAGATAAACAATGAGAAGTCACGTTCATTTGAGCGTGGCTTTTTATTATGCTCGCAAAGTCCGATGGATGTATCGAATGATTATGCAATTAATTATGAATTGTGGAGGGCAAGTGAATGACATTTTTTGTATCGCTTTTATCTGGTTCATTAGGGTTATGCATTGGGATAATAGGGACTACAGTTTTTCATACAATAGCATTACGCGAGATTAAAAAGCAATATAACTTTGTTAAGAAAGAGGGATGAACAATGCCAAGTGTAGGAGATATTCAAATCAACTTAAACTTCGATGACAAATCTAAATTAAAGCTACGAGCAATAGCAAAGCATGCGGGTGCATTGGCTGATGAGTTAGATAGGATTGATAACTTATGGCAATGCGATTGTGGTGCAATCAATTATGAAGAATATCATGCAGAACAAAAGGCTTATCGTCGTGAATGTAAATCATGCGGTGAGTCTTATTTAATACCTAATGATGAACTACCAACACGATTAGAAGGTACTGACTAACAACAATGCAAGAATACAAATCACTCGAACAAAAACGTAAATTTTATGACGGCAGTGACTGGAAACATATTCGTGCTGAAGTAAAGAAACGCGACAACAACGAATGCCAAGAATGTAAACGCAATGGTTTTGTACGAATCGATAATGCAAACGAACTAAACAAAGATGGTACAAGAAAGAAGATTCAACTTGTAGTCCATCACATCAAAGAACTAGAAGACCATCCAGACTTAGCACTCGATATAGATAACCTTGAAACACTTTGCGTTGATTGCCACAATCGTATTCATGGTCGAGTATTCGAGCGCAATGCGAACAAGTGGGAACATGATGAACGCTGGTAGCCCCCCGGGTAAAAAGTTTTGCGATTTTTTTGCAATGGAGCACCGGAGGGGTGGCTGTTCCGTCCAGATTTTTAAACGATTTTTACTTCACGTGAGAGGGGGAGGGGGTATAGACATGGATTTAAATAAATTGAAGGCCCAGCTGATGAGTCGGATTGATACAGATGATCTACTGGAAGTAAAGAAGGTTGAACGATACATTGAGCTACTCAAACTAGATGAACAGTGTAATGAATCCCTAGAAAAGGACGGCTCCACTATCATCATAGAAAATGGAAAACAACGATTCATTAAAAGTCATCCAGCGATGACTGATAAAACAAAAATAAACACTCAATTAATCGCTTTAGAAAAATCTTTTAACTTTGTAGATGAAGGGCTGCCCCCTGCTACATCAACTGTGGAAGACAAATGCAAAAAAGAATACTCGGAAGATGATTTAATTTGATTAGTAGCAAGTATGTAGATGAGTACATTAAGCTTTATGAATCTGGACAAATAAAACTGAATAAAGAACGAATCATGTTGATCGAATATTTGCGAGAGCATGTATTAAGTCGAGATGATTTATATTTTGATGACGATATGATTGAAAAATGTATTCGATTCGGTGAGAAGTGGTATTTCCCTTTACAACCGTTTCAGAAATTTTTAATCGCATTCGTCTTTTTATTTTTCAAAAAGAATGACCGTGTGTTTTATCGAAAGCATTTATGGATGCTTGGTCGTGGTGGTGGTAAGAATGGTTTGATTTCTGTTGTTACTCATTTTTTAATCGGACCACATCATGGTATTAGAGAATACAACGTCTCAATTGTTGCCAACAGTGAAGAACAAGCAAAAACATCCTTTGATGAAACCTACAATGTCATTGGACGGAACAGCATTTTAAAATCGATGTTTTATCGAACAAAAGAAAAGATCACAAGTAATAAAACTGACTCGATATTAAAGTTCCGTACTTCCAATGGCGAAACAAAAGATGGTTTGCGTGATGGTGCTGTTGTATTTGATGAGATACACCAATTTGAGAGCAATAAAGATGTTCGGGTCCATATTTCAGGACTTGGTAAAAAGAAAAATCCACGTGAGTTTTACATCGGTACAGATGGATATGTTCGGGATGGCTTCTTAGATAAACAAAAAGAAAAAGCAATGAAGGTTTTAAATGGAGAAGCGCGGCCAAGTGCATTGTTTCCTTTCATCTGTAAATTAGATGATGAAAAAGAAGTTGATGATATTGACAGATGGGAAAAAGCCAATCCAATGCTTTGTCATCCTCGCAGTGAATATGCACAAGGACTATTCGATACTATTTTTGAAGAGTATGAGGATTTAGAAGATGATTCAACGAATCGCGAGGAGTTCATGACAAAACGTATGAACTGCCCTGTGACTGATTTAGAGCGTTCTGTAGCTAAGTGGGAAGAAATACTAGCAACTAATCGGGAGATGCCTGATTTGCGTGGTAGAGAGGCTATAGGAGCGATTGACTTTGCAAGTATAAGAGACTTTGCAGCTTGTGGTCTGTTATTCCGTGAAAATGGTGATTATATTTGGAAAACTCATTCTTATGCTCGTAAAGAGTTTGTAGATAAATACTATAGTTATTCAAAGAAACATGATGCTGAAATGGCAGGTAAACGTAAATTTGCACCTATACGAGAATGGGAAGAACAAGGTCTTTTATCAGTTGTGGAAGGCGAAACCATTGACCCGAATTTAGTTGTATCTTGGTTTGTTGAAATGAGAAATTATTATGACATCAAAAAAATAATCGGTGATAATTTCCGAATGGAAGTGCTAAAGCCTTTATTTGAAGCAGAAGGATTTGAAGTTGAGATTATTCGTAATCCGCGGGCCATCCACGGTTTATTAGCTCCGCGAATCGAGCTTGCTTTTGCCAATCGTCAAATTATATTTGGGGACAATCCTCTAATGCGTTGGTACACAAACAATGTGCTAGTTGTTATCAAAAAAGATGGCAACAAAGAGTATCAGAAGAAGGAGCCTATAAGAAGAAAAACAGATGGCTTCCAAGCATTTGTACATGCCATATATCGAGCTGATGAAGTGGCAGAAACTGATATAGGTAGCTCTTTGGATGCACTTAACGCATTGAATTTCTAGAGAGGAGGTGAAAAAGTGAGTTGGTTAGGAGATATTTTTCAACGCAATCAAGACATACCGTCATCCTATTCTGCTGAAAGTAAAATCTTTGGTTATGAAGTAGAACAACGCGCATATTTGAAACGATTGGCGTTAGAAATTTGCATTAACTTTATTGCTCGTTCTGTAGCACAAACAGAATTCCGTATCATGGATAATAAAAAGCGTGTGCACGATGATTGGGATTACTTATTAAATGTAAGACCGAATACCGATTCTAGTGCATCTGATTTTTGGCAAGATGCGACATATAAACTCATTCATAATAGTGAAGTTTTAATAGTTTTAAGTGATTCAAATGATTTACTGATTGCGGATAGTTTTGTGCGTGAACAACGTGCGGTATATCCTGACACTTTCAAAAATGTGACAGTGAAGGAATTTACATTTACTCGAACATTTAGTATGGATGAAGTCATTTATTTAACATACAACAATGCAAAGTTATCACGTTTTATGGATGGTATGTTTGAAGATTTCACAGAGTTGTTTAGTCGTATGGTTGAAACAAGCATGTTTGCTAATCAAATTCGTGCGACAGCTGGCATGGATTCAACTCAAAAGTTAGATGATGAGAATTTAGGTAAATTACAACAGTTCATTGATAAAATGTTCAACGCATTCCGAAAAAATGCATTTGCTATCGTGCCCAAATTAAAAGGTTTTGAATACGATGAAATCGTTAATGGTGGCAATGGCGGCCGTTCTGTAGAAGATATGATGAAGGTGCTTGATAAGGCTATTGATTATGTAGCCGAATTATTGGGTATTCCTCCTGCAATTATTAATGGCTCTTTATCCGAATACGAAACTGCGTTAAAGGCTTACATCAAGTTTACGAACAATCCTATCATTAAGAAATTTTGTGATGAGTTAAATGCAAAATTGATTAGCAAAGAAGATTATCAAAAAGGAAAGCACTTTAAAGCCTTCGGTATCCAAGTTAAGTCGGTTACAGAAAATGCAGAGGCGGTGGATAAATTGGTTGCATCAGGAGCTTATACACGAAATGAAGTACGTGAAAAGTTTGGTGATGAACGTGTTGACGATCCAGAACTAGATAAGTATGTAATTACTAAAAACTATCAAACTGTGGAGGGAGGTGAGAAGAATGAAAGTAAAAAAACTGTTTAATTATAAAAACACTCAATTTGACGATGAATTGAAAAATGTACCACACAACTTCGCAGTAAAGCATGATGAAGAAGGTAAAACTTCTGAACTTACGATTTACGGAGTTATTGGTGAATCATGGTGGAATGAGGAATGGACTTCAGCTATTGATGTAGACAATGCTTTAAAAGAAGCTGGTACAAATAATCTTGTTATTCGTTTAAATTCTCCAGGTGGTAGCGCATTTGACGGTATTGCAATTTATAATCGTCTAATGAATTACAAAAATGAAACAGGCGCTAAGATTACAATCTATGTTGATGGCTGGGCATGTTCAGCAGCATCAGTAATCGCTATGGCAGCGGATGAGTTAATTATGGGACTTGGTGCCATGATTATGATTCATGAGGCTTCTAGTGGTGTTTGGGGTGCTAAAGGTGATTTCCGAAGTGAAGCTGATTTATTAGAAGAGCTTGAAGAGGGTATCATTGATATTTACATGACAAAAGCAACTGTAGAGCGAAAAGAAGTTCGCAAAAAGGTAGATGCTGAAACATGGTTTGGCGCGTCTAAAGCTATTGAAATTGGCTTTGCTACTTCTGCTACCTCATCAACTGTGGAGGACAACTCAAAAGAGGAGTTATCGAATTTAAAAGCACAGAATGCAAACTTGCAAAATGAAATTCAACAATTAAAAAATCAACAAAAACAGGAACCAACGCCAAAGCCGGTACAACCGACTAACAAGCGTAAAGGGTTCCTTTTTTAATACAAAAATCCGGAGGTAATCATAAATGGTTATTAAATTAAACAATCACACTAAAACTTATGAGGAAGCAAAGTTAAATTATGCTGCTGTTGTAAAAAACGAAGAATCAACACCTGAACAAATTGAAGAAGCTTGGGTGAATATGCAAGATGCATTAGTGAATTCTTTAACGACTCAAATTTCCAATGAAGTTACTAACAATACATTAGATAAAGTTATTTTATCTAACCGCGGCGTAGATGTAATGACTGCAGAAGAAACTAAATTCTTCAATATTGTTGTATCTGACGGTTTCCAAGATGAAATTGTTCTCCCATATACAATTGAAGAACGTATTTACGATGACCTAACAAGCGACCATCCACTGTTATCTGTAATCAACTTCCGCAACTTAGGAACGATTACTTTAACTGCTATTACATCGGAATACGAAGGTGCGGCTGTATGGGGTCCTATTTTTGGAGACATCAAAGGTCAATTGAACGCGGCATTCAAGCAAGAAAAAATCGCACAATCTAAATTAACAGCATTTGTTGTCTTGCCGAAAGATCTTGCCAAATTCGGTCCTAAATGGGTAGCGGCTTATGTACAAACACAAATCACAGAAACGTATGCAGTAGCATTGGAAAATGCAATTATCAATGGTGCTGGTCCTACAAAAGAAGAACCGATTGGTTTAATTCGTGATTTAGCAGCAGCAGTAGATCCAACAAACGGTCATGCTAAAAAAGCAGCAGTAGGTGCATTGACATTAGCGGATTCAAAAACAATCATCAAAGAATTTTCAGCAATTGGCAAAGAATTATCGGAGAAAGAAAATGGTAAGCCTTTAAACGTTAGCGGAAAGGTTGCACTAGTGATTAACCCAGCTGATGCATGGGATTTAAAAGGTGACTTCACTATTCAGAACTCACTAGGTGATTACATTACTAAACTACCATTTAACTTCACGCTAATCGAATCAGAATTCGTGAAAAAAGGTGAATTAATTGCGTTTGTGAAAGATCGTTACGATGCATACCGTGGTGGTGGAATTGAAGTAACGGAATATAAAGAAACGTTAGCTATGGAAGATTGCAATTTACACATCGCTAAAACATTCGCTTTTGGTAAGCCACGCGATAACAAAGTAGCAGCGATTTACACATTACCGGTAACTCCTTAATTTTAAGGGGTTTCCACTTTTAGGAGGGATAACAGTGTACAAAGTAGTCCGAGATTTTAAGGATAAAGATGGCCGATTTTATCGTGAGGGTGACGTTTATCCTGCACCTGACGCAAGAAAACAAACAACTGCACGCCTTAAAATATTGTCGTCCACAGGTAATTCATACAATCAGATTTTTATTCAAAAAATCCAAGCACCGAAAGAAAAGTAGGTGAGTTAAATGAATGAAATCACACCAGTACTTTTATCTGAATTTAAAGAACGCATGAAACTTGGTGATGATGAGGACGACAATTTAACTCGTATCTTAAAAGCGTCTGTACAGGATTTACAAGACATTTGTGGTGATTATGATACAAACACTAGTGAACGCTTTAAAGAGCTTGTATTTGAGCGTTCTCGTTATGTTTATAACGATGCACTTGAATACTTCCACAACAACTTTCTAACGCAAATCAACAACCTTAGTATCGCTAAAGCACTTGAAAGTAGTAAAGTCGATGAAACAGTTTAAATATAACGAAAACAATCATTCTGGTTTATATCGTCATCGGATTTTAATACGAAAACGTACTTTGACTACAGATGAATTGCTACAAGAAATCGAAACGTTTGAGGACTACGGAAGCTATTGGGCCATGATTAAAACGCTAAAAGGTAGCGAAATAATAGGAGCTGGAAGAGAGCAAACCAAAGTTGAGAAAAGATATGTAGTGAAGTATTCAAAATCATTAGATGAATTTATCAATGATGAACATACAACTTTTGAAGTGGTGCAAAAAGGTGTTGTTTATGACGTGAAGAGTGCTTTGAACGATGACGATATGAACAATACTGTGACTATTATAGTTAAAGGGCGGTCATAATATGGCGACTCCAATTAGTGGTATAGCAGACGCAATTGCCAGAGAACTAAAACGTTATAATCTCGTACTAAAAGAGGATATAGATAAAATAACAGATTTAGTAACGAAAGAGGTTGTTGATGAGTTAAGAAACGGGCCAGATACACCTCGAGCAACAGGCGATTATGCGGAAGGTTGGACACGTACTAAGGTAAAAGGAAAATGGATAGTCCATAACAAAACGGATTATCAACTTACTCACCTACTCGAAAAAGGGCACGCTAAGGTAAATGGTGGACGCGTTGGAGCTCGTGTTCATATTGCACCAATTGCGCGTAAAGCTGTTGATAAATACGAAAATGAAATTAATGAAATTGCGAGGGTGAGAGGATGAAATTAAGTGAATTAGCACAGAGATTAAATGCACTAGGGTATCCGGTTGCCTACTCACATTTCAAGAGTGCACAAGCCCTTCCCTTCATCTGCTACCTCGTTGTGGATGGCGATACATTCAGTGCTGATAATACAGTTTTATCAAAAATCACTTATGTAGATATCGAGTTATATGTAGTCAATAAAGATTTGGCTGCAGAGAAAAAAATCGAAGATATGTTAAAAGAAAACGAACTCCCTTGGTCTTATGATGAAATATTCATCAAAGATGAGGGAGTTTTTAAATGCACATATTCAATTACTTTAATCAGTTAAAAGGAGCGATTAACACTATGAAAGAAAACAAATACCCAATGTTAATGCCACTAGATATTCAAATGTTTGGTGAAAATAAAGTACGTTTTGGCTTAAAGAATGTTCACTATGCGGTAGCTACAGAAGGAGCAGATGGGAAATTAACATACGCAACACCAGAACGTTACCCTGGTGCAGTTTCATTAAGTCTGGAACCACGAGGAGAAACATCGGAGTTTTATGCAGATGATCGTGTTTATTACGCAACAACGGTAAATAACGGATACGAAGGCACATATGAAGCTGCTGAACTACCTTTGAAGTTCCGTGTAGATGTAATCGGAGATCAATTAGATGAAAATACAGGTGTACTTACTGAAACGGCAAATTCAAAGCCAAAAACAATTGCGTTAATGTTTGAGTTTGATGGTGATGTAAAAGCAACACGTCATGTATTGTATAACGTTACTGTGAGTCGTCCTGGTACATCAGGTGAGACGAAAACAGAATCAACAGAGCCAACTACACAAGAATTATCATTCATTGCTGCACCAACTGTAGATGGTGTCGTTAAGCGTGCTACAACTGGCACAACAACACCTGAAGTTTATGATGCATGGTATACAAAAGTATTTGAACCGACAGTAGTACCAACACCTTAATAAATTGTGGAGGGCAAATAGATGGAAATTACATTAACGATAGATGATAAACAAGTGAAATTTAAATCAAATGGCGCTGTAACTAAACGCTATAAAATGCAGTTTCAGCGTGACTTTTTTACAGATATAACAAGTTTCGGACTTGCTATTGCAAATGAAGATATTAAGTCTAAAAATGATGGAATTTCAATGGAAGTAATGCGTAAGATTGATTTTGATTTATTCCTAGATATTGCATGGGTTTTTGCTAAAACAGCAGATAATACAATCCCTGACCCATTAACTTGGCTAGATGGATTTGACACATTTCCAATTATGGAGATTTTTCCGGATTTACAGGATCTAATTGCAAGTACAATTAGTTCTAAAAAAAAATAGATGATGAGGGTACGTCTTCAAGGGAACCAATATCCACAGAAACGTACCTTTATTTATGCAAAGAATGTGGGCTGGAACACGATGATTTAGAAACGATGACCATAGGTATGACACTTGATTATATTGAATCATACTTAGAAATGAAAAATCCAAATAAAAAGGAAAAGAAAACTGTTCGTAAAGCATCACAATCAGATTTCGATTCTTTCTAACACTTGTCTTTTGGACAGGTGTTTTTTATTTGTTCAAAAGGTAGGTGAAGTTGATGGCAAACGGTCGCATTAAAGGAATCACAATTGAATTAAATGGTGATACAACAGGGTTAACTGACGCCTTAAAGGATGTTAATAAAGAAAGCAGTAAAGTTACAAGTGAATTAAAAGAAGTAGAAAGAGCGTTGAAATTCGATCCAGGTAACACGGAATTGATTGCACAAAAACAACAACTCTTAGCGGAACAAGTTCAAAATACAAGTCAGAAATTAGATGTATTAAAGCAAGCACAGCAACAAGTAGAACAACAATTTGCTAATGGTGATATTGGTGCTGAACAATATCGAGCATTTCAACGTGAATTAGCAACAACAGAAGCATCACTTAGATCATTACAAGGTCAAATGGATTCTACATCTCAAAACTATGATAGTTTGAGAAATGCTAATAGAGATTTACAAACGTTTTTTGACGCTACAGGTACAACGGTAAATGATTTCTCAGATGTATTAGGTACTCGTTTAACAAATTCTATTCGTGAAGGTACAGCCAGCACAGATCAAATTAATAGAGCGTTGCAAATAATGGGGCAACATGCATTAGGTGCTGGAGCAGATATTGACCAAATGAGAGAGGCATTAAGACGTGCGGCTCAAGGGACTGATTTAAATGGAGTTCGACAAGACTTAGCGCGAATCACTCAAGAAGCTAATCAAGCGGAAGAAGCTGTCAATGGATTTGGTCAAAAATTAGCAGGTGTAGCTGCAGGGTTAGCGGCTGGTGGAGGTATAGCGTTAGCATTAGAACAAGCATTAGCATTGGATACGTTAGATACACAAATAGATATCTCAATGAATCTCAATGAAGAAGATGCTGCTAAAGTTAGACAAAGCATAATGGAAACTGCTTCAATCCTAGGTGATGAAGAGGCTGCTTATGAAGGTATTCGTAGACAAATCACTTTGAATAAAGATGCATCTATAGAAGCTAACACGAAAATTGTGGAAGGCGCTAGAGCAGTATCATTCGCGTATAAAGAAATAGACTTCAAAGAGCTTATTCAAGAAACTCATGAAATTGGTAAAGAGTTAGGGATTACACAACAAGAAGCGTTAGCAATGACTAACTCTCTATTATCAATTGGTTTCCCTACAGAGCAATTAGATATTATTGCTGAATATGGTTCACAGTTAAAACGTGCAGGATTCAATGCTCAAGAAATTCAAGCGATTATGGAAGCAGGCGTCAAAACGGGTACGTGGAATATTGACATACTTCTAG
>ENA-UOOR01001320-UOOR01001320.1-fermentation-metagenome-genome-assembly--contig:-NODE-1320-length-29911-cov-4.019259_pt1 | contig 29911 bp, 25 predicted proteins | sample MGYA00245780_ERZ724029 | MGnify/ENA primary metagenome ERZ724029 (study PRJEB28704, sample SAMN03018315) | fermentation metagenome | biome: anthropogenic terrestrial biome; feature: soil; material... | reverse complement strand
CGGTTCAGGCCATACACAACAAGTTCTTCGGATAAAAAAAGACCGCCGGCCAAAAGGCCGGCGGTCTTTTTCATATAGGCGGCCTTGGCTGCGGGCTATCCCTGCTGAAGCTCCCCAGACCTGTATGCGGCAAGGAGGGCATAAAGAGCGTCGATTTTCCGTTTCAGCTTTGCGCCGTGGTCGGTGTCGGAGATATACAGCCGCCGGGGGAAAGTCTCCACAGGGATGGATTCCGATTCGATATCCGCGTTTTCCCTGATCACAGAGGCGAGTCCGTCAAAAGGCCGGTGGGATTTGAGCCGGATGCCGTGGGAGCTGAAGATCAGGGTGTACCCGGCGATGCCGGTGGTGGGCTGATATGCCTTGCAGAACCCCCCGTCAATGATAAAAAGCCTGCCCCCGGCCTTGACGGGGCTTTCACCCTTGCGGGCCTTCACCGGCGTGTGCCCGTTGATGATTCGGCCGGATTTAGGGTCAAGGCCGAACTCCCGCAGGATTCTGCCCATGGCTTCCGGGTTCTCCCAAAAACTGAAATAGGGATTTTTCGGCTCCTCCCAGGTGGCCTTATCGTCCAGAAAAGCACGCTCGAAGGTGTGGAATTCCCGCCCCGAGAAAGGACTGTTCTTCCCGCACCACAGATACCACATCATATCAAGTGCGCTCTCGTCGCCATTTTTACAGGCGCTGCCGACGGCCCGATCCGAATAGTCCATTAAAGCCCGGCCGGAATACCATTTGCCACCGTGGCGGACGCGGGCGAAGCCGCCGTTCTCCGTCATAGGAATGCAGCCGTGGTAAAGCAGGTTGCCGTTGTAGCAAAGATAAGTGCTGCCCTTCCGGTATATGAAATCCATATGCCGGCGCAGCTCGCGGCTTTCACGGAAGGCCGTGACGTATTCCTTGACCAGGACCTCCTCCTCGGGGGACAGCCTGTAGGGATCGGCCGGGTCTACGGTGGGAAAGGCCCGGGTGTTAAGCGGGTATTCCACGCCGTCGAGCTTCACGGTGAACCGGCTGAAATCCACGTCATTGAAGAGCAGCCGGTCGTCCATGCCGTAGCCCGGGTGCCGCCGGATTACCTGGCCGTCCAGCTTGGTGCCGATGATGTCAAGGGCCTGACGCAGGGCTTTTTGCCCGGCGCTGCCATAGGTTTTTTCGGAGAAGGCCAGCAGGCGGCGCAGGGGGATTCCGTAACCCCGCTCCAGTACCGCCATATTGCCGTAATCCAGAGAAATGCGCAGAACCGTGAATACGCAGGCGGCGCTTCCGGCGGCCGCGCCCATCCAGAGAATATCGTGGTTGCCCCATTGGATGTCCAGGTTTGAATAGGTCATGAGCATATCCACGATCCGGTCGGGCTTCGGCCCCCGGTCGAAAATGTCGCCCACCACATGGAGCCTGTCCACCGCCAGGCGCTTGATCAGGTCCGCCAGGGCGGCAATGACGTTTTCCGCCGAGCCGGTGGAGAGGATGGACTCCATGATCGCGTCATGATAGCGAAACTGATTTTTGTCCTCGTCCTGCTGGACATGCAAAAGCTCGTCCAGCACGAATTCATATTCCTCCGACATTTGCTTGCGCACATAATTGCGTGTATATTTACTGGAAAGCTGCTCCGCCAGCGTCCGCAGACAGTCGATGGTCTCCCGCAGGCGGAGATTGTCCAATTCACCCAGGGCGCGGAGCCAGGATAGCTCCTCCGCAGGATAATAGATGATTGAGCAAAGAGCGCGGCAGCGCGCCTCGCCGAGGCTTTCTCCGAAAAGCGCCCGAACCTTTTCCTGAATCACGCCGGAGCAGTTGTTGAGGATATGCCGCACGGCGGCGTATTCCCCATGAAGGTCGCTTATAAAGTGCTCCGTCCCCTTTGGCAGGGCCAGAATGGCGCTGAAATTGATCAGCTCGCTGCATACGGCAGACTCGGTCGGATATTTTTCTGCCAGCAATTCCAGATATTCGCGGCTGAATTCAGACATGGGATTTCCCCCCTCACCGTAATCTGGCGCAAAATTCAGCCCCGCGGGGCGGGTTCTGATTATGCTGCCAAGCTTACCTTATTCTACCACGGCGCGCCCGCAGTTACAAATTAATTCCCCGGCAGGCTTAGAACAGGCCGCTGATCACGCCGTTTTCGTCCACGTCGATCCGCTCCGCGGCAGGGGATCGGGGCAGCCCCGGCATGGTCATCACATCTCCCGTCAGGGCGACGATAAAGCCCGCCCCGGCCGAGACCTTCAGATTCCGCACCGTCAGGGTAAAGCCCTCCGGCGCGCCTTTTTTATCCGGATCGTCGGAAAAGCTGTATTGGGTTTTGGCCATGCAGACGGGCAGGCAGCCGAAGCCCGCCGCCTCCAGCTGAGGCAGCTGCTTGACGGCGCTGCCTACCAGCTGCACACTGTCGGCATGGTAAATCCGCCTGGCGATTGCCTCCAGCTTCTCAGCGATGCCCATGGACGTGTCGTAGGCATAGGTAAAGGCGTTGGGGATTTCACACAGGCGTACGACCTCCCTGGCCAGGGCCTCGCCACCTGCCCCGCCCTTGCCCCAAACCTCGGAAAGGGCGGTGTTTACGCCCAGCTCGCGGCATTTATCCGCCACGAGGCGCAGCTCGGCCTCGGTGTCGTCAGGGAAGCGGTTTACGGCCACAACGCAGGGCAGCTTATAGACCTGCGTGATGTTCTCAACATGCCGGAGCAGGTTTGGAAGGCCTTTTTCAAGGGCTGCAAGATCCTCCTCCGCCAGTGCGTTTTTGGGTTTTCCGCCGTGCATTTTCAGGGCTTTCACCGTGGCGACGATCACTACGGCGGCGGGGCGGAGTCCGGCCGCGCGGCACTTGATGTCCAAAAATTTCTCCGCCCCAAGATCGGCGCCGAAACCGGCCTCCGTCACGCAGTAGTCGCCCAGCTTCAGCGCCATGCGGGTGGCGGTTACGCTGTTGCAGCCGTGGGCGATGTTGGCAAAGGGGCCGCCATGGACAAAGGCGGGCGTGCCTTCCAGCGTCTGAACCAGATTGGGCTTCAGGGCGTCCTTTAAAAGGGCGGCCATGGCCCCGGCGGCCTTGAGGTCGCCTGCGGTCACGGGGTCGCCGCCATAGGTATAGCCCACGATGATCCGGGACAGCCGCAGTTTAAGATCGGTGATATCCGTGGAAAGGCAGAGCACCGCCATGATCTCCGAGGCCACGGTGATGTCGAAGCCGTCCTCCCGGGGGCAGCCGTTAGTCCTGCCGCCCAAGCCGTCCACCACGAAGCGGAGCTGGCGGTCGTTCATGTCCACGCAGCGCCGCCAGGTGATGTTTTTCGGGTCGATTCCCAAGGCGTTGCCCTGATAAATGTGGTTGTCCACCATGGCGGCCAGCAGGTTGTTGGCCGCGCCGACGGCATGGAAATCGCCGGTAAAATGAAGATTAATATCCTCCATGGGCACCACCTGGGCATAGCCGCCGCCGGCGGCTCCGCCCTTAACCCCGAACACCGGGCCCAGGGAGGGCTCCCGAAGGGCGACGACGGATCGCCTGCCGATTTTGCGCAGGGCGTCCCCAAGGCCGACGGTGGTGGTGGTCTTGCCCTCTCCTGCAGGGGTGGGCGTGATTGCCGTCACCAGAATAAGCCGTCCGTCCGGCGCGTCCTGTTTGTCCGCCAGCAGGGAAAGATCAATCTTGGCCTTGTACCGTCCGTAATGCTCCAGGTATTTTTCCGCCACGCCGGCGAGTGATGCGATTTCATTGATAGGACGAAGGGGAGTCGCCTGTGCGATTTCAATATCCGTCATGCTTTTGCTCCTTATCTGAAGAAATTTACCGCCGAGCGGAAAATGCCCATGTCGTATCTGCCGGGCACGTTTTTGTAAAGGCTGTCTCCGATGCGCTCCGAGTGGCCCATCTTGCCGAATACCCGGCCGTCCGGGGAGGTGACGCCTTCCACGGCGGCGGCGGAGCCGTTGGGGTTAAACAGAATGTCATAGGTGGGCGCGCCGTCCCGATCCACATACTGGGTGGCGATCTGTCCGGCGGCGGCCAGCTTCTCGATCAGCGCGTCGGAGGCCAGGAACCGTCCTTCGCCATGGGAAATCGGGACGGTGTAAATTTCGCCGGGTTTGGTTTCCGCCAGCCAGGGGGACAGGGAGGAGGCGATCCGGGTGCGAACCAGGCGGGACTGGTGGCGGCCGATGCTGTTATAGGTCAGGGTGGGGCAGTATTCGTCCGTATCGATGATCATACCGTAGGGTACCAGGCCCAGCTTGATGAGGGCCTGAAAGCCGTTGCAGACGCCGCCGATAAGTCCGCCGCGGGCGTCCAGCAGCCTGGCCACGGCACATTTCACCGGGCCGCTCCGGAAGAAGGCGGTGATGAACTTGGCGGAGCCGTCCGGCTCGTCGCCGCCGGAAAAGCCTCCGGGGATGAAAATGATCTCCGAGCGGTTGATCTCCTCTGCGAAAGCCTCCACAGAGCGATCCACATCCTCGGCCGTCAGATTCCTGAGGACGAAAATCCGCGCTTCGCCCCCGGCATCCCGGAAGGCCCGGGCGGTATCGTATTCGCAGTTGGTGCCCGGGAAAACGGGAATCAGCACCGTGGGGTTCGTCTTTTTGATGGTGGGGGCGCAAAGGGATTTGCCGGTAAAGGTATAGGCGGCCGGGCGGCCTTCGGGGACGGGGGCGGCGGCGGGGAACACGGGCTCCAGCTTATCCTCATAAACCTTCAGCAGGTCGGAAAGGGGCGCGCCCTCGCCGCCGAAGGCGATTTCAGGCTGCTCGATAGTCATGCCCAGAGGCAAGCCGGCCTCGGCGCCGTCCGCCAGCTCCAGAATAAAGCTGCCGTAGGCATAGCCGAAAATGTCCGCCGGGGAGAGCGTGTCGGAGTATTGAAAGCCCACGCTGTTGCCAAGGCACATTTTCATAATCCCCTCGGCGACGCCGCCGAAGCCCGGGGTCCAGGCGGCCACGGCTTTGCCGCTGCGCAGGAGCGCCGTGACCAGGGAGAAAACAGATTTGAGAGACTTGCCCTCCGGCAGGCCGTTTTCACCATATTCGGGCCGGATCAGCACGACCCGATGCCCCGCCGACTTGAATTCAGGGGATACGGCGTCGGCGGTCTTTCCCGTCGTCACGGCAAAGGAGACGAGGGTGGGGGGGACGTCCATGTCCAGAAAACTGCCGCTCATGGAGTCTTTTCCGCCGATAGCGGCGATGCCCAGAGCCCGCTGGGCCATGTAGGCGCCCAGCAGCGCCGAGACCGGCTTGCCCCAGCGCCGGGGATCGGTTCCAAGCTTTTCAAAGTATTCCTGGAAGGTCAAATAAACGTCCTCGAAGGCCGCGCCTGAGGCGATCAGCCTGGAAACGGACTCGACCACGGCCAGATACGCTCCGTGATAGGGGCTTTTTTCGCTTATATAGGGGTTAAATCCCCAGGTCATGAAGGAACAGTCATCCGTTTCGCCGTTTTTAACGGGGAGTCTGTGAACCATGGCCTGAATGGGCGTCAACTGATTCTCGCCGCCGAAGGGCATGAAAACGGTTCCCGCGCCGATGGTGGAATCGAAGCGCTCCGAAAGCCCGCGCCTTGAGCAGGCGTTCAGGTCGGAGGCCAGGGAGAAAAGGCCGGAACGGAAAGCCGCCGGAATCGGTTTGTCAAAGGCTTCCGGCGCTTTGAGGTGCGCGTCGGCGTGTTTTTCAGCGCCGTTGGTGTCCAGGAACTCTCTGGAGATATCCACGATGACCCTGCCCCTAAAGCGCATGGTCAGCCGGGAATCGGCCTTGACCCGGGCTATCACGGCGGCCTCCAGGTTTTCAGCGGCGGCCAGATCCAGGAACAGGGGCGCGTCTTCGGCGGAGGTGACCACAGCCATGCGCTCCTGGGATTCGCTGATGGCAAGCTCGGTGCCGGTCAGCCCCTCGTATTTTCGGGGGACGGCGTCCAGATCGACGTCCAGCCCGTCCGCCAGTTCCCCGACGGCTACGGAGACGCCGCCGGCGCCGAAGTCGTTGCAGCGTTTGATGAGCCGCGCCGCCATTGGGTTCCGGAAAAGCCGCTGGAGCTTGCGCTCCTCGGGGGCATTGCCCTTCTGGACTTCCGCGCCGCAGGTTTCAAGGGACTCCAGATCGTGGGATTTGGAGGAGCCGGTAGCCCCGCCGCAGCCATCCCGCCCCGTTCTGCCGCCCAGAAGGATGACCGTGTCGCCGGGGGCGGGGCGCAGGCGGCGGACGCAGGCGGCGGGGGCGGCGGCGATAACCGCGCCGATCTCCATACGCTTGGCCGCATAGCCCGGATGGTAAAGCTCGTCCACCTGGCCGGTGGCAAGGCCGATCTGATTGCCGTAGGAGGCGTAGCCAGCGGCGGCGGCGGCGGTGAGCTTCCGCTGGGGCAGTTTGCCCTTAATGGTTTCCGAAACGGGGCGCAGGGGGTCCGCCGCGCCGGTGAGGCGCATGGCGGCGTATACATAAGCCCTTCCCGAAAGGGGGTCCCGGATGGCGCCGCCGATGCAGGTGGCGGCCCCGCCGAAAGGCTCGATTTCCGTGGGGTGGTTATGGGTTTCGTTTTTAAACAGCAGCAGCCAGTCCTGGCTTTCCCCGTCCACATCCACCTTGATTTTCACGGTGCAGGCGTTGATTTCCTCGGATTCGTCCAGCTTATCCAGCCGCCCTTCGGCCCGCAGCAGCTTTGCCGCCAGGGTGCCGATGTCCATCAGGCTCGCCGGCTTTGTCCGGCCTATGGCGGCCCGGCCGGCGATATAGTCCGCCCAGGCCCGCTCCAGCAGGGGGTCTTCAAATGTCACCTTGTCCAAAGTCGTGAGGAAGGTGGTGTGGCGGCAATGGTCTGACCAATAGGTGTCGATGACACGGATTTCCGTCTCGGTTGGGTCCCGTCCCTCCCGGGAGAAGTAAGCGCGGCAGAGAATCAGGTCGTCCAGGCCCATGGCAAGGCCGTGGGCGGCGCGAAATTCGTCCAGCGCCGTATCCGAAAGCGTTGTAAAGCCGTGAAAATACGGCACGTCCTCCGGCGGCGCGGCCGCCGTTTCCAGGGTGGCGGCCTCGGTCAGGGCGGCTTCTCTGGCTTCCACGAGGTTGATCAAATAGGCTTTGATGCGGGAAACGTCCTCTCCGGTCAGCGCCCCGTAAAGTAGGTAAACCCTGGCGGTTCTGACCCGGGGGCGCTCGCCCCGGGAGATAAGCTGGACGCACTGGGCGGCGGAGTCCGCCCGCTGGTCGAACTGTCCGGGCAGGTATTCCGCGGCAAACACCGCGTCGGCTCCCTCCGGAAGCGTATCATACACAGTATCAAGTTGAGGTTCGGAAAACACCGTCCCCTTGCAGGCGTTGAAAAGGGCGGGGCTGACGTTTTCCACATCATATCGGTTGAGCAAGCGCAGATGCGTCAGCGCGCCGATGCCCAGCAGTGTGCGGATATCGGAAAGCAGGGCGTCGGATTCCGGGGAAAGCCCGGGCTTTTTTTCCACATAGAGCCTATATACCATTATTTCGCCTCCAGCGCTTTCCTGCCGATGTCCCGCCGGCAATATGCGTTCTTAAAATGAATCCTGTCCGCCAGGGCGTAAGCCCGGCTCACCGCCCGGGCCAGGTCGCCGCCCGTGGCGGAGGCGCCCAGTACGCGGCCGCCGCCCGTTACCAGCACGCCCTCATCCAGCTTTGCCCCGGCGATATAAATTTCCTCGTCCGGGCCGGTTTCCGGCAGGGTGAGGGGGAAGCCCGTTTCATAGCCGCCGGGATACCCCTCCGAGGCCAGAATGACGCAACAGGCGGCCTTGTCCGAAAACCGCACGGGGCAGTCAGCCAGTCTGCCCTGTGAAACCGCCAGCATGATCTCCAGCAGGTCGGTCTCCAGAAGGGGCAGCACCACCTGGGTTTCCGGGTCTCCGAAGCGGCAGTTGTATTCGATGACCTTGGGGCCGTCCCGGGTCAGCATCAGGCCGAAATAGAGGCAGCCGCGAAATTCCCGCCCTTCGGCGTTCATGGCCTTGACAGTGGGAAGGAAAATCATTTCCATGCATTCGGCCGCGATCTCCGGCGTATAAAACGGGTTCGGGGCGATGGCGCCCATGCCGCCGGTGTTGGGGCCGCTGTCCCCGTCCCCGGCGCGCTTGTGATCCATGGCGGACACCATGGGAACAAGGGTTTTCCCGTCTGTAAAGGCCAGAACGGAGACCTCCGGCCCCTCCAGATATTCTTCGATTACGATGCGACTGCCGCTGTTTCCGAAGACCTGCTCCTCCATGGCGGCCCGGACGGCGGCCACGGCATCCTCTTTGGTAAAGGCCACGGTGACGCCCTTGCCCAAGGCGAGGCCGTCGGCCTTGACCACGGTGGGTATCCGGGCCGTATCCAGATAGGACAGAGCTTCCCCCGGATCGGAAAAAACCGCGTAGCCCGCCGTGGGGATGCAGTATTTTTTCATGAGATTCTTGGCGAAAACCTTGCTGCCCTCAATTTCCGCGGCGGCTTTGCGGGGGCCGAAGCAGGGGATGCCCAGGGCTTCAAGCTCATCCACAGCCCCAAGAACCAGCGGATCGTCCGGAGCGACGACGGCGAAATCCACCTGGTGGTTTCGGGCGAAAAAGAGGATGCTGTCCAGATCCTTCGCGCCTACGGGGACGCACTTGGCCTCCTCCGCGATCCCGCCGTTTCCAGGAAGCGCCCAGATTGTCTTTACCTTCGGATTTTTTCGTATCGCCTTGATGATGGCGTGCTCACGCCCGCCGCCGCCGATAACCATAATGTTCATTTCCATACCTCCTGGAATTTCGTCTTCCGTAGCCTTGCTCCGGAAAAACACCGACGCCTGCGCCTTGTCCGCGCCTAAAACGGGGAGCAAGGGAGAGGGTGCGGAGCCGGGCGGAATTTGCGGTGAGTCAGTGATGGAACAGGCGCACTCCGGTAAAGCACATCACCATGCCGTATTTATCCGCCGTCTCGATCACGTGATCGTCCCGGATGCTGCCGCCCGGCTGCGCCACATACTGGACGCCGCTCTTCCTCGCCCGCTCAATATTGTCGCCGAAGGGGAAAAAGGCGTCCGATCCGACGGTAACGTCCCTTTGGGTTTCGATCCACGCCTTTTTTTCGGCCGGAGTGAGGATTTCGGGCTTTTCGGCAAAGCGCGTTTGCCAGACGCCGTCTTTCAGCACATCCTCATATTCGTCGGAGAGATAAACGTCTATGGCGTTGTCCCGCTCCGGGCGGCCAAGCCCTTCGGCAAAGCGAAGTCCCATGGCCTTCGGGTGGCGGCGGAGATACCAGCCGTCGGCTTTGTTCCCCGCCAGGCGGGTGCAGTGGATGCGGCTTTGCTGTCCCGCGCCGATGCCGATGGCCTGGCCGTTTTTCACATAGCAGACGGAGTTGGACTGGGTGTATTTGAGGGTGAGAAGGGCGATGAGCATGTCGGTTTTCGTCCCTTCGGTCAGGGCCTTGTTCTTAGTGACGATGTTTTCAAGAAGGGCCGCGCTGATGCTCAAATTGTTGTGCCCCTGCTCGAAGGTGATCCCGAAAATATCCCGGCGCTCCACTGGCCCCGGGACGTAGGCGGGGTCGATACGGATAATGGCGTAGCCGCCCTTTTTCTTGGTCTTTAGGATTTCCAGAGCCGCGTCCGTGTATCCCGGAGCAATGATGCCGTCGGAAACTTCGCTTTTCAGATACAGCGCCGTGGCCTCGTCGCAAATATCGGAAAGGGCGGCCCAGTCGCCGTAGGAGGAGAGCCGGTCGGCGCCCCGGGCGCGGATATAGGCGCAGGCCATGGGGGAAAGCGCCGCGTCCGGAGAGACAAAATAAGCGGCCCTGTCGGCGGCGTCCAGGGGCAGGCCCACCGCCGCCCCGGCGGGGGAAACGTGCTTGAAGGAGGCGGCGGCGGGAAGGCCGGTGGACTCCCGCAGTTCCCGAACCAGCTGCCAGGCGTTCAGCGCGTCCATAAAATTGATATACCCGGGGCGGCCGTTCAGTACCGTAACGGGCAGCGCCCCGTTTTGTACGAAAATCCGCGAGGGCTTCTGGTTGGGGTTACAGCCGTATTTAAGTTCCAGCTCCGTCATATCAGCGCTCCTTGTTTTTATTGATGAGAATTTCCCGGGCTCCGGCCGCTACATAAAGGGAGACCCTGTTGTCCGCGTCCAGACATGCCCAAAGGCGCTCCGCCAGCGGCTCCGCCTCCAGACCGGGAACGGCAAAGGCCGGAGGCTCGCCGGAGAAGGACGGCAGCGGCCCGCCGAACCCCTCGTAGGTGCTGATGAAGCGGCCGGTTCCGGTCCTGGGCGGATAGGTGAAATAAAACCGTTCGCAGGCCGGGGCCTCGGCGCCGTCCGCCCGGAGGATGGAAAGCAGGAAGTCTCCGCCCGGAAAAACGACGCCGGAGATGCGGGGCGTGTAGTTGGGCGCGTCCGGCTCGAATTCGCGGGAGGCCAGCGCGTCATAGATGCTGCCGCCGCTCTCTAAATAATCCCGGATCGTGTCGGTCTGGTCGCCGTTGGTGACGACAAGCGTCCTGCCAAGGCGGCGCACGGGATGATAGATGATCAGACTGGGGTCTTCCATCTTTGCCTCGTCAAAGGCGCGGGTGCGGATGCCGTCCCCGGTTTTTTCAAAAACCCGGTTGCGGCTGTTGGCGCTCCTGCCCATGATGAAATAGGCGCACAGGGGTGAGCCGTCCGGACTTGTGCCGATCAAAATGCCGCGGCCGGGATAGGGGCGGGCGGCAAGATATTCAAAAATATCGGTCATCTTGATTCCTCCAGCAGTTTTTTCGAGACCAGTTCGGCGGCCTCCGGCAGGATCTCCCATTCCGCTTGGCGCATGACCCGTTCCTGAAGGGTTTCCGGCGTATCGCCCGGCAGTACGGCAACGGGCTTTTGCAGAATGATTTCGCCGCCGTCGGGAATTTCGTTGACAAAATGAACGGTGGCGCCGGTCACTTTAACGCCCCTGGCCAGGGCTGCCTCGTGGATGCGCAGGCCATAGTACCCTTTGCCGCAGAAGGCGGGGATCAGGGCGGGATGGACATTGATGATCCGCCCGGCCCACCGGCCCGTAAAGACGGGGCTGAGGATTTTCAAAAAACCCGCCAGCACGATCAGCTCCACGCCGCGGGCCTCCAACAGTCCGCCCAGCCGCGCCTCAAAGCGGTCGCTTTCCAGGTGCAGGGCCGGGATGCCCGCCCGGGCCGCCCGCTCCAGGGCATAGGCATCCATCCGGTTCGAGACAACCAGGACAATCTCTCCGCTGGTCAGACTGCCGTCCGCCTGGGCGTCTATAAGGGCCTGAAGGTTGGTTCCGCCGCCGGAAACCAGGACGGCGATTTTGATTTTACGCATTCTGCCTGACCTCCGCCGCCAGAATCCGCAGAGCGGGCAGGAGCATTCCGCCTGCGGCGTTGCCCAGCAAAACAACTAAAATAAAGAGAAAAGCGCGCCCGCTCACGATGCCTGCGGCGGCAAAATAAAACATATCCGCCACAGAATGCTCAAAGCCCGAGAGAATGAACGCGGGGACGGCGAACAGGACGCCCAGAAGGCTTTCCTTTTCGCGGTATATCGCTACCGCGAGATACATGAGGACGCCGCAGAACACGGCCAGAATGAAAGCCGGCATAAAGGGGAGGGCCAGCTTGGCGGCGCAGATTTCCAGCGCCTTCTCCCCCCTGGCGGGGGTTGCGGCGGAAATGGCAAGGCCGGTGGCCGCGGCCCCGATCAGGTTGCCGGGAAGGCACAGGAGCAGGGCGCGGACGCTTTCCTTTCTGTGGTCAGGGACAATGAAGCCCACCTTGCCCGTAAATAGGGAAAGGCCCAAAAGGCAGACGGAAAGAAGCCCCACGGTGAACAGCGCCGCTCCCGCATACCGGCTGTCGCAGGCCAGATAGGCCGCGCCGCCGATTCCGATCAGGACGCCCGCCGCGACGCCGGAGGCCAGATGCCTGCTCACCATAGGAGAACCCTCTCGTCCGAAGCTGTGATTTCGCCCATGACATACGCGTCCTCGCCGTCATCGGCAAGACAGGCAAGGGCTTTGTCCGCGTCCTCCCTCGCCACCACGACGCTCATGCCGCAGCCCATATTGAAAGTGTTCCACATGTCCCGTTCCGGGATATGCCCGGTCTTTGCGATCAGGTGGAAGATGGGGGGCGTACTGACCGCGGCCTTTTCGATTTTCGCGCCCAGGCCCTCGGGGATGCAGCGGGGAATATTCTCGAAAAAGCCGCCTCCGGTGATATGGCTGATGCCCTTGACGCGCACTTTCTCCAAAAGCCCCAGGATGGGGCGTACGTAAATTTTCGTGGGCGTCAGCAGAGTCTCGCCCAGGGACGCGCCGCCCAGCTCCGCCACGGGAGCGGAAAGGTCGGCGGTTTCCACGCCAAACACACGGCGGACCAGGGAAAAGCCATTGGAATGCACGCCGGAGGAGGGCAGGGCCAAAATCACGTCCCCCGGGCTCATGGCGCTGTTGTCCACAATCTTCTCTTTATCGACGATGCCGACGGAAAAGCCCGCCAGATCGTATTCGTCCGGAGGATAAAAGCCGGGCATTTCGGCGGTTTCGCCGCCGATAAGGGCCGCCCCCGCCTGGACGCAGCCCCGGGCCACGCCGGAGACCACGTCGGCAATTTTCTCGGGGACATTTTTGCCGCAGGCGATATAGTCCAGGAAGAACAGGGGCTTTGCGCCGCAGCAGATAATGTCGTTTACGCACATGGCCACGCAGTCGATTCCGACGGTATCGTGCCTGTTCGTCAAAAAGGCCAGACGGAGCTTTGTACCCACGCCGTCGGTTCCGGAGACCAGCACGGGCTTTTTGATGCCGGTGAGATCGGGCTCAAAAAGCCCGCCGAAGCCGCCGATATCGGAGATGACCCCGGCAGTCATGGTTTTCGCGATATGGCTTTTCATGAGGGACACGGCCCTGTAACCGGCGGTGATGTCAACGCCGGCGGCCGCGTAGCTGTCCGAACGGGAATCGCTCATGGCCCTTACTCCTTTCCATGGGCGATCTCGCCCTCGCTGATTTTTCGCTCGAATCTGGACTTGTTTGCCTGCCCGGGGATTTCCGTGGGGTATTCCCCGCTGAAGCAGGCGGTGCAAAAGCCTTTGTCACAATGGTTATTCGTAAGCTTGGTCACGTTGTCGACGCTCAGGTAGCCCAGGGAATCGGCGCCTAGCTCCCGGCAGATTTCATCCGCGGATAGGCGGCAGGCAATCAGATTGTCCCGGCTATCGATATCCGTGCCGTAATAACAGGGGTTCAGGAAGGGGGGCGCGGATATGCGCAGGTGGATTTCCTTCGCCCCGGCCTCGCGCAGCAGCCGGACGATGCGCCCGCTGGTGCTGCCGCGGACGATGGAATCATCGATGAGGACGACGCGCTTGCCCGCCACGGTTTCGGCCACGGGGTTCAGCTTGATGCGGATCATATCCGCCCGGGCTTCCCCGCCGGGGGCGATGAAGGTTCTGCCGATATATTTGTTCTTGATGAGCCCCACGCCGTAGGGGATGCCGCTTTGCCGGGAAAAGCCGATGGCCGCGTCAATCCCGGAGTCCGGCACGCCAACCACCACGTCCGCCTGAACCGGGTGCTCAAGGGCGAGAAAGGCCCCGGCGCGCAGGCGCGCTTCGTGGACGCTGCACCCCTCGATCACCGAATCCGGCCGGGCGAAGTAGATGTATTCGAATACGCAGAAGCTGGACTCGGTTTTGCCGCAGTGGTCCCGGATGGATCGGACGCCGTTTTTATCGAAAACCAGAATCTCGCCGGGGAGCAGATCCCGCTCCAGCTCCGCGCCCACGGCGGTCAGCGCGCAGCTTTCCGAGGCGATGATATAATCGCCCTCAGGAGTTTTGCCGTAGCAGAGGGGGCGGAAGCCGTGCTCGTCCCGGGCGGCGATGAGCTTGGAGGGAGACATCACGATCAGGGAATACGCGCCCTTGAGCCGGTGCATGGCCCGGCTTACGGCATCCTCTATGGACGTGGCCGAGAGACGTTCCTTGGTGATGATATACGAAATGACCTCGCTGTCCGTTGTGGTGTGGAAGATGCTGCCCTCCAGCTCCAGGGCCTCCCGAAGCTCGGAGGAGTTCACCAGGTTGCCGTTGTGCGCCAGGGCCATCCGGCCTTTAATGTGGTTTACCACCAGCGGCTGGGCGTTTGCCCTGTCGTTGCTGCCCGTTGTGCCGTAACGGCAGTGGCCGATGGCCATGTTGCCACGGCCGAGAGACGCCATCACACCCGGTGTGAACACGTCGTTCACCAGGCCCACGTCCTTATAGGCGGTAAAAATCCCGTCGTCGTTGACGGCGATGCCGCAGCTTTCCTGTCCCCGGTGCTGAAGGGCGAACAGCCCGAAATAAACAGTTCCCGCCACGTCCTGTGTGCCGTGGGAGAAAACGCCGAAGACGCCGCATTCCTCGCGAAGACTGCTCATAGGCGCTCAACCTCCGGCAGGCTGCCCATGGCTTTTTTGGATTTTCTCTTATAGAGCCGAACGGTTTTTTCCATGATCGCACCTCGTCAGTTATTGTATTTCGCCGATATCGTCGAATTTTTCTTCAGGGTCGCCTCGGTGTCCGCATCCCGCATGGCCGCCAGGGCGCGGGCCAGGCCGTCGTCCTCCACGGCCAGAACCTGGGCGGCAAGCAGAGCGGCATTGACCGCTCCGTCTATCGCGACGGTGGCCACCGGTATTCCGGCGGGCATCTGGACGGTGGAGAGCAGGGCGTCAAGGCCGTCCAGGGCGTTTGATTTTATGGGGATGCCGATGACGGGCAGGGTGGTGTTGGCCGCCAGCGCCCCGGCCAGATGCGCCGCCTTGCCGGCGGCCGCAATGATCGCCCCGAAGCCGCGCTGCCTCGCCTCCCGGGCGAAAATCCTGGACTGCTCCGGCGTTCTGTGGGCCGAATAGACATGCACTTCGAAGGGAATGCCCAGCCGGCCCAGAGTATCCAGCGCTTTTTCCACAACGGGCAGATCGCTGTCGCTGCCCATGATTACCGCAACCTTTTTCAAATGGCACCTCCATGAAAATAAAAACGAAAACGGGCAGTCCTATCCCTGTCGGATAGGACTGCCCAGACGGTCGACAAAAGCCGAAGCTTTCTGTTACAGGCTGATTTGCTCCCATGTGGTACTCCACAGATCCGTCAGTTGCAAAGGCCTTTGAATTCAACCACAATCTATCATAACCCGGCAGGATAAGCAATAAGGCATATCGTATGAATCACGGGGTGGAAAATCGCGCTTTTCTTGCTTTTTTCCGCAATTGGCGCAAAGAGGCCTACCGCTCGGCGCGGGTTCCGCAGTAAATGCAGCGGTAGACGCCGTTTTCCCGGTCGGAAAGGCGGAAAACATGGGGCAGCTCCTGTTCGGTGGAGGTGATGCAGCGGGGGTTTTTGCAGAAGATCATGTCCGTGATCGTCTCCGGCAGAGACGGGTGCAGTTTTTTTACGCGGATGCCGCCGCTGATGATATTCACGGTGATGCACGGGTCCCAATAGCCCAGGATGTCAAAATCCAGGCAGAGGATCCCGTTGATCTTTATGATATCCTTTTTTCCGTATTTCTTACTGGCGGCATTTTTAATGAGCGCAACTTCACATTCCAGTTCGTCCAGCCGAAGGTAGCCGTAAATGGCCATGCCCCGGCCGGCGGGGATGTGGTCGATGACGATGCCGTTGATGATGGTGCCGATGATCATTTTCCCTTTCCGCCTTTCCGTCAGTCTATACCCAGCAGCTTGAGGATCAGGGCCATGCGTATGAATTTGCCGTACCGGACCTGCTTGAAGTAACAGGCGCGCGGGTCATTATCCACGGCGGTGGAGATTTCGTTCACCCGGGGCAGGGGATGGAGGACGGACAGGTCGGCCTTTGCCGGCAGGAGCTTTTCCGGCGTCAGGATGTAGCTGTCCCTCAGGCGGAGATAGTCCGGCTCGTTGAAAAACCGCTCCCGCTGAACGCGGGTCATATAGAGGATGTCCAGCTCGGGAATGGCCTCATTCAGGGACTCGGTCTCCCGGAAGTCCACGCCGCCCCGCAGGAGGATATCGGTGCGGACATGCTCCGGCACCATCAGCTCCTCCGGGGAGATGAGGATAAAGCGAACGCCCGGGTACCTGGCCATGGCCCCGATGAGGGAGTGCACCGTCCTGCCGAATTTCAGGTCGCCGCAGCAGCCCACGGTCATGCCGTCCAGACGGCCTTTTTCCAGTTTGATGGTCAAAAGGTCCGTCAGCGTTTGTGTGGGATGGCTCCGGCCGCCGTCTCCGGCGTTGATCACCGGCACGCCGGCGCTTTTGGCGGCCACATAGGGCGCGCCCTCTTTTGGGTGGCGGATGGCGATGATGTCCGCGAAGCAGCCGGCGGTGCGGGCGGTGTCCGATACGCTCTCCCCCTTGGAGGCAGAGCTGCTCTGGGCCTCGGAAAAGCCGATGACGCTGCCGCCCAGATCCAGCATGGCGGATTCAAAGGAGAGCCGCGTGCGTGTGGAAGGCTCGTAAAACAGCGTGGCGATCTTTTTTCCCCGGCATTTCTGCGCATAAGCCTCCGGGCGGCTTACAATGTCCTCCGCCTTTTCGATCAGCTCGTCGATCTCCCGGGTGGTCAGCTCCGTGATGTCGTTTAAGCCCTTCATTGCCTGTCCTCCGTTATCCAGCTTTCATCCGAGGGGTTGTCCCGGAAGGCCAGAAGCCGCTTCACATCCTCGGGCGGGATATACCCCTCTTGGGCGGCGACTCTGGCCACCGTATCGAAATCCGTCAGCGGCACGGCCCGGACGCCGGCCCGATCCAGACGCTCCAGGCCCTTTTTCATGCCGTAGGTAAAGATGCAGACCACGCCCAGCACCCGGGCGCCCGCTTCCCGCAGGGCTTCCACCACCTCCAGGACGCTGCCGCCGGTGGAGATCAGATCCTCTACCACTACAACCGCCGCGCCGGGCTCCAGCCGCCCCTCGATGCGGTTTTGCCGGCCGTGGCCCTTCGCGCCGGAGCGGACATAACCCATGGGCAGGCCCAGTAGGTGGGCAGTGATCGCCGCGTGGGCAATCCCGGCGGTGCTGGTGCCGAAAAGGGCCTCGGCCCCGGGAAAGTGCAGGCGGATCAGCTCCGCCAGGCCGTTTTCCACGTCGGCGCGGACAGAAACGTCCGAAAGGGTAAGGCGGTTGTCGCAGTAGACGGGACTTTTGATCCCGCTGGCCCAGATAAAAGGCTCGTCCGGCCGGAAAAATACGGCGCGAAGCTTCAATAGGCCGCGGGCGATGGCGTCTTTCCTGTCATTCATATCTGCGCACCTCCCATAAATTCCTCCAGGCATCGGCGATAGGCCGCCCGGGGGTCGGCGGCTGCGGTGATCGGCCGGCCGACGACAATGTAATCCGCGCCCAGCGCTCCGGCCGCGGCCGGGGTGGTGATCCGGACCTGGTCCCCCGCGTCCCGGTCCGCAAAGCGGATGCCCGGCGTAACGGTCAGAAACCCGGGGCCGCAGGCGGCATGTACGTCCCCGGCTTCCAGAGGCGAGCAGACCACCCCGTCCAGCCCGGCGGACCGGGCGTTTTCCGCGTAATGCATCACCGTGTCGGAAAGCCTGCCGCCGATGCCCAGCTCCCGGTTCATGGCCGACTCGGAAATCGAGGTCAGCATCGTGACGGCGATGAGCTTGGGCCGGGCGCCGTCGGGGCGGGTCAGCCCCTCCAGAGCCGCCTCCATCATGGCCCGGGAGCCGGCGGCGTGGAGGTTCACCATATCCGCGTCCAGGGCCGAGAGGACGGCCATGGTTTTTTTCACGGTGTTGGGAATGTCGTGCAGCTTCAAGTCCAGAAATACACGGTGACCGCGGGCCTTAAGCGCCCGGACGACGGCCGGCCCCTCTGCGTAATACAGTTCCATCCCCACCTTGACATAGGGCCGGTCGGAGCCGAAGCGGTTCAGGAACGCCAGCGTTTCCGCGGCGCTTCCAAAATCGCAGGCGATGATCACATCATATGGCATTTGTGTGCGCCTCCTGTAAGATCTCCAAGTTTTTCGATGTCCAGACGCGCCATAACGGCCGGCAGGGCCTCGATGATTTTTTTGCAGGCATAAGGGTCCCTCAGATTCGCCGAGCCGATTTCCACGGCCGAGGCGCCCGCCAGCAGCATCTCGATCACATCCTCCGCCGAGGATACGCCGCCGCAGCCGATAATGGGGATTCGGACAGCCTCATAGACCTGCCAGACCATGCGCAGGGCGACGGGCAGGACGGCAGGGCCGGAAAGCCCGCCGGTAAGGTTTGCCAGTATGGGCTTTCGGGTTTTGAGATCGATGCGCATGCCCAACAGGGTGTTGATGAGCGTCAGGCCGTCGGCCCCCGCATCTTCACAGGCTTTTGCGATCTCTGAAATATCCGATACGTTTGGCGAGAGCTTCACGAACACCGGCTTTTCCGACACCGACTTCACCGCCCGGGTCACCTGGGCCGCGGCACGGGGGGACGCGCCGAAGCTCATGCCGCCGCCATGGACGTTGGGGCAGCTTATGTTGATCTCGATAAGGTCGGCGCCGGGCGTCCGGTTCAGTTTTTCGCAGCAGGATACGTATTCCGCCACGGAAAAGCCGCTGATGTTGGCGATGACCGGCCCGCCGAAGGTCTCCCGGAGCCGGGGCAGCTCCCCGGAGACGACCGCGTCGATGCCGGGGTTCTGAAGGCCCACTGCGTTAAGCATACCCGAAGGACATTCCGCGATCCGGGGCGAAGGGTTGCCGAAGCGGGGCTCGGCTGTGGTACCCTTGACCGCCAGGGCGCCCAATAGATTCAGATCGTAAAGAGCCGCGAACTCCGCCCCGTATCCGAAGCAGCCGGAGGCGGGGATCACAGGGTTTTTCAGCCTGACGCGCCCAAGGCTTACGGAGAGGTCTGCCATAGGATGTCCTCCTTTTCAAAGACCGGGCCGTCCAGGCAAATCCGCTTCGGCCCGCTTTTCATCATTCGGGAGCAGCCCATGCAGGCGCCGAAGCCGCAGCCCATCCGCGCCTCGAAGGAAAATTGGCCTCCTGATGGAGAGGCTTCCGCCACTGCCTTCATCATAGGCTCCGGGCCGCAGGCGTAGACATGGGAGTGGCCGATCCCGGCCATGGCGTCGGTGACGAGGCCCCTGACGCCGAGACTGCCGTCTTCCGTAGCGATGATCACCCGCGCGCCGGTTTCGGCGATCTCCCCGGCCAGAAAGACGCCGCCCCGGCCGGCCGCGCCCAGGATGGCGGTTACGGACTTTCCCTCCGACCGGAGCGCTTTGGCCAGGGCCGGAAGCGGGGCAATCCCGCTTCCGCCGCCTACCAGAAGGGGCGAGCCGCCGCTTTTTTTGGTGTCAAAGCCGTTTCCGAGGCCGGTGAGGACGTCCAGCGCCGCCCCGGGCTTCAGCCCGCAGAGGGCCACGGTGCCTTTTCCGGCGATGCGGAAGGCCACGGTAAGGCTCTCCGGCTCCCAGGAGCAGACGGAGAATGGGCGGCGCAGGAAAAAACCGGGGATTTCAATTTCCACAAACTGGCCCGGCGCGGTAATGGCCGAAGTCTCCCCGGCCAGGCGGAGAATATGAATGTCCTCCGCCGCCCGGCGGTTTTCAAGAACGGTAAAAACACCGCTTTTCATGAATCCAGAGCCTCTGCGCAGATGGTCATTTCCTCCAGGACGTCCAGAAGCACCCGGACGGTATCCAGGGAGGTGAAAACCGCGGTGCCGTTTTCGGCGGCGCAGCGCCTGATGCGCATGCCGTCGGTTTCACCGGCGGGGGAATCCGGGGTTCGGGTATTGATCACATAGGTCACGTGGCCGCGGCTGATGGAATCGAGGATTTCGCCGGAGCCGTCGGAGAGCTTGGCGCTGACGTGGGTGCGGATGCCGTTCGCCTTGAGGAAGGCGGCGGTGCCGCAGGTTGCTTCGATATTAAAGCCCAGATCGTAGAAACGGCGGATAAGAGACAGGGCTTCCGTTTTGTCCGCGTCGGCCACGGTGGCGAAGACGGTGCCGTAATTCTGAACGTGCAGGCCGGAGGCCTGGAGCGCCTTGTACAAGGCCCGGGTAAGCCGCCGGTCGCAGCCCAGGGCCTCGCCGGTGGATTTCATTTCGGTGGACAGGCAGGCGTCCGCTCCCGGCAGGCTGGAAAAGGAAAAGGCGGGGGCCTTCACATAGTATTTTTTCCGCTCCTCGGGATAAAGGGTGAAGATTCCCTGCTCCCGCAGGCTCCTGCCGAGCATGGCTCCGGCGGCAATGTCCGCCATGGGCCAGCCTGTGGCCCTGGCCAGGAAAGGAACCGTCCGACCGGCCCGGGGGGCTACCCCGGTAACGTAAACCGTATCGTTTTTATCCACGATGAACTGGACGTTATACAGGCCGACGACGCCCACGGCGGCACCCAGCTTTTTCGTATAGGCCAGTATCCTGCCCTTGGCGGCGTCCGTGACCGAAACGGCGGGATAGATGCCGATGCTGTCGCCGGAGTGGATACCCGTCCGCTCCACGTGCTCCATCATGCCGGGGATGAATACGTCCACCCCGTCGCAGACGGCGTTGACCTCCAGCTCGCGGCCTTCGATATATTTTTCGATGAGAAGCGGCGCGGCCCCGGTAATTTCACAGCCGGAAAAGCAGGCCCGCAGGGCTTCTTCGGAGCCGATGAGCCGGATTGTCCCGCCCGGGGCGTCGGCCCGAACCAGCACCGGGTAGCCCATTTCGGCAGCGGCGGCGGCGGCCGCCTCCGCATCCGCGACGGCGCTGCGGCCGGGCTGCGGAATCCCCTGGGTCAGCAGCAGCTTTTCGAAGCTGTCCCGGTCCTCGCAGAGGGTTATGGCGTTGACGCCGGTGCCGATAAGGGGAATGCCCCTGGCCGCAAGGATCTTGGCCAGGCCGGCCGCCGTCTGCCCGCCGAGAGAGGCGACGACGCCCACGGGGCGCTCCCGCTCGGCAATGTCCGATACGCATTCGGCGGTCAGGGGTTCGAAATAGAGCTTGTCGCCCACTGTGTGATCCGTAGATACCGCGTCCGGGTTGTCGTTTATCACGATCGTCTCGTAGCCCAGCCGTTCTATCTCGCGTACCGAGCGGACGACGGCGTAATCGAATTCCGCCCCCTGTCCGATCCGGGCGGGGCCGGAGCCCAGGATGATGATTTTCTTCCGGCCTGAAATGCCGTGACGCCCCGCGCCGTTATAGGAGGAGTAGAAATATGGGATATAGCTCCAGTCGTCCCTGGCGCAGGTATCCGCCATGAGATATTCCGGGGCGATCCGATTTTTCAGACGGAATTCATATACCGAAGATTCCTGCGCGGCCCAGAGCTTCGCTATATATTTATCGGAAAAGCCGGATTTTTTTGCTTTTTCCAGGACTTCGGCGCAAAATGGCTGCTCCGCCACCTGTGTCTCCAGCTGAACGACGCCGGCAATGGCGCTGAGATATACCGGGTCGATCCGGGACGCAGCGTGGATTTCGTCCGGGTCGGCGCCAAGGCGGAAGAGCTGGGCGATGGCGTGAATCCGGTCGTCAGCGCCGTCCCGGACATAGTTCAGCAGCCGGGCCTTGTCCATGCCGTCAAATTTCGGCAGATAAAGATGACAGGCGCCGGCGTCCAGGGCGCGGACGGCCTTCATCAGGCTTTCCGTAAGGGTCCGGCCGATGGCCATGGCCGCCCCAGCCGATTTCATGCGGCCGTCCAGCCTGACCAGAGCGCCGGGGAACCGGTCGAAGGGGAAGCGCGGCATTTTGGTGACGATATAATTCGGTTTCGGGTCAAAATTGGCCGAGCGGCCGTCCAGCATTATTTCGTCCAGGATCATACCGGCGGACAGCTGCGCCGCCACCCGGGCCACGGGATAGCCTGTTGCCTTGGCGGCCAGGCCCGCGGCCCGGGTAAAGCGCGGAACGGCTGTGACGACCCGGTAATCCGAGGCGTCGGGGGACAGGGCAAACCGGACGCCGCAGACGCCGGAGACGCTAAGGGCGCGGACCAGCCGGGCGGCGGCGTCCCCAAGGCCGGCCAGGATGTGCTCCGGAACTGTCTGGCAGGGAATCACGGCCATTGCGTCCCCCGGGTGGATGCCAAATGGATCAATGTTCTCCGCCGGGCTGAGGGTAACAACGTTATCCTCCTGGTCCCGCAGGAGGGTGAAGCCGATTTCTTTCCAGCCGGGAAGATCTGATTCGGCGGGCGTGATGGGGGCGAGACCCAGGCTTTTGCACAGCCCGGAGAAAAGCCAGGGGTCTTCCGCCAGCTCGGCGGCCTGAGGCCCGATGCCCAAAAGCTCCGCCCGGCATTCCCGCAGAATGCCTTTTCTGTGCAGCTGGAGGGCAAGGTTCAGGGCCGTCCGGCCGCCGAGGGTGGGAATTATGGCGTCCGGACGCTCGCGGCGCAGGATGCGGGCCACGTATTCAAGGGTAAGTGGCTCCGCATAAACTTTATCTGCGGCCGAGACGTCGGTCATGACCGCGGCGGGGTTGGGGTTGGCCAGGATAACCTCGTAGCCCGCCTGACGCAGGGTAAGGCAGGCCTGGGTTCCGGCGCAGTCGAACTCCGCTCCATGGCCGATCACCGTCGGCCCGGAGCCAATAATCATGATTTTTTTGATATCCGGTCTTTTAGGCATGCCAAATTCCTTCTTTCGTATCTTTCCAGATAAGTTTTCCCCCCGACAGGGTTATCATGCAGCGGCCCTTTACCGCCATTCCCTCAAAGGGCGTTGATTTTCCCATGGAGAGAAACTCCCCGGGATCGATGGTATACGTCCTGTTCAGGCAGAACACCGCAATATCCGCCGGCGCGCCCGGCCTTATCGCGCCGCCGCCCAGGCCGAAGCGGGCGCGGGGCGCCCCGCTCATGGCGGCGATGAGGCGGGGAAGGCCGATTTTTCCGGTTTCTACAAGGCCGGTATACAGAACCGCGAAGGCGCACTCCAGGCCGGAGACGCCGTTTTGGCTTCCTGCCAGGCCCAGCGATTTTTCCTGAGGGGAATGGGGGGCGTGATCGGTGGCCACCATGTCTACGGTGCCGTCCCGGAGGGCGTCGCAGAGGGCGGCCCTGTCCCGAGGGGAACCGATGGGCGGGTTCATCTTAAACCGCCCGTCATCCCGAACCATGGTCTCGTCCAGGAGAAGATGATGCGGGGTTACCTCGCAGGTGACGTCCAGACCCTCGGCCTTTGCCTGCCTGATCAGGGCCACGGATTCTTTTGTTGAGAGGTGGCAGGCGTGGTAGGCGCAGCCCGTTTCCCGGACGAGCCCCAGATCCCGGGACAGCTGCCGCCACTCGCTTTCCCCCGGCGGAGCCCCCCCATCATCCTCGCAGTGGGCGACGATGAGCTTGCCGAGGGCTTTCGCCTGTACCATGGCCGCGCGCATCACCGTTTCCGACTGTACGCCGCTGCCGTCGTCCGAAAAGGCGGCGACCTTGTCCGCCAGGCCGGCTATATCCGAAATGGCTTTGCCTTCCCGGTTCCGGGTGATCGCGCCATAGGGCAGGACCCGCACCGCGGCGTTCTCCCGGATCAGCGCCAGCTGGGCGGCGAGCCCGGACGGGGAGTCCGGGGCAGGCGATACGTTCGGCATGGCGCAAACCGCCGTATATCCGCCCCGGGCCGCGGCAAGAGTTCCGGTGCGTATAGTCTCCTTATAAGAAAAGCCCGGCTCACGCAGATGGACATGGACATCCGCGAAGCCGGGGAAAATATATAAATCTTTAAGATCAAGAATCCGGGCGCCGGGAACGGCGGATATGCGGGGGGCAACTTCCGCGATGTACCCGCCGCTGATAAGGATGTCGCCCTCTATAAAGGCGTCCTCGGCGTATATCAGTGAATTTTTAAGGAGAAGATCCATATTGCCTCCGTTTCCGGTCGCGGGGCGCAAAAAAATGTCCCTGCGGACATCCGCAAGAACACACAGAAGCAACGGGGACAGCTTTCCCCCGCAGATATGTCCTCTTGCCGGTGTCTCCGCACCGCGCTTAAAGATAATATTTGAATTATAATAGCAGTCTCCGGGGGGATTGTCAACCCCGGAGACCGCTCCGGAAAAACAAATAATCAAGCTGGGGCTAAAGAAAAACTGTTAATTATAAATAACCAGGGCGATAAACTCCAAAGGTTCGTCTTTGTGGTTTTTTAGGGCGTGCCCTTCGCCGTCCGCCGTGAAGCAGACGTCTCCGGCACTGACGGTGGAGACGGCGCCGTTATCGTTGTATTCGCCCTCGCCGCTGAGGATGTAATAATATTCACCGTCGCCCTCGTGGAGATGCCAGCCCACGCCGCAGCCTTTGTTCAGTACGCTGTGTCCGAATATGCGCCCCTTGCCGTAAAGTTCCTCGGGCGATCCGGCGATGTGGTACATGACGTATTCACCGCCGCCGCCCTTGAAATTCTCTACCCTCATGATGGATTTTTCCGCGCTTCTCTTGATCATTTTCCTTGCTCCCTTCGAATTAATTCGTCATTTAATTTCAACGGTTTCGGGGGCCGGGGCTCCGGTGGGCGCCGTTTCCGGCGGGATCGCTTCGTCCGGGATGGCGGCGGCCGCTTCCACCGGGTCGGGGGCAGGCTCCCCGGCGGCTTTTTCCCTGCGGGCCAGCGCTTTTGCGGCGGCAATGGAGAAGACCGCCAGGAGCAGGTTTTGCAGGCCGTCGGCCACGAGGGCCGTTCCGATAAGGAGCATGAGCAGGCCGCCGCTTTCCCTGACGATGAGGACGACGCCCAAGGCGAGGCAGGCGGCGGTCACGATGAGGGGCAGCCACCAGCCGGGGATGCCCAGTCTTTTCGCGTCCAGCGCCGCCTGAAGCTTAAACACGGAGTCCACAACGAGATAGACGCCGATCACCAGCTGGAGCAGATCGACGACCTTGTCCCTGGTGATCAGCAGGGCGAGGCCGGCGATGACCGCCAGCGCCCCTGTGGAAAAATCGTAGTTCAGCGCCACGCCTTTGACTTCCCGCAAGAAATAGGTGATGATTTTGATTATGCCGAATACGATGGTGGCCGCGCCCATGGCGGAGCATATCGCGGCGGAGGTGATTTCCGGCCAGATAAAGGTGCAGATGCCCAGGGCTGTCAAAAATATTGAAATCAGGACATACGCCCATTTTATTCTGCTGAGGCCGCCCGGGGCCTTCGGAGCGGTGGCGCTGCTCATATGAATCCCTTCTTTCAACGAGTGTTCTTTTGTTGAGGTTATTCTACTATGCGCCGCAAAGCTCCGCAATAGCCAGGGCGAATATTTTCGCCGCGGTCAGGGTGTCTTTGATGCTCATGCGCTCATTTGCGCCGTGCAGATACGTCTCAAAGCCGGGCATACACACGCCAAAGGCGACGCCGCCCTCAATATCGTGGACGTAGGTGCCGCCGCCGGTATGGCGGCACTCCCCTTTGGTGCCGGTGAAGGCTTCGTAGGAGGACAGAAGGGTTTGGACAAATTCGCTCTCCGCCGGCGTATGGTGCGGCGGCGACATGGCGCCCGCAATGGAAAACCCGGCTTCGGAAAAGCGCGCCTCCGCAATCTGCCGGCAGTTTTCTTCGCCGGCGCACAGGGGAACCCGGCCGTCGAACTGTCCGCGCAGGCCGGTTTCGTTGATCGTCAGCAGGGTGAAGGACACCGTCAGCTCGCCGGAGAGCTCGTCGCACTGGGCGATCCCCAGGGCCTTTCCCAGCCAATCCCGGTGGGGAAGCAGCGCGGACAGGCTTCGTATCGCCCGGGTTGAGGGGCAGTCGGCCAGGGGCAGGGCGGCGAGGGCCTCCAGAAGCGCGGTTATGCCGTTTATGCCGTCCCAGGGCGTTGCGGCATGGGCCTGCCTGCCGCTGACGGCAATCTCTGTCCCACCCGGTATATCCGCGGCGGTCAGCGTCACGCCCCATTTTTTCGCGGCGGAGGCCGACAGCGTGGAAAGGGCCGCCGAATCGAGTCCGGCCACCGTGGCCCTGGCGTCTCCGGGAATGACGTTTATCCGGAATCCGCCTTCAAAGGCGGTTACCCGGGGCAGGGCGGTTTCCGGCTCCCAGTCTATCCTGAACTTGGGCTTGTAGCCGCCTTTTTCGGTGTTGTAAACGGGAAAACCGGAATCGGGGGTGAAGGTGTGCGGTGCAGCCTTTTCCCGGCTGTAATAATGAGGCAGGTCGCCGGAGCCGGATTCCTCATCCGTGCCCATAATAAGGCGGGTGTTGTATTTCAGGGGAACGCCCAGGTCTTTCACGCAGCGCATCGCCAGCAGGGCGGCCGCGACAGGGCCCTTGTCGTCGTCGGTGCCGCGGCCGTAGAGGCAGCCGTCTTTCACTTCGGCGGTATAGGGGTCCGTGTCCCAGCCTTCGCCCTCGCCCACCACGTCCAGATGGCCGAGAATATCCAGCTTCGGGGACAGGCCGTTCAGGTCGGCCGTGCCGACGCAGCCGCCGTATTCCCTGACCGCAAAGCCGTAACCGGCGCAGATGGCCAGCGCTTCGTCCAGCGCCATTTTCGGCCCTTCGCCGAAGGGAGCGCCCGGGGCGGGGTCTCCTTTTACGCTCCGAATCGCCACCAGGCGGGCAGTATCGCGAATCAAGTCGCTTTCATGGGCATCTATCCATTCGGAGATTTTATTCTTAAGTATCATGTGAAATCAGCTCCATCGTCATTTTTGCTGCCTGGGCCAGGATACGCTCCGGGTCCTCGCCAATAAAAAACTCGCCGTTTTCATATAATATGCGGCCCGCCACCATGGTCATGCGGATGTTATCCTTTGAACCGCTGTAGACCAGGTTGTTCGGGATGTTATGGATAGGCTGCATATTAGGGCGGCTCATGTCGACAACAATAAGGTCGGCCTGTTTACCCGGGGCAATCACGTCGCAGTCGTCCAGGCCCATCGCCCGCGCGCCGCCGGCTGTGGCGGCGGTGAGCAGGGCGCCCGCCGGGCAGGCTGCCGCATCTTTTTGGTCAAGCTTTTGCAGTACGCAGGCCAGATACATCTCCCGAAACATGTCCAGCGCGTTATTGGAGGCGGGGCCGTCCGTACCCACGGCCAGATTTACGCCACGCGCCAGCATCCGGCACAGCGGCGCGATGCCGCTGGCCAGCTTGGCGTTGGAGGCGGGGCAGGTGACTGCCCAAAGCCCGCGCCGGATAAAGATGTCCATATCCGCTTCGGAAAGCCAGACACAGTGGTATCCTCCGCCGCCGTGGTCGAAAAGGCCGAGGCTTTCAAAAAGCTGCGTGGGAGTCATGCCGTGGCGTGCGATGCAGCCTTCCGTCTCGGCGGCGGTCTCGGCATTATGAGCCCAGACCGGGGCCTTAAACTCGTGGGAAAGCTCGGAAAGATATTTCAGCAGGGCCTCGCTGGCGGTGTACTCGGCGTGGCAGCCAAGCCTATATGAGATCAGGGGGTTCAGGCTGTTAAAATACGTGTATCCGCGCTCGGCGCTTTTCCAGTCGGGGTTGGAGGCCCCGATTGCACAGCAGATGACGGTGCGGAAGCCGCAGTCGATGTTTGCCTGGGCGTAAGCGTCGGGATGATAGTACATATCGAAGCTGGCGGTGATCCCGCCGGAGAGATATTCCATGATGGCAAGTTTTGTAAAGGTATATATGTGTTCCGGGGTCAGCCTGGCCTCCAGGGGGAAAACCCTGTCGAAAAGCCAGCTTTCGAGAGGCAGATCGTCCGCGTAGGAGCGCAGAAAGGTCATGGCGGAATGGGTATGGGCGTTTTTGAAGCCGGGCATCAGCAGGTCTCCCCGCAGATCGATTTCCCTGTCGAACATCGGGGCGTCCGCCCTGGCGGGGCCGACGTAGGCGATGAGATTTCCGTCTGTCCAGACCTCGCCGTCCGTCAGGGACAGCCCGCGGGACAGGGTCAGGATAGATCCATTGTAAAAGCGTATCAGTTTACTCACCTCTTAACAGAATAACACTATCATCAGCACCCGGCGCTGTCAATCGAAATTGCCGGAGCCGGCGGCCGGGGCAGCCGCTGTTTCTTCGGAGTCTTCCCCAAATTTGCCTGATTGAAAATTGGGGTTGACTACGCGGTATATATGTGTTATTCTAATTGAGCGCTAAAAATATCGCGGAGTGGAGCAGTCCGGTAGCTCGTCGGGCTCATAACCCGAAGGTCGTAGGTTCAAATCCTGCCTCCGCAACCATATTGTGCAAGTAAAAAAGATAACTTGCCGGAAAGCCCAGAAACCGCAACGGTTTCTGGGCTTTTTCGTGTCCGCTTTTTCAAGTGCAAAAAAAAGATAACTCTGGCTATTCTCCCCTGTTGGTAGGGACTTGAACTAAATTCTGTGCTCTTTTGCCCCTTTGCAGAGGCTGAAATCCGTAACGCAGCCCCATATTCGCAAAAATAATTTGTTAACTTTTTGTGTCTAAAAAGGTCTGTATCACAAAATGATACAGACCAAAACATAGTGACTATATTTTCATTGAGGCCGGTATTCAGAAATGGATACCGGCCTTTTTTACGTTCTGTGAGAAAACGACTGGAGGTACATTATGAAATCAACCGACAACACAATACAAGGCAAATACTTTCAGGAAGCGAGCATCCTTCTCGCACACGAGGGTTTCGATACGCACGCCGGTGATGGCGAGTTGCTCCAAGTCTCCTTCCACGGCAACCCCCTCTGTGAGATCACCAAGAATGGAGGAACTCGGTATCGGCACGAGGATGTTTCCACAGATGTAATGTCCGACGCTCTTGAAAAAGCGACATCAGTTGCCGCAACCGCAGCCGAATACATGAAACTTATGGAAAACGCGCCTCCGTTGAAAGCGTCAAGCCTTGACGCGCCGTATAAGCTGCTGGCGGACTTCAACGGATATGTCCTCGGCGGCATGGAGAGCGGTCACGGCGTCCAGTTAACAACCTGGCAGTGGACATATGACAAGGACGGTCTTACCCTCGGACACTATTTCGGAAATGACTACGCTGCGGCAAAACACGATTTTGCGCTTCGCTCCGGGCTTGTGCAGGAGCAAGAGCAGTTCACGCCGGAGCAGCTCATCGAGATCTACCGCTGCTGTGCCGATACGATGACATCGGACATACCGCTCACCTGTGATCAAGAGGAGCGGATCGATGAAATCCAAACGCAGATCATGGAGATGGTGCCTGACTATGCTGAACGGATGAAGGCGGCCATGGAGCAGGGCGCCTCTCAGCAGCAGATGATGTGATAAGGATTGGTGAAACATGGATCAGCATGAATTTGAGTATTGGAAAGCTATCACCACCAACAACGCCCGCCGCTGGGTCGAGGACAGCATTACCCGACTCAATGGAAACGGTGCCTTGTACTACACGGGCGGCGAGGACGGTGTCTATATGAGACTGTCCCCGGTCGGCAAGTTGACGGTCGGCACATACGAGGGCGCATTTCCGCATATCGGCGAGGCAGTTTTCTCGCCCAAAATGGAGCGTCAATACGATGACATCAACGGGGCTTTTAAGGCGGCTTGTCAGATTGGCGGGAAGCAGCTTCTTGATATGCTCTCACTGGATGCCGTACCGCAGACAGAGGTTCACGATGATGAACCCGGAATAACCTTTGGAATGATGATGTAAGGAGGCACACATATGCAGTATCAAGCGGTTTTAAGCAATGCCCAGCACCCAGAATACGGCGTTCTTACCGTACCTTTCCCCATCCCGACGGAGCAGTACGATGAGATCATCGAAATGCTGGAGGCGTTGGAGATTGGCGATCCATTAAAGCGTGACTGTCGAGTTGATGAGATTTCCGACCACTGGCCGGTTCTCAAGAACACGGAAAGGACAGTAACCAATATTGATGAGCTGGACTATCTCGCCAAACGGCTGGACAGTTTCGATAAATATGAGAAAACGCAGTTTCAGGGCATGGCCTCCCGGCTGGATCTCCACGGTATCGATGAGTTCATCAACCTGACCTTCTGCTGTCAGGAGGTCACCGTGGTCACGGACTTTA
>ENA-UOOR01001319-UOOR01001319.1-fermentation-metagenome-genome-assembly--contig:-NODE-1319-length-29939-cov-2.697899_pt1 | contig 29939 bp, 26 predicted proteins | sample MGYA00245780_ERZ724029 | MGnify/ENA primary metagenome ERZ724029 (study PRJEB28704, sample SAMN03018315) | fermentation metagenome | biome: anthropogenic terrestrial biome; feature: soil; material... | reverse complement strand
CAAATCCGGAGAGCGCTTTGTCAATCATGGACTGGATGGCACTCATTTCCTCCTGGTTGATGAAAAGCTCTTCCGGGTTGGTGACACTGCCCTCAATCACGTCCAACAGGGTGCGCTCGCTCTCTTCCTCGTAAATGGGTTTGTTGAGCGACACATAGCTGTTAAGCGGGATGTGTTTCTGCCTGGTGGCTGTCTTGATGGCGGTGATGATTTGCCGCTTGACACAAAGGTCCGCAAAGGCGCGGAAGCTGGCCTGCCTATCGGCCCTGTAGTCGCGGATAGCCTTATACAGGCCAATCATGCCTTCCTGTACAATGTCTTCATAATCTGCGCCGATGAGGAAATAGCCGCGCGCTTTGATACGCACAAGGCTTTTGAAACTCTCCAGCAGGTGCACCAAGGCATCCGCATTCCCCTGTTGGGCGAGCGCAACAATTTCCTCATCCGTCATCCCATGGAATGGCTGCGGATTCAAGTTTTCCTGCGAGTCGTGTAAGGCTGGCATGCTTGCTTTCCTTTTATCCTTTGTTTGCAGCGTTCCTTCCCGAATAGACGGCATACATCAGCACGCCCGCAGCCACAGAAGCGTTGAATGAATCCATTACGCCGGACATGGGGATAGAGACCGTCACATCGCACAGCTCCTGTGTCAATTGGCTGACGCCTTCCCCCTCGCTGCCAATCACCAGCGCGCAGGGCCCGTCAAAGGCCACCGTGCGGAAATCCTGGCCTTCGGTATCGGCCGCGTACACCCAGATGCCCCGCTTTTTGAGATCGCGTATGGTCTGATTGATGTTGGTCACCCGTGCGACTTTGACATGTTCAACAGCGCCGGCTGATGCGCGCACCGCCGAAGGCGTGAGGCCAACTGCCCGATGTTGCTGAACAATCACTCCATGGGCGCCAACACAGGCAGCAGAGCGGATGATAGCGCCCAGGTTCTGCGGGTCAGTAATCTTATCCAGAATAATCAGGAAAGGGGCCTCACCCTTTTCTTTGGCGAAGGCCAGCATTTCATCAACCTGCGCGTAGGCGAAGGCGGAGGCAAAGGCCACCATCCCCTGATGGTTGCGGGTCAGCTGGTCCAGGCGGCTACGCTCCACCGTTTGAATCATGATGCCGGCATTGCGCGCCATGGCGGAGCCCGAAAGCTCCCCCGTGGCAACCAGCAGTTTTTCGATATCGCGCCCTGTTTTGATGGCTTCCCTGATTGGGTTGCGGCCACTGAGCAGGTTCTCCGCGATGGCAGGCATGGCGTTAACTTCCTGCGTAATCGGCGCAATAGGCGCGTCAACTACCCGAAACTGATGTGGCACCGGGGTTGTGGGGCGGTTCGGCTGCCGGTTGTCGGCAAAGCGCGCGGGAGCTGGTCCGCGCCGTGCGGGGCCGCTTCGATATCCGCCATCTCTATTGATGGTGCCATAGCTGGTGCGATTGTTCATCGGCCCGCGATTCCCGCGGTTGGTGTTGGGGCGACTGCTTCCGGGACGCGCGCCGCTGTCCTGCGCGTTCCCACCGCGGCCGGGCTTGCCGTAAGGTTTGGCGTAAGGTTTGCCATAGCTTGCCGATCGTTCACCCTCGCGTCCTCGCTCATCCGGACCGGCCTTATCCTGATAGCGTCCCTTGTTGAGGCCACCCCCCTGCTTTTTGGGGCCAAATCCTCCCTTGCTGGGTGAAGACCGATCAAACTTCTTATAAAATGCCATACTGTTCCTCCCTTATGGGGTATTGATAGATTGAAAGAATGCGCGTACTTCGCGCTGCTTGCCGCATGATTTCTTGCCTTCCGGACAGTTGCTGCTCACGCAGCCCGGTCCAGCAGCATCGAACAATCCCGGCACCGCGCCGCGGCACAAACGGAGCATCTCGATTGCCAGTGCGCGAATCTCCCACTGTGCGCGGTTGCAGCAACGCAGAGAAAAGAAGTGCAACAATTCCCTTGTGTTCATGGTCAGGATGAGACGCGTTTCACAGGCCTTTGGCAGAACAAAGCGGGCATCTTCGTTTCCGTTTTCATCCCTGCCCAACCTATTCTGCCATCCCTGATACCATCGATGTATCTGCGCCATCTGCGCATCATACTCATCCACTGCATCCTGACCAAGTGCCCGGATGGCCGGTGGTGTGACATAGTCGAACCCCTGTTCAAACGATACATAGCGCTGGCTCTGCACGCTGAACGACGCAATGCGGTGGCGTGTCAACTGTGCCAACAGCGCGCGGCTGACTCCCTCAATGGCGAACGTGAAGGAAGCATGTTCCACCACTGATAAGTGCCCGGACGACATCACGCCGCGCAGAAACCCCGATTGCTCCCGCTCCGTTGCGAGCGATTGCAACTGAGCAATATCAGAGCCGGAATAGCACAGCCTCGCGGCAACCGCTGCCAGTTCTCCAGCGCCCGGGGTGTGCGCAATCAGCGCCACCTTTAGTTGCTTAGACCGCACACTGCTCCTCCTGCGGCGGCAACGCGAGGGTCAACTGGTATAGTTCCCCCAGGCGTTCTTCCTGCCCGCTGACATAAAGATACCCGATTAATGTCTCCAAAGCCGTCGCGGCAGAATAATCTGCTGAAGACGCCGCCTTGGGGACACCGTGATGGGCCTGCGCGTTGCGCCCACGGCGTACATAGTCCGCTTCTTCCTCAGTAAGGTGAGGAAGAAGTGCGCGCAGCGTTTTTGCCTGGGAAACGGCGTTCACCTTGCTGGTCGCAGCCAGGTGCATGGCGTGCAGTTTTCTCTTGCCGCGCAACACCGTACCGCGAACCAACAGGTGGTAGACCGAGTCCCCTATGTAGGCCAATTGCAGTGGCGTATAGGCCGCCAAGTCCTGACGAGAACATTCGCCAAAGATGGGCATCAGGGCTGCTGTGCCGTCTTGCTGTAGGACGACGGACTCATGCCGACAATGTTCTTGAATGTCTTGGAGAAGTGATAGGGGTCATTCATCCCCACCTCAACACCGGCTTGCCGAACGGTGCAGCCTTCTTTCAGCAATGTTTTTGCGCGCTCCATCTTGCAAAAGAGCTGATAGCTCTGCGGCGGCATACCTACCTCGCTGACAAAGCGCTTGCGGAAGGTCTCCACCGGCATGCGGCTCAGGTTGGCCATATCGCTCAAGGAAAAGCTATCCTTGTATTGATTTTTGCGCATGGCGTCAATCACCTTGGCGATTTCATGGGACAATACCGCGTCCATGGCAACAGGCTGTCCGCTATGGGATGCCAGCATCGCCCATAACAATTGCTGTAGCTGGGCTGATGACGCATCCTGCGCCGCCGCAACCCGCACGGCTGCCTGCACAATATGCTTGGCCAGCTTTAACTGTGAGGGCAGCGTTCCCTGTTTCATCATCCGTCGCGGTAACGCACCCATTTTCTGCAAAAACATGGTGGATAAGGGGCCAGAAACCATGAGCCACAACAGCCTGATCTCCTGATTAGCGACCAGCTGCAGGCCTTTGGTGCCCGGCGGTATCATGCAGCTCTCCTTGGGCTTGAGCTGTACACTGCCTTCCTCATTAGATAGCGTAAAGGTACCGCTTTGCGCGGCAATCCACATCCAACAGTCCACGTCGCGCAGTTGATGCGTACCGCCCGAGAGCATGGACGCCCCGGCTGCCGATATCCACACGCCGCATGCAGATGCTAATTCATCCGGCTGATGGACGCCTTCCACGCTGAATGGCTGATTTACCTGCGGGGTTATATCCTCAAAAAACAATGCAGACTTCAAATTCCTGCTACCTCCTTCTGGTCTGAAGCCATTATATTTGCCAGTTTATACATTGTCAATATCCAAATCCATATTTTACATCCTCGTTGTCAATCGTTTGTCGATTGCATCGTAGAATGGGCGAAATTGGCTTATACAATGTGGCGTATACTATGAACATAAACTTGCTAAAAAAAGCAAAACCCCTTGATTTTCAAGGGGCTTTGGTGGCGGAGAGTTAGGGATTTGAACCCTAGTAGCGCTATTAACGCTAACACGATTTCCAATCGTGCGCCTTCGACCACTCAGCCAACTCTCCAAGCTGTTGATGACCAGCGCAAAATAGAATATCACAAAACCCAATCTGCGTCAACGTTGGTTCTCCCGTGTCTTTGATGCCAAGTGATGCGGAAGCATTTCTTGACAGGGGTATTGGAATCACTCATAATGACAGCCGTGAAAGGTGGTTAACATGCAGCGTATTTCTTCCGTCGAACCGGGCGGAATTGCGTACAGATACGGGGTTGAACCCGGCGATGAATTTGAATCCATCAACGGCGAAAAGCTGATTGATGAAATTGACTATCAAGCCCTCACCTCGCGCAGGCGGGTTACTTTGTTGATTAGAAAACCCGATGGCACGCATAAAGAGGTAGATATCCTCAAACCAAGCCACGCACCCTTGGGGCTTCAGTTTGATAAGCCTTTGATCGGCGATCCGCGCTCGTGTGCCAATCACTGCATCTTTTGTTTCATCGATCAGATGCCGCCGGGCATGCGTGACACCCTGTATGTGAAGGATGATGACTGGCGCATGTCGTTGATGATGGGCAACTATGTCACCCTCACCAATGTGTCCGACCGCGAGTTCGAGCGAATCATCCGTCGAAAAGCTAGCCCCCTCTATATTTCCGTACACGCGACGGATCCCGAAGTGCGCATGGCCATGATGCGCCAGAAACTTGCGGTCAATCTGATGCCGCGGTTGCGCCGACTTAAGCAAGAGGAACTTACCTTTCACTGCCAAATCGTCCTCTGCCCGGGCATCAATGATGGTGCGGTGCTGGAACAAACGCTGCAAGACCTGCTCGACCTCTCCCCTGCCGCGGTATCAGCAGCGCTGGTTCCGGTAGGGCTAACCAAATTTCGCGAAGATTTGCCTCAAATCGCTCCGTATACAAAGGAGCAGGCGCAGCAGGTATTGGATATCGCGGTGCGTTTTCAAAAGATTGCAATGCAGAAAACAGGCAGCCGATTCGTTTTTCCCGCCGATGAGCTTCTCTGTATCGCGCAGGCAGACCTGCCCGACGCGGATTATTACGAGGGATACCCACAAATCGAGAATGGTGTTGGCATGATCCGCATGATGGAAGACCAATTGCGGGAAGCGGCAATGCTTACCCCCCATCAGTTTAAACCAGGCAGCGCCACACCAAGGATTGCGGTAGCCTGCGGTACATCCATATTCCCCTATATCACGCGCTGGACAAAAGAATTTGCCGCGGGTCGGCCGGTTACTGTACATCCCGTTGAAAACAGTTTCTTTGGTGATACGGTTACGGTGTCTGGTCTCGTTGTCGGGCAGGATTTGGTTCGTCAACTTCATGGCGTGCCGGCGGATTTGGTTCTGTTGCCCGACAGCATGTTAAGCCATGATGGGGAACACTTTCTGGATAATATGACCTTGCCGGAAGTGGAGCGGGCTGTTGGCATCCCCTTGCGCACCATCCCGGTGACAGGACAGGCGATGTACGATGCGCTCAACGCACCTCACCTGTTGATGAAATCCCCGGACCATGAAAAGGAGTCCCAAGATGCTCACGTATAAGCCGTTGGTGGCAATCGTCGGCCGGCCCAATGTAGGCAAGTCCACCTTTTTCAATAAGATTGCCGGTCACCGCATTGCCATTGTAGAAGATACCCCCGGGGTGACCAGGGACCGGATTTACGCGGATACCGAGTGGACGGGCCGCGCTTTCACCTTGATTGACACGGGCGGCATTGATACCCAGAGTGATGATGTCTTGCTCAGCCAAATGAGGCGTCAGGCGGAAATCGCCATCGAGACTGCCGATGTCATATGCTTTTTCACGGATGCGCGCACCGGCATGACCCATCAGGATGAAGAAATTGCCCTGATGCTGCGCCAGTCTCAAAAACCGGTGCTATTGGTTGTCAACAAGGTGGATTTCCAGGGCCTGGAAAACAGCGTATACGAGTACTATGCCCTTGGTTTGGGCGACCCCATCGCCATCTCCAGCACCAATATGCTGGGGTTGGGTGATTTGTTGGACGCGATTGTACACCTGCTGCCGCCGGAGCCCGAAAATGAGCAGGAAGAACAGCATGTCATCCAGCTGGCCATTGTGGGTCGGCCCAATGTCGGCAAAAGCAGCATCACCAACCGCCTGCTGGAACAGGAACGGGTGATGGTATCGGATATCCCGGGGACGACAAGGGATGCCATCGACACGCTGTACCAGCGCCATGACGGCAAACAATATAACATCATTGACACAGCGGGCATCCGCCGCAAGCGCGCCATGGAGGAGGGAAGCCTGGAACGCTACAGCGTGCTGCGCAGTTTTGCAGCAATTCGGCGCTGTGAGATTGCCCTGCTGGTGATCGACGCGCTGGATGGCGTAACAGAGCAGGACATGAAAATCGCCGGTATCATCAAGGATGAAGGCAAAGCACTGATTATTGTCGTCAACAAATGGGATGCGCTGGAGAAGCAAACGGGCACCTTGGAGACCTATCAGGCGGAAGTGCTTGACGCGCTCAAGTTTGTAGATTTCGCACCGGTGCTGTTCGTCTCCGCGCTAACCGGCCAGCGGCTGCAAAACATATGGGACGCGGTGGATAATGTCTACGCGCAGGCAACCAAGCGCATCCCAACCGGCGCACTCAACGAGGTGATGGGCGACGCGCAAATGTCGCTGCAACCGCCGATGATTGGCGGCAGACGCCTGCGCATCTACTACGCCACCCAGCAGGGCGAACTGCCGCCCACCTTTATCCTTTTTGTGAATGATGGCCAGCTGATGCATTTCGCCTACGAACGTTACCTGGAGAACCAATTGCGCAAGGCCTTCGGATTCGAAGGTACGCCCCTGCGTCTAACACTTCGCGAGCGCACAAAGGAGATGAGTGAATGACAGCATTGAAGCTCCTCCTCAGCGCGGCCGTCGGTTACCTGCTTGGCTGCTTCTCCACAGGGCTGATGGTCTCGGGCAAATCCAAGGTGGATATCCGAAACCTGGGCAGCAAGAGCACGGGGGCCACCAATGTAACCCGCGTCATGGGGCTGCGTTCCGGGCTGATTACATTCCTGGGGGATGCTATTAAAGCCGCATTGGCCGTGTTGTTTGGGTTTTGGGTTGCCGGTCGGGATGGCGGCCTGATGGCAGGCCTGGCAGCCATTATTGGCCACAATTGGCCCGTGTTCTATGGCTTCAAGGGCGGGAAAGGCATCGCTTGTTCCGTAGCCGTGCTGCTACTCAACACCCCAATGGAGGGGGCAATTGCCTGCGTTTTAGCGGTGTTGGCCATCGCCATCACACGGTATGTATCCCTGGGCAGTTTAACGCTTCTGTTAGCGGCAGCGGTTATGCTGCCATTCACGAGAGGTCTATGGCCATATGGGATTTGGGCCATTATCCTGTTTATCATTGCTACCTATCGTCATCGCAGCAACATCAAACGATTGCTCAAGGGCGAGGAAAGCAAGTTTACCGGCGGAAAACAGGCGAATGTGTAATCACGCTTTATCCAATTCCTGAATCCATTGCAGAATCGAAAAATGCGCAAGCGAAGCCACCGTATGCGTGGCTTTTTTGCTGCTGGCGGCAGCCCCCACCCCCAGGACCCGCATGCCAGCCGCCAGAGCCGCTTCCACGCCCGCCTCTGCGTCTTCCACCACAAGGCACTGTTCAGGTGTTTGGCCCAAGCGGTTCATGGCTACAAGAAACACCTCGGGCTCCGGCTTGCTGTGCGTGATATCATTGCCGTCTGCCACAGCATCGAAATAGCCGCTGAGCCCGATGCGACTCAAAATCTCTCCGGTGTTCCTGCTGGATGAGCCGACCGCAACCCGGATGCCCGCGGCTTTCAGCTCCGCTAAGTTGCTCATTGCACCCGGCAGCATGTCTGCAGGCGTGAGGCGTTGAATCAACTGCACATACAGGTTGTTCTTTCGTTTTGCGAGTTCTTTTTTGGTTGCAGGTTCGTATTGTCTTTCCGCCTTCTCAAGGATAATATCCAGGCTTGCCATGCGGCTGATACCGCGCAGGCGTTCATTCACGGCGCGATCAAACGGAATTTCCTCTTCTCGGGCCAACCGCTTCCAGGCCTGATAGTGTTGCTCATCCGTTGATACCAGAACCCCATCCAAATCAAAGATGACTGCTTCAATCATGCTTTTCCTCCTGTAGTCTTTTGACCAGTAACCGCATTTCTTCCAGAGCCAGATGGTATGTGATATCCGCGCCCGGCAGCAACGGGGCATCTTCCTTTATAAGCACATTGCCCGGCGCTGTATCATCATATACGCCATCACAACGCAGAGACATCAGTACAATACTTGCGTCTTTGAATGTGCGCGCAATCGGAATGGGATGGTCATATTTCAATTGATTCCGTCTCGCCTCTACATCCTTCTCTGTAAGACCATCAAGCGAGCGAAAGAAACGAACGGATGGTTTCAGGACTTCGCTTCTGCTGTCATATAGCGTATTGGATAGTGTCAGTGTTCCATCGCAAATCAGCAGGGATACCTCTCCGATGATGTGCAAGCCATTGGCAATGATTGGGTATCGTTGTATCCCTTCGCGTGTTAAGTCAACCGGGGTCAGCATGTACCATTTGTCGCTCTGCCCCGGCAACAATTCGCGCAGGGGCAAACCAAAGGAGCAAAAGCTGACGGCGAATCTGCTCTTTGGCAGGGTAAAACTGCGTCGCTGTAGCACCACGCCACATCGACGGCAAACCTTGACCTGTTCCCCCGCCTCAAACAGTTTGGCGGCCTTGCTCACGGTCCATTTTGCGGCACGGTGCTTCAGCGGCTTTGTTTCTCTGGTCTGGCGCTCCACGCCGCAATGCTTGCATACCCTCACCTGTACACCGGGAACATTGCATGACGCAGGTGCTATTGTTGTCCACCGGCCAAAGACATGCTTCCGTATTGGGATGATACCTTCCTGTCGATCACCACAACGGCGGCAGTAGCGCTCCCGCGCGCCCTCTTCAAAGCAAGTAGCAGGGGTAACAATCTGCCACGCCGCGTAATAATGCGCCCGCGCCGTGACAGACCTGCTTTGGGTATATTCGTCGCATAGCGTGCAAGTTTTTGTTTGCAGACCACCTTGGGCACAATCTGCATAGACAGCAGTCGCCCAACGCCCCATGCGGTGCTGCAATATGGGCAGTTCTCGCTCCAAACGATATCCGCACAGGCGACAAATTCGTACATTCAGTCCGGTTGTTAAGCAACTGGCTTCACGCAGCGTCACAGGTGCCTGATATACATGAAACAGCGCAGGGATTTCCTTTGATTCCAGATTATGGCAATCCTCGCATGTCCTGGTCTGTGTCCCCACGACATCGCATGTGGCTGCTTTGATGGTTGTCCAGGCACCATACCGATGTGCCAGACGCGCCATTTCTTCCTGTTGGATGCCTTGGCATAACTCGCATTGATGCTGCCTTAAACCGGCATGTTCGCAGCTTGCTTGAGAGATAGTTTCCCACGGTTTCCAGCGGTGCGAGCGCGCAGGGAGGGAGCGGCTTTGCTTGTACCCACATACAATACAGCTGCGGGCCTCTTCCCCGCCATGTTCACAGGTCGCGGTGACGACGCCCTTCCACTCCCCATACTCATGAGGGGAGGCAACCACCGCTTCGCAAAGCACGTCGCCGCAGTACAAACAAGTTTGCGTACGCTCACCCTGTTTGCTGCATGTTTCCTCTGCTGTTATCACCCACGCGCCATACTGGTGCCAGCGCCTGGGGATTGTTCGCATAAACTCCTGCCCGCATTGAAGGCAGGAGGCTGCTTCCTGTCCCACTTGTGTACACGTTGGCTCCGTAATTGTTTGATAATCTTCCAGTTTATGGGTACCGGGTGGAATCCGCTGCACCTGAGGGAAGGAGCATTGCGTGCATACGCGTGTACGCTTCCGCTCCAACGCACAGGAAATGAATTCCTCCTCTACCCAATCGCCGTAAGCATGCGACTCCTCTCGCACGCTTTCCGTCAGACGATTGCCACAATCCCGGCATGTTTGAACCACCAGCCCCCGAGATGTGCAGGTAGGCTCCACTTCGATAACCCTCGCGCCATAGTGATGCCAATCTAGCTGGAGCAGTTGTGTTTCTTCAAAGTCGCAAAAATTGCACTGCCGGGCTTTCATTCCCTGAACCGTACAAGTAGAGTCCGAAAGATATACCCAATCATCCCATTGATGGTCGCCCGCTTCCGTATCTCTTGTTTCTAATGCTTCACATAGTGGATCCGTGCAGTGCCGCGCTACTTCTCCGCCTTGCACGCAGCTATAACCCGATGGCGCTAACCAGTCTCCATAGATATGGCGCAGTTTAGGGAGTGTTTCCGAGTATGCTGCCTTTTTGCATAGCTGACACAAATACGTGCGTGTGCCCTCTTGGTAACAGGTTGCCTCCCTCGTTAACTGCGCAGAGCCATAAAGATGCGTGTTGCTGAGCGGAACAGTTTCCCGCCATTCCTCAAAACACCGTTGACATGAGCGTTCCTTCAAACCCGTTGTTACACAGGTGGCGAACTTCGTTTCCAGCCACATTGTGTAATCATGACCCAGCGCTTCGATGGGAATTTCATGAATATAATCACAGTTAAGACAACGCTTTACCTCCGAACCCGGCTCATTGCATGTTGGCGATGTCACAATGGGGGCATCATATGCATGAAGCTTTGCCTCAATTTCTTCCGATTGCGTTTCTCCACAATTCGCGCATATTCGCCTTCTAACGCGCTCATCCGTGCATACCCCTGGCGACATCACCCAATCGCCGAAAGCATGCCCTGTTGACTGTATTCTGGTCTCCTCAAACGCACCACAATCCTGGCAAGTCCGAAACTGTACGCCATCTGTCGTGCAAGTTAGGATAGAAACCTCCTCCCACGCCGAATAGTCATGGGACAACCTATCAGAAAAAACCGTATTCTCGGTTTGGCATACAAAACATACGTACCGTTCCCATCCACCTTCTCGGCAAGTAGCTGCAACCGTTTCCAGCGCTTCACCATAGTCATGACCGGTAGCCGAAACAATTTCCGAATCCTTCTCACCGCCTATCGAACAGAAACGGATACGCACACCGTCCTCTGTGCAGGTCGGGCTGGGATTATACGCCCACTCGCTATATTCGTGGAGTTTGATTGGTATTTCAGCTGTGTCCAGCATCTGACTGCAGTTGGCACATGTAAGATGCTTCACACCAGCCGCCTGACAAGTTTCGGATATTTTCGTTTCCCATTCACCATCAACATGGGGCTGCATTGGGATGGTCTCCTCTTGTGTTTCACCACCAACCACACATACGCGTTGTTGCCGCCCTTCGCTTGCGCAGGTTGCTTCCTGCACAATGTCCCATTCACCATAGGCATGAGCCTTAACTGGCAGAACCTCTGCTTGCCCTGCACCATTGCAAATACTGCAAACCTGTACTTTGCTTCCCTCACTGGTACAGGTTGCCGGTGTCTCTATCCACTGGTCGTACTGATGCCCCGGAGAATGGATAGCCACCTGTCTTTCTTCATTGCAGCCCTGGCATCGCTGAAGCATGACCCCGTCTGTAGTGCAGGTTGCTACAGTCAATGGGGTTACATCTACAAATTCATGTTGATGGCTGGAGGGAGTTTGAACGCTACTTGATAATGAAAATGCTGCGTCTGAGTTGTCTTGAAACACAACAATTGCCTGGGTAATGGTAAAGCGTTGTGCCTCATGAACCCCGGCATCTACCGAGCATTCCAGACTAAAACTCGGACCCGGGAATGGCGTCGCAGACGAAAAAACAATCTGCGAATATACCGATGAGTGCGCCCCGGCGCTTGATTTGCTTATAGACAAATGTGCCGACTTGGTATATACAAGCTTAAGCATGTACATGGGTTGATCGCTTGTTACGGACACATGGATGCGTAAGGGGGCACCCGGTTGGTATTCAGCGGTCACGCCGGAAAGGCTGACGGACACAGAAACGCCAGACCCATTTGCAGCTATTGGCGCAAATGAGCCCAGTATTAACATGAAGGATACGATAATTAACAGGAGTTTTCTCACGACGCCTCCCGATGATATCTAATTATATATCAGTCAGAACCGGTTATTTGGTGCCGAACAACCGATCCCCCGCATCCCCTAATCCGGGGGGGATATAGCCGTGATCGTTCAGCCGTTCATCCATGGCAGCCACGAATATATCCACATCAGGATGGTCTTTTCTGATTCTCTCCACTCCTTCAGGAGCAGCGATAAGATTGACCAGTTTGATGTTGTTACAGCCGCGCATTTTGAGGAAGCTGATGGCAGCAGAAGCGCTTCCACCCGTTGCCAGCATGGGGTCAAGCACCAGAAGCAACCGATGCTCGGAATCGGCGGGCAGTTTGCAGTAATACTCAACCGGCTGGAGGGTATCCGGGTCACGGTACAGCCCGATATGCCCTATTTTTGCATTCGGCACCAGGCTCATGATGCCATTCACCATACCTAGGCCGGCGCGCAATATCGGCACAACGCCAATGGGGATACCAGACAGCGTGCGCGTTTTCATCAGGGTCAGAGGGGTCTCCACCTCGGTTACTTCTGTGGGCAGGTCTCGTGTTACCTCGTATGTCATCAGCATGGAGATCTCATCCAGCAACTCCCGGAACTCCTTGGTGCCGGTATTTTTGTCACGCATGATGCTCAATTTGTGCTGAATCAGGGGATGATTGAGAACATGTACTTTGTCGTTCATCTTCACTCTCTCACTTTCTCTATGCTCATGGTATATGCCAGATTTAAACCCTGTGAATTATACAGGCACAAGCCGTCGTGTGCAAGCGTTGGGCTATGTGGTTGACTGCCTGTATTCCGCGGCTTCCTGCAGCATGTGCTGCGCGTGTGTGAGGCTGGTGGCGCTGTCCTTGCTGTAGCCGCTGATAATTCGGGATACCTCTTTTACCCGGTCATCCCGTGCCAACTCGCGTACCGCGGTAACAGTTCTGCCCACTTGCTCGCCTTTTTCCACCAGAAAATGTGTGGAGGCCATGGCCGCTATCTGCTGCAGGTGCGTTACGCACAATACTTGACGGTAGCGGGCGATGGACCACAATTTCTGTGCCACCACCTGCGCGGTTCTGCCTGATATGCCGGTATCGATTTCATCAAATATCATCGTGGGAATCACATTGTGCTCCGCCGCGATCGATTTGAGCGCCAGCATCAACCGGGATACTTCGCCGCCAGACGCGATTCTGGCCAAGGGTTTGGCTTCCTCGCCACGGTTGGGGGCCAACAGCATGGTGATTTGATCCAGCCCTTCCGAGGATGCCTCTCCTTTGATTGCCTCCACCTGCACAACGAATGCCGTGCCGGCCATGTTCAACTCGCCCAGTTCCTGCTGCATGCGCTCAGACAATGTTGCAGCCAGCCGGCGCCGCGAGGCAGACAGCTGATTTGCTGCCGCCTCATATTCCCCGGTCATTCTGTCCAGATCGGATTGTAAACGAATCAACACGTCGTCCAGCGACTCAAGTTGAGAAAGCTCTTCCTGTATACGCTGCAGTTCCTCCGGTAGTTCATCGGCTGACAAACCGTACTTCCGGCTCAGTCGCTTTAATTTGTCCAGCCGTTCCGCGGCTTGCTGCAGGGCACCTTCATCAGCCTCCAGCGCTTCTATGGCCGCGCGCAGTTCCAGACCAATGTCCTCCACTTCATAAAACATGGATTCAATCCGTGCGCGCAGAGCCTCATATGCATCATCCAAGCCCGAGATGTCTGCCATGGCTGTCTTGGCACTGCGCAGCAAAGCCATAGCCGCCGCATCATCATGTGGGGCATCATACACTGCGCCATAGGCATTCTGAAGCGCCCGTCTGATTCTATCGGCGTTTCGTAATTGGTCCAGCCTGCGTTTGAGGTTATCCTCTTCCCCGGCTTCCGGCTTCGCATCCGCAATATCTTTACGCCGGATTTCGAGGAGCTGTTGCCGCTCCTGGCGCTGCGCCTGCTGCCGCTGCGCCTGCTGATACGCCCGTCGTGTGCTCGCAAATGCTTCATACGCCGCACGAACTCGCCGGAGTAGCAGCTGATGTTCATCATCACCAAAGTCATCCAAAAAGCGCAAATGGTTGCGCTCATCCAGCAGAGACTGATGCTCATGCTGACCGTGAATATCCAGCATTCGGGAGGAGATATCCTTCAACATGGAAACATTGACCGCAGTGCCATTGATGCGACAAACACTGCGGCCGGACTGGCTCAACTCCCGGGAGAGCGTCACCAGGCCATCCTCCGCCTCCATTTGGGCATCCGTCAAAAATGCAAGGGCACTTTGATTGTCTTCCACATCAAAGATGCCCTCAACATAGGCCTTCGCGCTGCCCGCGCGAATCATATCCCTGTCAGCACGACCCCCAAGCAAAAAGCCCACGGCATCCACAATGATGGATTTACCAGCACCGGTCTCGCCTGTCATCACGTTTAACCCGTCCTGAAACGTGAGTTCCAACTCGTCCACCAGCGCTACGCTGCGGATAATCAGCTGTTTGAGCATGTTGTGTCCGCCGACCGCCTCTTACTTGATAATATCGTGAAATTTCTCAACAATCATAGGCGCATCCTCTTCACTGCGCACAACCACCATGATGGTGTTATCGCCCGACAGCGTGCCCAAGATTTCCGGCCAGCGCATGCTGTCGATGGCCTCGCCGGCTACATTGGCACTGCCAGCCAACGTCTTGATTACAACGATGTTGCCGGAATAGTTGATGGAAATCACCGAGTCAACAAACATACGCACAAAGCGCTCTGAGATACCATGCTCTGCCTGATCCGCCGTGGCATACTTGTAGCCGCCGGCTGGAGAAAGCACCTTAAGCAGACGCAGCTCCTTAATATCACGGGAAACGGTCGCCTGCGTAACGGCGAAGCCCCTTTCCTTGAGCTTGGCTGCGAGCTCCTCCTGGGTTTTCATGTCGAACTGTTCCACCAGGCTTAGAATGGCTGTCTGTCGGGCACTTTTCATGTTGCTTCCTTCCTCTCCCCTTTTATTTGCCGCTCCATTCCGCCTGTTTTAGACGCAGGCGGGTAAAAAAGTGCTGCGGTTCAAAACGGATGAATTGGGCGCTGTATGTCGCCCGCTCCACATAGACCTCCGTGATGCCTTGCATCTCGATGATGTGCTGCCCATCAAAGATAACCTGCTGCGTTCGCCCCGGCAAGGACTCACATCGCAGCCTGATTCGAACTTCCTCATCAAAGACGATGGGCAGTTGCTGTGCTTTGTGCGTACGAATGGGCAGCATGATGATGTTGCGCAACCCCGGATGAAGCACCGGCCCTCCGGCTGACAAACAGTACCCGGTCGATCCGGTCGCGGTGCATACGATGATACCGTCCCCATGCGTGGCGTATACCAATTCGTCATTGGCATACGCATCGACCGATATGCTCGATGGATTGCCGCCCCGGCATAACACCACATCATTCATGACCAGGAAGGTTTCATCAACCCCCTGTACACGCGCGCTGAGCATATTGCGCTTTTCCAGTGTATACTGCCGGCTGCGCAGGCGCTCTATCGCCTGCGCGATATCCGTCCTATCCGTTTCCAACAGGAAGCCTACCCGGCCCATGTTGATGCCCAGCACGGGGATATTCATTCGGGCAGCTGTCGGCAATGTACGCAACAGGGTGCCATCACCGCCAAAGGATATGATAGCCTTTGTATTGTCATGCGACAGCTGGTTTAGGTATCCGTCATCGCCCAAATGCAGGATATTATGCAGCCAACGATCCAGTACAACCCGCTCGCCCGCATCCAATAGCAGCTCCGCTACCTCCTGGGCAGCGCGGATTGTCTCTGGTTTCTGGGGATTGGCAAATAAAAAATACACGCCTTTCCTCCCAGCTTTCGTTTCATTGGAATACATAATACCACAATTTGCATGAAATTTCCATTCATGCATGACGATATGTCAAAATTATGGCAGGTTACTGAGCGGGGCGAGTCTTTACACCGCGCCAGCGCTGCTCCTGACGCGCCGGATAGGTGCTCTTGGCCACCATTTTCTCCTCAACCTGTTGCCCGTTGATGAATTTTTGCAGATAGGTCTCCACAACCTGACCCTCTTTGGCCGCCTGCTTGAGTTCCTCTTCGTCCTTGTAGATGACATGCAAAGCGTCCTTGTCATCCACATAGCGGATGTCAGTCGGTGGGGGCAGCACCTGACGCTGTATCGCTGACAGCTTGTACTGGACGCCCTCGCCGAGCGGTTCGCCATAGATGCGAATCTCGGTAATCAGCTGACGGGAACTGCCGCCTGCCTTTACACGCGCCGCGATATACAGGTCATGACTGGTGGAATTCTTAAATTTGAAGTCGATTTGACGTCCGCCATAATAATATACAGTTGCATCCAGCCCCGGATCGGTATAGCCAACGGGCTCGCCATGCGCGCTACGGTCCACAATGGTCAGGTTCGCCAGCAGCGCCGCCTGGAATATGGTGGTACTGCTCTGGCATACGCCGCCACCAATACCTGTCACCAACGTGCCGGAAACCTGTTCCAGTGCGTCAAAATAACCGTTCTCATGTGTGCGCCTGCCGGCGGTTTTGTTAAAGCTGAATACCTCGCCCGGCTTCAAAATCATGTTGTTGATTTTGCCAAGGGACACGCGGATATTCATGTTGCGGTTCTCTTCCGAGCGGGAGGAAATGGCCGTCTGTGCCGTGCTGCGCAGCACCATGTTCTCGCGCAGCATGGCCTCGGTCACGCTGGGCATAATAACTTCCGGTGTCAACTCATAATCACCGGATATCCCCTGGGAAGCCTGCGCCAGAATTTGCTCCTTGGCCTGCTGGACATTCAATGCGTACCCCGGAATCTCCCGCTGGATGATAAAAGGGTCCGGGTTATCCGCCACAAATTGAATCAGCTTTGCGTCGGTAGGCGTAGATTGCCCGCCGATATCCCGGGCAATTTCCTGCAGCAGCTGGTCCAACCGAATATCGCTGATTTCACTGCGTGTGGTGCTTGCGGAAAATGGTGTCTCTCGCAGCCGTTCAATGGCCGCCTTTTTTTGATAAGCATCGCCTGTGTGTGTCAAATCCCAAGCTTCACGCAACTGTTGGTTCAGCTGTTCCGTGTTGACCGTGATTCCCAATGTGGGGTAGTTCACCGTGGTATATGTATGGCCCCTGTAGGTGAGGTTGAGGGTCCAACTGTTGACCCGGCTCTGATGCTGTTGATACAGCGTGTCATATGCCTGTTGAGCCGTCATGCCCGCCAAGTTGATGCCATCGATGCTGATGTTGTCGGCAAATACATGCTCATATGGCGCTACTTCATCCGCCACCTGCCGATCGCGTAAAGCCTTGATACCAAACCAGGCCAATAACGCGACGGCTACAACAATCAGTAGCCAGGGCAATAACCGAAGCGCCCACCCTTTTCTCCGTGGTGGGGGCGGTGGTGGGGTGCGATAGGTGGGGCTCTGATAGCCTCTTTGTTGCATCAGCTCGTTACCTCGTCAACCTGTGGTCTGTGTGGCACAATCCAATAGGGCTTGTGCGTCCTGTGTAGCATTGTGCCACTGCGACAGCATGTGACCAACCTCTCCATGCAATGCGTCCGGAAGGCCGTGAAAATCGCTGCCGCCGGTAACCAATAAGCCACGGCTGCGTGCTACCTGCTCCCAATAGCGGCATTCCTCCTGCGAATGGGTCGGGTGAAACGCCTCAATGCCCATCAATCCTGCGCTCACCCACTCATCCAGCAAGGAGATACACTCATCAAGCGGTTTGCGTATCAGCCCGGGGTGAGCCAGTACGGGCACCGCTCGCATCCCGCGGAGGATGGAAATCGCCTGCTCAATTGGCACATGTAGCCTTGGGATATACGCGGGTTTGCCTACGCCCAGATAGCGGTCAAACGCGTCTTGTACACTTTGGACATAGCCAAGGCGCGTCATGGCGTGTGCTAAAAGGGGCCGTGAAAACATGGTTCCATCGGGAATCCGTAAATCCTCATGCGTAACGGGCATGCCCATTTCGCCCAATCGACGCAGAAACCTTGGTTCCCGCTCAGCGCGGTCATGGCGAATCGCCGCCAGCAAGTCGTCCAACCCCGCATTCCCTTTTTGCACGAAATACCCCAGCAGATGTATCTCTTCCTCCCCCTGGGTGGTGATTTCAATACCGGGAATCAATTGGATGCCCGCTTCCCTAGCGGCGATGGACGCGTCTTCAAGGCCATTCAGCGTGTCATGATCGGTTACCGCCATCAGGTTAACACCCTGCGCCTTGGCACGCATCACCAAATCACTCGGCGAAAGCAAACCATCGGATGCGCTGGTATGCATATGCAGATCAGGCATCCAAGTACGGTTGGCATCGAGCGTGGGGGCAAAAGTCATGTTACGCAAGCGTGCCTGCGGGTTCGGGCTCCGCGGGAGCCTCCGCGTCCTTGTTCATAAAGGCGAGGAACTCCTCACGCGTGACAGTTTCCTTTTCGACAAGCAAGTCGGCCAGGCCGTGCAGCTTGTCCATGTGCGTCTTCAGCGTGTCCACCGCTACTTCGTAGCACTGCTTGAGTATGGAGGCAACTTCGCGGTCGATTTCAGCGGCCACATGCTCGCTGTATTCGCGGGACTGGCCAAACTCCATCCCGACAAACACTTCCTGGTCATGCCCCAGGTAGATGGTGCCCAACTTGTCGCTCATGCCCAGCTGTGTCACCATCTGGCGGGTCAGCTCGGTCGCACGCTTCAAATCAGACTGCGCGCCGGTATATACATCGTTCTCAATCAATTTGACTGCCGCATGGCCGCCAAACATCATGGAAATCACCTGCAGCATTTTGCTGCGGCTTTGCAGGTCAAACTCCTTCTCAGGAAGCGACAGCGTGAAGCCGCCCGCGCCGCCGCGCGGCACAATGGTTACCGTGTGCACCTCGTCGCACAGCGGCAAGTAATGGCCGACAACCGCGTGCCCGGCTTCGTGATAAGCGATGATGCGTTTGTCCTCTTCCAACACCTTGTGGCTCTTTTTTTCGGGTCCCATCTGCACACGTTCAACCGCCTGGATGAGATCGGACTGTTGAATTTTGGCGCGGTGCTTGCGCGCTGCAACCAGAGCGCCTTCGTTCATCACGTTTTCCAAATCGGCGCCGGTAGCAAATGGCGTGCGCTTGGCGATGTTCTCCAAATCCACATCATCGGCCAACGGCTTGCCCTTGGCATGCACCTTGAGGATGGCGATACGGCCATTGATATCCGGATAGTGTACGGTAACCTGTCGGTCAAAACGGCCGGGACGAAGCAGAGCAGGGTCCAGGATGTCGTGGCGGTTGGTGGCCGCCATCACAATCACGCCTTCATTGGTGGCAAAGCCATCCATTTCAACCAGCAGCTGGTTGAGCGTCTGCTCGCGCTCATCATGACCGCCGCCCAGGCCCGCGCCGCGGTGACGACCGACCGCGTCTATCTCGTCGATAAAGACAATGCTGGGCGCGGCGCGCTTGGCCTGGTCAAACAAATCGCGCACACGGCTGGCGCCCACACCGACAAACATCTCCACAAAATCGGAGCCGCTGATGGAGAAGAACGGCACCTTGGCCTCACCGGCTACAGCCTTGGCAAGCAAAGTTTTACCAGTCCCGGGGGGGCCCACCAACAGCACGCCTTTGGGGATACGCGCGCCAAGTTCCAGATACTTCTTGGGCTCTTTGAGAAAGTCTACAATCTCTTTGAGCTCTTCTTTTTCTTCATCGGCGCCTGCCACATCGGCAAAGGTAATCTTGTTCTTGTTAGGGTCAACCATGTTGGCGTGACTCTTGCCAAAGCTCATCACCTTGGAGTTGCCACCGGTCTGCTGGCGCATCATGACGTACCAGAATACCATTACCAAAGCAAGCGGCAGCAGGAAGGGCAGCATTTCCAAGTACCAGGGTGTCACCACGGGTGGCAAATACTCCAGTCGCAGCTTGCGCCCGCCAAACGACATATCGTTGATGCTGACCATATCGGGATCAAGCTTGTTCTCCGATGCGTACATGCGCGTCAGTGTATCGACAAATTCCGGGCCTATCGTGCTCTCAAAATCATAGCGCGCAGGAAAATCAGCCTCTGATGTGAGGCTGGGAGACGCTAAGCCATACAGGGTATTTCCGCGGATGGCGACCCTGGCCACTTTGCCTTCGGAAATATTCTGCAACAAATCAGGGTACTTGAGCCGGTTGGTGGGGATGCTGATGCTTTCGGATATCATAAAAGCAACCAAAAGAAATGCCGCAATCATGAATACATAGCCAAGCATGCTGCGAGATTTACGCAATAGGGGGTTCCTCCTTAAAAAGTGCCATACCGTAGTAGATTATATCACGCTGTTCCTTGATGACGCAAGCAAATCGCGGGCCAATGTGTGGCGCTGATGTAAACCTTTGCAAAACACCAATCAGCCGTCACCGTGATTCAATTGATTGCATGTATATCAGGTGTATATCTTCGGGTCCAGTACGCCAACCTCGGGCAGGTTGCGATACTTTTCCGCGTAATCCAGACCATAGCCTACCACAAACTCGTTGGGGATGATAAAGCAGGCGTAGTCAACCTTGAGGTCATTTTTGCGCCGCTCGGGTTTGTCCAAAAGTGTGGCCAACCGTACAGATTTGGCGCCGCGTTGCGTGAGGGTTTGCTTAATATAGGAAAGCGTCAATCCACTATCCACTATGTCCTCAATCACCAGCACATCCTTGCCCAGCACGTCGTGATCCAAGTCCTTCAGGATGCGTACAACGCCGGAGGTCTTGGTGCTGCTGCCGTAGCTGGAGATGGCCATAAAGTCAATCGTCAGCGGCAGGTCCAACTCCCGCAGCAAATCGGTGAAAAACAGCACAGCGCCTTTGAGGATACAGACACACATTAGATCTTTCCCCTCATAATCTTTTTGCAGTTGCGCCGCAAGCTTAGCAACCGCCTGGCTGATTTCATCCTTGGTAATCAGCACCCTATCCAAATCCCTGTACAGCACCCAATCCCTCTGCATAACTCTTTCACTCGCTTTCATTGCTGTTTGCGTCTATCTCGTCGGGCAATCGCCCCCGGTAGCAAAGTGTAACAGGCTTTGTTGTCGCACCTGTCACCGCCGCAGTCTGGGCCAACCCAACCCCAACAACCCATAGTATATCCGGGCCTCGAGCCAGCACGGGCCACATATCGCGTAGCGGCCTGTCTACCTTGCGGTTGATCAGATACTCCTTGAGGCTTTGTGTGCCTCCCAACCCCAGCGGCGCAATCCTGTCCCCGGGCTGACGATATCGCAGCTGCGCGCCCGCCAGCATTGCCCCGTCAAAGCATTCGATTCTGCGGTTGCCCGCCTTTGGCTGATTCGTCTCCTGCAATTGACCTAAGGGCAGCAATTCGGCGTCAGGCTTCACAACGTGCAGCCGTTCCCAGCCACGATACGCTTTGACTCCTCCCGACAAATTGGCACTGCTGCCCGGCCTTTCAAGCAGCAGAAGACGCATGCGCTCGGTCTGCTCAAAATCCAGCACCACATCGGCGGTTTCGCATAGGCCGCGCAGGATGCGCCGCTGCGCCGCCACCGCCACTGATGACAGCGGCTGCGTCATCACAAAGTACAGAGGCGCTTGCAAACAAGCATTTGCTTGAAGCCAGTTTGTCACATAGTCAGACCAGAAAACTTCTTCGTCAGACAGAATCACGCTTGTTCTGCCAAGGTTGCGGACGCTTGACGGACAAATATCCGTCATGATGGGCATGAGCCTCTTGCGTATGGCGTTTCGCAAAAAGCGTTCGTCCTCGTTGCTCTCGTCCTCACGCCAAGATTGTCCGAGCCCGGTCAGGTATTGAATGATACCATGCCTTCTGGTGCCAAGCAATGGGCGCCAGATGTAATTGCTCACTTCCCGCATAGATGCCAATCCCTTGTTGCCTGTGCCCACCATGAGACGCATCAGCATGGTTTCTGCCTGATCATCCAGATGGTGCCCCAGCACCAGCCATTCTTTTTCGGCGTTGGACATAGTCTTCGCGAATGCCCGGTAGCGAGCAGCTCTTGCGTTCGCCTCCACATTTCCGTCGCACGAAACATTAACATATTCAACGATGAGCGGTAATGCATGCTCTTCACAAAACGCACGAACAAAAGCAGCATCCAAATCCGCGTTGTCGCGCAGACCATGATGTACATGGACACACGTCAACGATAGCGGATACTGTTTCTTTAGCTCGAGCAACAGCAATGCCAACGCGACAGAGTCTGCGCCACCCGATAAACCTAAGACCAGCTTTGCGGGCTGTCCTATCTTGAGGTAAGAAGCTGTCACTCGTTTCATTAGCTCATCCATATTTGACATTCTAACCAAATCAACTTCATTGAACAAGCAGAAAGAAAGAATTAGAATATTGACTTTCTTTGACCATTGTGTTATGATCTATTTGTCGCTGAAAAGCGGCCACCAAATTAACAGGACACATGACTTAGGAGGAAACGTATGTTTACACTGATTCCCTATCGCCGTTATCTGAGCAGCCCCACCGGCAGCCGAGGCTCCTTGATGAACGATTCCTTTTTCCGCTCGTTCATGAACATGAGCGACAGCCTTGGTAGCAATGGTTTCCGCGTGGACATCCGCGAAAAGGACAATGCCTACCTGCTAGAGGCTGAACTGCCCGGCGTGGCCGAAGACAACATCAACCTCACTGTGGATGGGGATGTGTTGACCATCAGCGCCGATATCAGCAGCGAGACAAAGGACGAACGCCAGAATTACTATTACTCCGAACGCCGTACCGGCCATGTAGAGCGTTCCTTCAACTTGGAGGGCATCGATCAGGATGGCATCACAGCCAACTGCAAAAATGGCATTCTCTACGTTGATTTGCCCAAGCAAAAGCCAGTGCCCGAAAAAACGGCGCGCAAGATTCAAATCATCAACGCTCCCCGGCTGGAGGAGAACAAAGACGAAACAAAGTCCGTGTAACAAAACACACAAATTTCAGGGGCTGCCAATTGATGGCGGCCTCTTTGCTTATCCTTTTTACTGCCAGGCACATTCCTACAAATATGTCAAAGGGCTTTGCACCGTTTGGCCCTTTGCTTGACGCAGATTTGTCTGGATAGTAGAATAATGAATAGATTCTAACATCAGTAAGGGGATATGCATGAACATCATGAATCGGTTGGAAAGAAAACTATATCGGCTGCGCGTTGAGCCGTTTTTTCGATACATTATCTTTGCGATGGCGGGTGTTTACTTGCTCCAAATGCTTTTTCCGCCGTTTAATCTCATCAGCAAATTGTTGCTGGGCATGCCCATGGGGTATCTGGGCGAAGGATGGCGATTGATCAGTTTCCTCATCGTTCCCCCGCTGTATGATCCGTTTTCTGCGCTGCTGAATATGTACTTTTACTACTTCATCGGCACCTCGCTGGAGAGCAAATGGGGAGCGCGTCGGTTTTTGCTGTACTTCCTGTTGGGCGCATTGGGCGCAGTGTTAGCCGCGTTGATTACACAGGTTGGCACCAATCACTTTTTATACATGTCGATGTTTTTCGCATTTTCTTTGCTGCATCCGGAGCAGGAGTTGTTGCTTTTCTTCGTCTTGCCTGTCAAGATGAAGTGGTTGGCCCTGTTCAACGCTGTTTACTACATATACATGTTCATCGTGGGCGATTGGCCGCAGCGCGTGGCCATGATATTCAGCCTGCTCAACCTCTTCCTGTTCTTCGGCGGCGACATGCTGACCATGATACGCGATTCTATCAATCACTGGCAGCGTAAACGCCGCTTTCAGAACGCGCAGCGCCGATAAACCACGGTTCTTCACGGCAGCAAGTTGTAAAGTATTGCAATCGCCTCCCTGTTTCGCATACACACTCTAAATACAGCAGATAAGCCCCGGACGCAATGCATCCGGGGCTTACCTATTTGAAATAAGTTGACGAGCGCAGCCTGTAAGCCGAGTTCTGTCTGGAATGGCCATCTGTCTAGGCGTTCCGTCGCCGGGACGCTCAAGCGATTACGAAAGCGGGACGGGCCGCCCCATGTGCTTTCAACTATCTTGCACCAGGTGGGGTTTACATGACGGACAAGTCGCCAGGCCGCCGGTGCGCTCTTACCGCACCTTTCCACCCTTACCGAACAAATCGGCGGTATCTCTCTGTTGCACTCGCCTTGGAGTCGCCTCCACCAGCCGTTAGCTGGCACCCTGCCCTGCGGTGCTCGGACTTTCCTCATGCCTGTTGGGCATGCGGCCATTCAGCTGCCTCATCAGCTTATACGATAGGTCAAACGATAATCATTCGGCCGCAGGTCTCACACTCCACCAATTTGCCGGACTTGATGCTGTGCAGTACGGAAGAAGGGAAGGACATGTTGCAGCCACCGCATTGTCCCTCCTGCAAGCGAGCCATGGGCGGCACGCTGTGCTGCTTGATGGAATTATATTTTTCAAGGTACTCCGCTTCGATGCCGTCCAATTTTTCCCGTGCTTTGGCTCGCAGCTGCTCGACGACAACCTGCATGTCTTTATATTCCGCGTCATACTCGTCGCGCAACGGAATAAATTCATCCCTGGCGGCAATCAGCCGTACTTTGACGTCCCGCTGCATGCGATCGCGGTCGGCCGCGTTTTTGCGGATACGGCGTGTCTCCTGCTCAAAGTCGTTAAGCGAGCCAGACAGCCGTTGGGCTTCCTCGATAAAGGCACGGATGTCTTCGCTGCTGTCGGCAGGCTGTTCCTGGATGCGGGTTTGCAGCTGCTTCAGCTGGTCTTCCGCCAGGCCGATGGCATCCTTCAGCGCGTCCATACGGTCTACCATCGCCAGAATTTCATCTTCAATCTGCTTGAGGCTCTTTTGAAGATCCTGATATGAGTCACGGAGCTTGACAAGCTTCTGCCGTTTGGGCGACCTGCGAATAGACGCCTCCAGGTTATCCACCTCAACGTCAGCCTGCTGATACTCCCACAATCGTTCTAATTGGTTCATACTACCTCCTCACAGGGTACAGCCCCTGGCGCCTGAAATGGCCGCAGATGCATGCACCCCCACATGATATTGTAGTGTATTCAAAGTGTTTTGTAAATAGAGCGCCAGCTCATGCATCATACCCACCTCGGTATGGTAATGTCCGCCATCAAACAAAACGAATCCGCTTTCTGCCGCGGCCAATGCGTTGTGATGGCGCACCTCCCCCGTCAGGTAGGCCTGCGCACCGGCTTCTCGGGCCGCAAGATACCCTTCATCGTAAGCGCCGCCAGCTATAGCCAGCGTCCGGATGACTACGTCCGGTTTGCCATAGCAGCGCAACCGCTGCCCCAGCACCTCGCCGATTTGTGTGCCCAGCATTCGGGCAGAGATGGGTTGTGGCAACTCCCCCAGATAGATAAAAGGGTCAGCCTTGCGAAGGTCGTTCAAACCCAGTTTTCGACCAATGACTGCGCCACCGCTTAGGTATGTTTGATCCAAATTGGTGTGGGCACTGATGACAGACAACCCACTGCGGAGTATCTGTCCAAGCAACGCCCCCTCATAAGTATCCTGTCTCAATGTCTTGACCGCGTGAAACATCAGCGGATGATGGACAACCAGCAATTGTGCGCCCTTGTCCAATGCCTCCTGCACCACGGCAGGCGTCGCATCCAGCGCTACTAATATGTTGTCCACCTCAGCATGAGGAGAGCCAATTAGAAAGCCGGCGTTATCAAAATCCTCCTGGGTTTCAAACGGCGCAATTGCATTGATGAGGTCAAAGATCTGTTGATTCGTTGGCTTTCGCACGCTCAATCTCCTCCGACAGCCATTGCAGCTGTTGTTTTTTCTGCTCGTCCCGTCCGGCCGACAATACGCATACACGCCAGAGCAGGTAATCCAGCACGCTGGCGCTTTCGGTGCTTCGCAGTGTTGGGCCAATGGCCACCTGCTTGTCAGTATACCGCGCCGTGCCTCGCTCGGCGGTTATCACCGTGTAGAATCGTCCGGCGGCACTTACCACATCTTCACAATCCAGGCGATAACCGTACTCTGCCAATGCCCGGCGAACCCTATCGGTCTCGGTTTGTGCTGACAGCACCAGCCTGGCATCGCCAATGCGATGATGCCCAGCCAGTATCTCCACCATGGTCTCGCCGCCGATACCGGCAATGACCACGGTATCCACACGTTTGGTGACTGCGGCCAGCCCATCCGCCACCACGAAATCGGCACGGTTGTGCAAACCGTGCCGCGCCAGCAGTCTCCTGGCCTTGTTCAATGAATCCGGGCTGATATCGCTGATGATCATACGCTGGCAGATGCCCTGTCCCAACAGCCAGCAGGCCAACCGCCCATGGTCGGCGCCGATATCAGCTGCCAGTGCGCACTTAGGAACCCGGTTGGCCACAGCTTGCAGACGCGCATCCAACTTGGGCAGGCGCAATCTCAGCTTATCCGTCAATCGAGAAAATCCTTCAATTTCTTGCTGCGGCTGGGGTGGCGCAGCTTGCGCAGCGCCTTGGCTTCAATCTGTCGTATACGCTCGCGGGTAACGTGGAACTCTTTGCCCACCTCTTCCAGCGTGCGCGGATTGCCATCATCCAGCCCAAAGCGCAGACGAAGCACCTTAGCCTCGCGTGGGGTCAGGGTATCCAACACCTCCCACAGCAGCTCTTTCATCAAAGCATTGGAGGCAGCTTCAGCCGGTGCCGGTGCGTCCTCATCCTGTATGAAGTCACCCAGGTGGCTGTCCTCTTCTTCGCCAATTGGGGTTTCCAGCGACACCGGCTCCTGCGCGATCTTGATAATCTCACGCACCTTGTTTTCACTGATACCCATGGCCTTGGCAATCTCCTCCGGGGTGGGTTCGCGCCCGTACTCCTGCAACAGTTGGCGCGAGATGCGAATCAGTTTATTAATGGTTTCCACCATGTGCACGGGTATGCGAATGGTGCGCGCCTGGTCGGCAATGGCGCGTGTGATGGCCTGCCTGATCCACCAGGTGGCGTAGGTGGAAAACTTGTAGCCCTTGGTGTAGTCAAACTTCTCCACTGCCTTGATAAGGCCCAGGTTGCCCTCCTGTATCAAATCCAGAAACAGCATGCCGCGGCCGACATAACGTTTGGCGATGGAAACGACCAGCCGCAGGTTGGCCTCGGCCAGTTCGCGCTTGGCATGCTCATCCCCCGCTTCCATGCGTTTGGCAATTTCCACTTCTTCGTCAGCAGTCAGCAGGGGCACCTTGCCGATTTCCTTCAGGTACATGCGAACAGGGTCATCAATATTGATGGCCTCGGGCACCGTGAGGTCGATCTCTTCTTCCTCCTCGGTGTTATCCTCGGTATTTGACTCCTTGTCGCCGCCTTCTTTGTCGTCTTCCTTGCTTACCTGAATGCCCATGCTGTCCAGCGTCTCCAGCACCAGCTCAAACTGCTCGGGCTCCACCTCGTCAGTGGCCAGAATGGTCAAAATCTCGTTATAGGTGATGCTGCCCTTGGCTTTGGCGGCTTCGTACAGTTCCTGCAGCTTTTGATCCAGCTTCTGCTGTGCTTTCATACTCATCCAGAAACGTCCTTTCCTTCCCTTTGGGAGAGCATCAAGCTGTTCAACGTCTGCCGCAGCTGCATGATCTCTTCCAGCGCATTTCGTTTGTCCTCGCCGGATAGTCGATCCACATCCCGGCTGATATCCGCAATTCGTTGTCGTACTTTTTTACCGCGCAAGGTACGCAGGCATTCTTCGGCGGCGGGCATAGTCAGATCAATGCCTGTATCGCCAATGCGGCTGAAAACTTCGCTGGCCAGCGACCGCATCGCCTCATCCTCGGCTTCAGAGAGAATCTGCGCCGGCTTTTTGCCGTTCAGCAGTGCTTGCCCCAGCCCTTGTGTCAACGTGGCTTCAAAATCGTCCAGTCTCACCATGTCCTGCGGCAACCGGCCTGTCGCCAGAAGGGCGAGGAGCGTCTTTTCCGCTTCGTCAGCATCCTCGGGCGCCGCAGCGTGTAGCGAGCGCCGCCTGAATGATGCAGCAGACCTGCCATCCGTACCAACGCCGTCTGCCTTCTTTGGGAGGGTTAGCCGAACCTGTTCAGCCAGCACCTCCCTGGGGTAGCCAGTTTCCGCTTCCAGCCAACGGAGCAAGTCCTCCCGCTCCACCGGGCTGGACACCCCCGCAATCAGGTTACAAGCCTCGCGGGAGAAGGCACTGTTGCCCTCCTCTGAACCAGTATCATACCCATTTTTCAAGCGAAGTAAGCGAAAGTGGTTCGCCCCCATGGGGCTGATGGCCTCAAAAGCCTCCCTGCCATCCCGACGCAACAGGTCATCCGGATCCAACCCGGACGGAAACCGCAGCACCCGGGCGGGAATCATCTCCTTTTGCAGAATGTCAAGCGCCCGCATGGTTGCCATCTGTCCGGCCTCATCCCCATCATAGGCCACCCAGACCTCGGGCGCCAAGCGCTTAAGCAGCCTTGCCTGTTCGGCGGTTAATGCTGTACCCAATGTGGCAACTGCACCCTGAATGCCATGCTGTGCAAGTGCCAGCACATCCATGTACCCCTCCACCAGAATCAAGCGTTTGAGGTCGCGCTGTTTTCTAAGAAAGTTCGCCCCGTAGACACCCAACCGCTTATTGAACACCTTTGTTTCCTGGGTGTTGAGGTACTTGGGCTGCGTATCCCCCATCGCCCTGCCGCCAAAGCCAACGGTTCTGCCATACAAATCGATGATGGGAAACATAGCCCTGCCCCGGTATACATCGTAGCTATGCCCCTCTTTGATGTGCACCAGGCCTGCGGCCGCCATTTCCTCCGCCGTGTAGCCCTTATCCTGCAAAAAATCCCGCAGGGTGCTCCACTCATCGCTGGATGCGCCAAGGCCAAAGCGCCGGACCATGCTGTCATCAATACCACGCTGGTGCAGGTAATCCAGTACATGTTTCCCGGTGGGCGCGTAGAGATTGTTGTGATAAAACAGCGCCGCCTCCCGGTTGAGGTCAAACATCCGCTCCCTTTGTGACCGCTCCTGTTCTTCCCTGGGGTCAAACGTCTGCACCGGCTCCGGGATGTTCAACTGCTTGGCGATGTTTCGCAGCGCCTCAGGAAAGGTGAGCTTCTCCATCTCCATCACAAACTGGGCGACATTACCGCCGGCCTTGCAGCCAAAGCAGTGGTAGACATTGCTCTCGCGGTTGACGGAGAAGGAGGGCGTCTTCTCGTTGTGAAAGGGGCACAGCCCGGTATAGTTGCGGCCCGCGCGCTTCAGCTTTACATAAGGCGACACAATATCTACAATGTCTGCACGGGCTAATACTTCATCGACCCATGCGTCCGGATACCTTCCGGCCACGCTCCCTTCACCTCCTTGTGTAGTTTCGCCATTTCCGGGGTATCTCCTGCCTACAGGGCGGAGAAGCTGTCGGGAATAAAGAGTTTGTTAAACATGCGCATCGCGAATCTGTCGGTCATGGATGCCACATAGTCGGTCACTGCCCTGGCTGTCCCCTCTTTGTACACGATGGTCACAAACTCCAGCGGCATCTCCGCTGGGTGGTTGATGAAGTACTCATACAAAGTTGCCAGCACGAAGTCGCACTTTTTCTCCTCGTCAGAGCGCCAGCTGTCCTGATACACGCGCTCAAACAGAAAGCTGCGCATGGCATCCGATGCTTCCTGCACCTTATCCCCGGTCAGAATGTCGGGTTGCCCCTCACTATGGGCAACCAAATCGGCAATCATGGTATGAATGCGCTCCCATGCGTAGCGCCCAGCACCTTCAAATAGCTGGCGGGCAGCTCACTGGGCTTGAGAATACCACCCCGCAGCGCGTCATCAATGTCGTGGTTGATATACGCAATGCGGTCGGCCTTGCCCACCACACGGCCCTCCAAAGTGGCTGCCCTGCCCTTGCCGGAGTGGTTGAGTATGCCGTCACGCACCTCCCACGACAGATTGAGCCCACCCTTGCCTTCCAACACTTCCAC
>ENA-UOOR01001315-UOOR01001315.1-fermentation-metagenome-genome-assembly--contig:-NODE-1315-length-30032-cov-5.433332_pt1 | contig 30032 bp, 30 predicted proteins | sample MGYA00245780_ERZ724029 | MGnify/ENA primary metagenome ERZ724029 (study PRJEB28704, sample SAMN03018315) | fermentation metagenome | biome: anthropogenic terrestrial biome; feature: soil; material... | reverse complement strand
GTAAATTACCTAAGGATTTATCTACCTACCAAGAGTATCATGCGTTATTAGTACGCTTAGGTGAACTCTATTGCAAGAAAAGTCCTCTTTGTGAGGATTGTCCTCTAAATAAAGATTGTCAAAAAATACATCTAAAATTAGTAGAAGGGTGACATTGATGATTAAAGCAATCTTATTTGATCTAGATGGAACTTTAATCGATAGTACAGAACTAATACTTACTTCTTTTAACTATGTGATGAAAGAGTACTTAAATAAAGAAGTGCCCGAAGAAGAAATAAGAAGTCTTTTCGGGCGACCACTTCACTACCAGATGGCCCTTTTTGGCGGTGAAGAGAAAGCACAATTATTAGTGGAAAAATATCGAGAACATAATCTAAAAAGTCACGAACAGTATTTAAAATCAATTCCTGGTGCTAAGGAAACTCTAATAGGTTTAAAAAATAATGGCTACATTTTAGGTATTGTTACCAGTAAAAAAGAAGATGCTGCTAGGTTAGGCATGAAGATCTGTGGGATAGAAGATTATTTCGATGTGTTTGTCTTTTCCGATGATGTCAAAATTCATAAGCCTGAGCCAGAACCAGTTCTTTTTGCACTAAGAAAGCTTGGCCTAGAGCCTAAGGAAGCTGTGTATGTAGGGGATAGTACCTACGATGTAATCTGCGGCCAAAAAGCTGGAGTGGAGACGGTTGGCGTTGGTTATACACCAGTTGGAAGAGAAGCTCTTAAGGCTTCTAACCCTGATCATTGGATAGAAAAGATAACAGAGTTATTGGAGATCTATTAAATGATATGTAAAAGATGTGGCCTTTGCTGTAGAGAACCTGGCTGGTTAAAACCTGCAGATTGGGAGAAGATTGCAAGAAGGCTTGGAAGAACTAAAGAAGAAGTACTAAGAGATTACCTAGTAATCGATTATCTAGCTGATAAAACTACAGGTTATCGTTATGCTTTAGCACCTGTAAAGGTTAAACAGGGTAAACCTTTAGCAAAAACTGGCGAACGAGTACCTTGGCGTTATGCTCATTTAGAAGGCGAATGTATCTTTTTACGGGATAATCTTTGCTCTTTACATCCAGATAAACCGACAGAGTGTGTAGAATATCAGTGTAGCGAAAGTAAAATTGGTTTAGAGATTGATCCCAGGGAATATGCTAAAGAGGTTGTAGCCGCTTCGGGGAGAGAAGAGATAGTTAAACTTTGGGAGAGTTATCATCTAGAGAGATATGTCCAGCAAAAGTTTACTAAAGAACATTGCCTAGAGAATCTTTACCTCGAAGAGCAGTTACTAGCTGAATACCAAAAAGACTTTCCTGATATAGATAAGATTATTTCACTAGAAAGCAAACTAGAGTAGATGCCTTTGTGGCATAGACCTAAGGGAGGCTGGCACATGAGAAAGTACCTTATAGCACTTTTAATTATTAGTCTGGGTTGTTTATCTCAGGCAGAAATAATTGTTAATCCCTATGGCTATCTACCATTTAGTAAAAAAGAAGCCATCACAACCATAGAAGCAGAGAACTTTCAGTTGCGAACCAAAAGCTCTGGCAGAGAACAATTTAAAGGACAACTTGAGGGCCCATTTATAGATAGGGAAACAGGTGAAGAGGTTTACCGACTTAATTTTACCGATAAAGTTAGAGGCGGCGAATATTACCTCAGTGTTAATGACACTGATTCCCAGATTATAAAAATTGACAGTGCTACTTTTAATCCAGTTTTCCAAGAAGCGATGGCTAAGCTGACGGAAAAAAGAAGTAAATATGGCTGGCTAGATGATAATGGGGAAGAAAATATTCTTCTTTCTAGTTATCTAGCTGGACGTGGGCTTTCTTTTTACGAGACTTTTTCAGATCGTTTTGGCGATGGTGAGCTTAACTTACCAGCTAACGAAGGAAACAATAAAATCCCAGATTATTTAGATGAGATGATCCATGGCGCTAAAGGGTTGCTCTTGTGGCAGCAAGAGGGAGAACTTATGGAAAAAGATCCTGATGAAATTGCTGCTACTACTGCTGTTTTGGCAATTGCAGGACGAGTTTTACCCCAAGCAGATGGTAAATTAGCTAAAACGATGACTGATCAAGCTCAAGTAGCTTTTGGTTATTTACAAGCTAATAGAAATGAAGAGGTAAGAGCAGATCTTAAATTATGGCTTTTAACAGAGATGAATCTGCTTACAGATAACAAAGAATATGAAGAAGCTTTAAGAACGCTACTTCAACCAGTTGTCAATTCGGGTTGGGGACCAGTATCCACTCAAGATGTAACAGGTATGGCTCTAGCTGAAATGATGAAAAAAAACTTACCTAAAGATGACCCCATTTACGATCTTTATATGGGCCGGGGTGTAGGAATCCTTATAACTCATAGTAGGGACCCTTATTATCGACCTGTAGCTTTTGAACCTATCGAAACAGAATTTAAAGCTACCTATCTGGAGAGCCCCCTACCAGCAGGTTTAGGCTCTGAAGGGTTGTATGTTATTGATCTTAACGAATACTACAGGACAAATACCTGGGTTAGAGTGGGACAAGATCAATTACATTACCTTCTCGGACGTAATCGCAGTGGTATTGATTATTTCAAAAACGGCGATACAGAGACTGTTTTCCACATAGCTTTGTTGTCAGCCTATTTTAAGGATAGTTCAACCTTAACTAGAAGTGGTAAGATAGTAAGCGGAGCGTTCAAGATTACTTTCTATTTTGTACTTATCCTTCTGGGTATAACTTTCTGGCAGAAGTTTAGTGCTAAAAAAGCTAGCGAAACTATCGATGAGTAAAAACGAATATTAAAAAGAACTAAAGCAGGTGAATCTTCACCTGCTTTTATTCTGAAGGCTCTTTTCTTTGAATTTTTAGTACTCCTTGGGTGCTAAGACCAGCATAGAAAACATCGTTAATGTCGGTGAGACCTTCTTTTTTGATGCTCTCAGCTAGCCAACTGTAGTTCAAACCACAAAGCTCGAGGTTTTCAAATTTGATTTGCCCATCTAAGACTAAAGGGATAGTAAGTCCTTCATAGGGAGTAGGAATGTTTAGATCTTGTGGTGTTGCTGGTCTTACTTGTGATCTTGGGAATACACTTAGTTGACCTGAGGTTTCTAAGACAGCAAATTCTACATCATTGATATTATGAAAACCAGCGTTTCTTAGTTGTCCCATTAACTCATCAAGATTATATCTAAGTTTACGTAGAGTGTTTTCTTTAATATGCCCATGTTCAATTACGATAGTCGGTCGACCACTTATTAAAGTGCGAAACTTCTCGTATTTAAGAGATATTAAAGAAATGATTATTTCTAATCCTGCTAAGATGGCGATAGGATAAAGAGAATGAGTAATCGGTGCATCAATGTTTTCCATTGGCAGAACAGCTAATTCAGCAATCATAATAGTAATGACAAATTCGTACGGTTGCAGCTGAACCATTTGCTGTTTACCCATTAAACGCATAGCAATAAGGACAATAAAGTATAAGACAACACTTCTGTAGGAAATGATCCAGTGATGCAATAGTAGTACCTCCTGAAAAATATATTCCCCTATTAGTAAGCAGGTTATTTACTTAGGATGCAGAAGAGTTGCTAAAGAATCAGATCGTTTTTAGTTCTTAGGGGGGACTTAAAAATGAAAAAGGTAAGAATTGGTGTAATTGGTACTGGTGCGATTGCTAAGTATAGGCATCTACCAGAGTATGCTGCTAGAGAAGATGTAGAGATTGTGGCTGTATGTGACATTATTGAAGCTAAAGCACAAAAGATGGCCGCAAGATATGGAGTTAAAAAAGTTTACACAGATTATAAGAAAATGATTGCAGAAGAAAAGTTAGACGCTGTTAGTATCTGTATACCTAACTATCTGCATGCAGAGGTTACTATCGCCGCTTTAGAAAAGGATCTACATGTGTTAGTTGAAAAACCCATGGCAACAAGTTTAGCCGAATCTCAGAAGATGATTAATACAGCTAAAAAAAGAGGTAAGGTACTAATGGTTGGTCAAAACCAACGTCTAGCACCTTTACACGTATTAGCTAAAAAAATTATAGACAGTGGTATGTTAGGCAAGGTCTATACCTTTAGAACTGTTTTTGGTCATGCTGGTCCAGAACATTGGAGCCCAACGGGTAGTTGGTTTTTTGACAAAGAAAAAGCATTTGCAGGCTCTTTAGCTGATCTTGGTGTGCATAAGATTGACCTTATTCAATGGTTGTTAACAGATATTGAAGAAGTGGCTTGTTTCTCAGCTACTTTAGAAAAGAAAAACTGTACTGTAGATGATAACTCTGTCGTAATTGTACGGATGAAAAATGGCATTATTGGTACTGTGGAAACTAGCTGGACCTATAAACCTAAGGAAGATAATGGTACAACATTTTTCTGCGAAAAGGGTATTCTTAAAATGGCTGTCGAGCCTGATGCTCCTCTAGTAGCTTATTTTAACGAACCTGGGAAAGGACGCCTAGCTTTTGAGGTTCCTAAAATGCAATCCAATGAAGAAGGTGGCCAATTCTCCTCAGGTGTTATCGATGGATTTATTAACACCATAAAAGGTGAAATAGAGAATCCTATCCCTGGATCAGAGGGAGAAAAGGCACTTAGAGCAGTTTTGGCTTGTATAGAGTCAGCTAAGTCTAATCGCAAAGTTCTCGTTAAGGAGGTAGAGGCATGAAAGTAGGGTTATTTACCGTACTCTATAATAATCTACCTTGGGAGAAAGCCTTAGATAAGATTAAAGAGTTTGGTATAGAGGCAGTAGAAGTGGGTACAGGTAACTACCCGGGTAATGCCCACTGTAAACCAGATGAACTGTTAAAAGATGCAGCTGCGAGAAAACGCTTTAAGGAAGCTGCCTTGAGCAGAGGACTAACCATCAGTGCTTTAAGCTGTCAAGGTAATCCTCTACACCCTAACAAGGAATTTGCCGCTAAAAACCATGAGACTTGGCGGAAAACAGTTGAATTAGCTAGTGAATTAGAGATCCCTGTAGTCTGTCATTTCTCTGGCTGTCCAGGTGATTCTCCTAAAGCAGAAAACCCTAACTGGGTAACTTGTGCATGGCCTAATGAGTATAGCGAAGTATTGAAATGGCAATGGGAAGAGGTCGCTATTCCTTATTGGCAAAAAGAAGCTGAATTTGCTAAGTCTAAAGGTATTAATATTGCTCTAGAGATGCATCCAGGATTTTTGGTCTATAACCCCAGCACCTTACTGAGGTTAAGAGAAGCTGCTGGAGATAATATCGGAGCTAACTTTGATCCTTCGCATTTAATTTGGCAAGGAATCGATCCAGCTCAAGCTATTCGCTATCTAGGCAAGGCAATCTATCATTTCCATGCCAAAGACACCTATTTAGACCAGAAAAATATTGCTATTAAAGGTGTCCTAGATAGTGCTGCCTACACTAACTTACAAGACCGTTCTTGGACCTTCCGTTCAGTGGGGTATGGGCTTGAGGAAAAAGCTTGGCGCGATATGGTCACTGCCTTGAGGTTAGTAGGCTATGATTATGTCCTCAGCATTGAACATGAAGATCCCTTGGCTTCGGTTGAAGAAGGTTTAGGTAAAGCAGCAGCTTTCTTGCAGAAGATCGTGTTTAAAGAAGCACCTGCTTCCGCTTGGTGGATTTAAATTATAAAGGCACTACCTTAACATTTTTGAGGTAGTGCCTATTATTATCTCCAGCACTTTTCTGAAAAAGAAGTAGTATAGGTGTGCTAAGCTACTTGGTAAAAACACTGAAGATAATTTGCATAAAGCCAAGGAGTGGAAAAATGACCATGAAGGGTCTTCATGGTCATTAAGGAGAAACCAATTTTTTATTTATGACTTTTAATATTTAAACTTTTGAACTACTTTTTCCAATTCGAGTGCCATATTAGCCAGCGATTTGGCACTAGCGGCCATTTCTTCTAAATTGGCACTTTGCTCTTCCACTGAAGCAGCAACTTCCTCGCTAGAGGCAGCATTATTGTTAGAAATTGCAGCGATAGATTCAATGGCACTGGCAACCTGAGTCGAGCTGGCATTAATTTCTTCAGCTGCAGCACTACTTTCTTCGGTAACGGCAGCTACATTAGTCATTGCTTCACCGACAGCTTTACTACTTTGACCAATTTCCTTGGTTAAATCAATTAGTTGCATTACTGCTAGGCGTACATTTTCAGCAGACTGACCAATTTCATTGAGTAGGTCAGCAGCTGTCCTAGTTACAGTTGTTCCTTTTTCAATTTGGAAGTTGGTACTCTCTACAGAGGAGCTAGCTTTTTGTATCGAACCGCTAATGTGTTTGATAATACTACTAATTTCGTTGGTAGATTGTCTAGTTTTATTGGCTAAAACCCTTATTTCCTCTGCGACAACAGCAAAACCACGTCCATGCTCGCCAGCTCTTGCAGCTTCAATGGCAGCATTAAGTGAGAGTAGGTTAATTTGATCAGAGATTTCATTAATAAATTGGACAATGTTTTGTACTTGTTCTGAGTCGGTTTTTAGCGAGCTCACGCTCTCAAGAGCTTCAGAGATGCTATTTTGAATTCCATCCATAGCCTCTACTACCCCACGTACAGCATCCTTGCCATGCTCTGCTGATGTAGTATTAGTGGCACTGTTAGTACTAATTCTTCTTAGGGCTTCTTCTGTACCATCTAGCATCTCGATCATAGAGCTAGAAAGAGAAAATGTTTGGTTTACGCTTTCAGCAGTATCTTGGGCTCCTTTAGCAATTTGTTCAATAGCATTAGTGAGTTGTGAAACAGCATCTGTAGTTGTGTTTAAGCTATTATTTTGATCAGAAATTCCTTTAGCGACATTGCCTACTGTATAAGCTACTTGATTTGTAACTTCTGCTTGTTGATTAACAGCAGAAGATAACTGTACAGCACTGCCACCAACCTGATTAGCTACCTCAGCTACTTCGCTTATAACTTTACCTAGAGTTGTAGAGAAATGGTTAAATGCTTCGGAAACCCGACCAATTTCGTCATTGGTTAAAACTGGTAGTCTTTGGGTTAGATCGCCACCGCCTGAGGCAATATCTTCAAGTTTTGTTACAACATCAACCAGTGGTTTTGTAGAGCGCCTAGTTATAACTATTACGATCGCTATAATAATAGCTAAAACCAGCAAAGCTGCTCTAATTACGAGATAGAGCATTTCTCTAAGGGGTTCGTTGATTTCGTCTTGTGGTAAAGTGATAGCTATACCCCAGTCGAGGCTGGGTAAATAACTATAATAGACTAATTTTTTCACACCATTTAAGGCAGTAGTTTCTTTGCCACTTTCGCCATTTAGCATCTTTCTAACAATCTTACCGGTGTCATTATTGAAGGCTGCAGCGTTTTTACCGATTTCGTTATTATCAGCATGAGCAAGAACGGTACCGTTCTTGTCAACAAGAAAAGTATAACCTTCACGACCGAATTTCAAAGCACTTACGGTATCAGCTAAATAATCAATATTAATATCTATACCTGCTACGCCAACGGTTGAACCAGATGCATCTTGGATGCGCCTAGATATAGTAGTAACGAGATTACCAGTGGCCATATCAACATATGGATCATTGTAGATCGCAACTGGAGTTTTAATTGTATTACCAAACCAATCCCTTGTGCGACTATCATAATCAGCAGGAGCTAGCCATTTATCAATTTGGTTGTTTGTTCGTTGGTAAAGTATGATTTGACCATCTAGCATTGAAGCTACATATATGGAAGATATAAACTCGTCCTCTTTCAAGAGGTTAATAAAAAGTGGCTTAAGACTATCTTCATCAAATGTACTTGCCTGGGGATTGAAGGCAAGAGTATCAACTACTTGTTTGCGGTTTTCAAGAAAGCGTTCCACATAGTTTGTGGCATATTTAAGTTCTGATTCAGCAGTTTTATCAATCTGTTCTCTTAGTGTAGTGCTGGTTCTAGCTATGCTAACCAAAGCAGTTGCTGCGACACCTAGAATAACACTAAATGCTACTAATGTTATTATCTTGCGTGATATCGATTTCCCCTTCTTGTGAGCCTTAAAGTCCATTAAAAGGCCCTCCTTTCGCGGTAAGACTATAGTGCATTAATCAGAAATAGAAAAGAACATTTCAGGCCCCCTTTTAGCCATGCGAGGTCTACTAATTAAGAGAGTAGGGCAATAGAGAATAAGTGATTGATATACTGAGTAATAAAACTAGTAGCCTCATGGCTAATTATCAAATTTTTTTTACTAGGAACATATTTCTATTTTACCTCGTAAAATTAGGTATTGCTATACTAGTAGGCTAGTTTAGCAAGAGAAAGTATTATTTTTGCAAGTTTAGATTGCTAAAAACGATATTTACTAATTTTATTTAGTTGGGACAAGGTAGAATTTTGTCTAAAGGATAATTAATGAAAGCGATTCAGAGGAATATAGATTTCTAGTAAGGAATGTTGAAAGTACAATCTAATCAAAGATAGAACTTTCCCTTGAGTTAGCTTAATAAAAGCGAAGAGGAAGGAGAATTGCAGTGAAAATCCTCCAAGTACTACCTTATGCAGAAAACGGTGGCACTGAAAAAGCAGCAGCCTTACTTACAGAGGGATTAATTACACTAGGTCATAAAGTGACTATTTTAGCTCCCAAGGGACCAGCTCTAAAGCTTTTTTCGGAGGCAGAATATTTAGAATTGCCTCTAAACCTAATAAAACGCTATAGCCTAATTCGTCAGGCTGCAGCTGATTTTGATCTGGTTCACATACATGCAGCTAGAGAACTCGTTAGGGAATATGGTTTACCTATCGTCTTTACACCGCATGCCTACTATAATCGTTTAGATGCTTGGATGGTAAAACTCTTTGCTAGGCAGGTAGACGTGGTTTGTTTCACAAATTGGGAAGCATCTTTACTAAAAAGTTTAGGTATAAATAAAACGCATGTAATTCCCAACGGTATAAAAGAGCCACCTATTTTAGAACATACCACTAACGCTGTACCTAGAATTGGTTATTTAGGTCGTCTAACAAAAGATAAAGGTATTGATCTTTTGTTAAAGGAAATGGCTAAAGTAAATTTGCCCTACGAACTAGTAATTGCTGGAGAAGGTAAGCTAGAAGAAGATCTAAAACAAATGGCCAAGGAACTCAATGTGCCTGCTCACTTTGTAGGTAGAGTTGAGCCCTACTCATTTTTAGCAACAATTGATATCTTTGTTTTGCCATCAAAGACTGAAACCTTTGGCTTAGCTCTTGTAGAAGCAATGGCTACAGGGTTACCTTGTGTTACGAGCAATGTTTGTGGGTTACCAGAGATTGTAGCTGATACAGGTTTAGCAGTACCTCATAGTAGATTGTCTTTATCCATAACTAAGCTTTTAGTAGATGAAAATCTGAGAAAAGAGCTAGGCACTAAAGCGCGAGCTAGGTTTTTAGTTAATTATAGTTTTCTGGAAATGGTTAAAGCTACAGAAAAACTATATAGGGAAGTAATTACGAAAGAAACTACAAATAGCTAAACCCGAGTGCTTTTAGGTTGCAATAGATCTAAGAAATACTACCTTTTGTAGAAAGTATTTAGAGATAAATATAAGTAGTTTACAGATTAGAATAACTTACGAAAATGTATACTATTTAATATACAGGATTATCGATTTATCTAGCGAAACGAGTTAGTCTAGTTGTTTACAATTAACCTTCTAGAGACAACAGGATTTTATTCTGTCTCAACAAGAAGGCACTAAGAAAGATAATGTGGCTGAGTTTGGCGATCAAGAGAATCTCGTAAAAGGATGGTGTTTTTTTTGAAAACAGATATTGAGATAGCTCAAGAGGCAAAACTGTCTCCAGTAGAAGAGATAGCTGCTAAATTAGGTTTAGAAGAATCATCTCTTGAAAAATATGGTCCGTATAAAGCTAAATTACCTTTAGAGACCAAAGGTATTAAAAAAGGTAAACTTATTTTAGTTACTGCAATCACACCTACACCAGCAGGAGAAGGAAAAACCTGTACATCAATAGGTCTTACTCAAGCACTAGGAGTAATTGGTAAGCAGAGCATGGTTTGTTTAAGAGAACCAGCTTTAGGCCCTACCTTTGGTATTAAGGGTGGAGCAGCTGGGGGTGGCTATTCTCAGGTTGTACCAATGGAAGATATTAATCTACACTTTACAGGTGACATACATGCGATAACAGCAGCACATAACCTCCTAGCTGCTCTTATCGACAACCATCTTTACTTTGGCAATAAGTTAGGTCTAGATCCCAGTGAAGTGACCTGGCCATTGGTTATGGACATGAACTACCGCCAGTTGAGAAATACAGTTGTTGGTTTAGGTGGTAAGGTGGATGGAAGGCCTAGACAAACAGGCTTTGATATAACTGTAGCTTCTGAAGTTATGGCTATTCTTTGTCTGGCTAAAGATGTAGAGGATCTTAAAGTACGGTTAAGTAAAATGATCATTGGTTATACCTACTCTGGAACACCAGTTACAGCAGGTGACATCGGGGGAGTAGGGGCAATGGCTATTTTATTAAAAGATGCTATTAAACCTAACCTTGTCCAAACATTAGAAGGGCAGCCAGCGTTTATCCATGGTGGTCCTTTTGCTAATATTGCCCATGGTAATAACAGTATAATTGCCACTAAAATGGCGCTCACACTTTCTGATTACGTAGTTACTGAGTCTGGGTTCGGTTCTGATTTAGGTGCTGAGAAGTTTATGGATATTGTTGCAGGGTATAGTGGTTTAAGACCCAATGTGGTAGTTGTTGTGGCTACAGCTAGGGCTCTTAAGATGCATGGCGGTGTAGCTAGAGATAAAGTTAATGAGGAGAATGTCGTTGCTTTGAAAGAAGGCTTAGCTAATCTAGATAAGCATGTAGAGAATATGCAGGGTTATGGCATTCCAGTGGTAGTTGCTGTTAATCGTTTCCCTAGTGATACAGAGGCTGAGTTAGCTCTCATTAGAAAACACTGCGAGAGCCAGGGTATACCAGTAGCACTATCAGAAGTTGTAGCTAAGGGTGGAGCAGGTGGGGTGGAGCTAGCAGAGCTGGTTGTAGAAGCAGCAGAACATAGCTCAGAATTTAAACCACTCTACGATTGGAACTTATCGATAAAAGAAAAGATGGAGATCATTGCTATACGTATATACGGAGCGGACAAAGTTAGTTACAGTAAAAAAGCTGAAGAACAGATTGCCCGTTATACAAAACTTGGCTATGGGAACCTACCTCTATGTGTAGCCAAAACCCAATCGTCCTTAAGCGATGATCCTAACAAAAAAGGTGCGCCTAAGGGTTGGGCCTTGGAGGTTAGAGAAGTATGTATTTCCGCTGGAGCTGGATTCTTGGTTCCTCTAACTGGTACGATGATGACTATGCCCGGCCTACCAGAGATACCAGCCGCACTTAACATGGACATTGATCGAGACGGTATTATTACAGGTCTATTTTAAGGAGAAGATAAGTAATGAAAATAGATGGTAAAGCTATAGCTCAGCAAAAAAGAGCTGATATAGCTAAAGAAGTTACCGAGTTAAAAAAGAGAGGGGTTATCCCTGGGTTAGCTGTTATTTTAGTGGGAGCGGCTCCTGCCTCAGAGATATATGTACGGAATAAGCATAAAGCTTGTAACGAAGTAGGTATCTACTCAAAAGAGATCCACTTGGGTGAAGAGACAAACGAAGAAGAACTATTAGCTTTGATAGATGAACTTAATCTAGATCCCAATATCGATGGTATTTTAGTCCAGCTACCACTACCCAAACAGATAGATTCTGATAAGGTTATTCAGAAGATTTCTCCAAAGAAAGATGTAGATGGTTTTCATCCTATGAATGTAGGCGCATTGGCTACTGGACAAGATGGTTTTGTCTCTTGCACACCTTTAGGTATTATGGAGTTAATTAAAAGCACAGGTATAGATATCGCTGGTAAGGAAGCAGTGGTTATCGGCCGAAGTAATATCGTGGGGAAACCAGTATTTCATCTACTCTTAAAAGAGAATGCTACTGTTACTATTTGTCACTCTAGAACTAAAAATCTGCCTGAAGTTTGTCGCAGAGCTGATATTGTGGTAGCTGCTATAGGTAGACCAGAGATGATTACGGCTGATTATATCAAAGAAGGTGCAGTGGTAATTGATGTTGGCATCAATCGGTTACCTACAGGGAAGGTCGTAGGCGATGTAGCATATGGTGAAGTTGCTCCTAAAGCCTCTTTTATAACCCCGGTCCCTGGTGGTGTAGGGCCCATGACAATTACCATGCTGTTATTTAATACTTTAAAAAGTGCTCAAAAGCGAGCCAACATTAATTAAAATAATAAGGCTACTAGCAGGAGTTAAGCTAGTAGCTTTTATCATTTTAAATAGTAAAGGATTCGTATGACCAACCGAGGTCAAGTAGAGTAAATATATTATGAGCCTTCTAATAAAGAGAAAGGGGGGATAAAGATGGCAAATACTAGCTCTGATGGCCAAGGAGCAGCAACCTTATTTTTGATCCTCATACTCTTGGTCATAATGACAATGAATGGTAAAGGTTGTTAGTAAATTAATTATAAACTGATATAGAGTTAAGCAGCTTCCCTTAAAGGGAGGTTGCTTTAATTTCTTTGTAAAGACAGAAATGTTTTCAGAACTATCATGTGCATAACTAATGATTCAGCCACTAAACAAGTTATTTGGCATATTAAAAGCTGGATTGATTCATCCAGCTTTTAAGGAGCAATGCTTCATTTATTTTTGATATCAACATAAAAGAGACATATAACGAAGCGCCCTTTCTGATCAAAGTTACTAATAAGAGAGATACTAGATCTTTCTAAGAACCACAAAGTAGACTCGTAAAAGTCTTTGACAAAATAAGCTGCTTTTCTAGCGGTATTTAACTTCTCGTTTTTTGTAGTAAATTCATCAACAGAAGGTTTGCCATATTTTTTAATTAGATCGTTTTTTAAGGTATTGTAGTTAAGCCAGGCTTTCTCAAAGTCCTTGGGTTCAGATATTAAATACATAGTAGATACTAATCGATTGGCTTTAAAATTATAGATTCTATTGGCGTTAAAACCATAGAGAGGTACTTGCCAGATAAGGATTTCATCACTAACCAAAGATGGTTTACCGGATTCTGTTTTCATGACCTCAGTCTGGGTTGCACCCCACGATAAGCCACGGAAGTCTGCAGCTATAACGGTAGTTAGCGATAGAAAGAAAACAGCTAGGATAGTTAAACCTTTTTTCATACTTTGTCACCCCTGGGCTAAATGTTTTTTATTAATTAAGAGCCAGGGAAAACCTTAGGTTAGATTTCGTCAAAATCTGGGTGGTTTTCGGTACTAGAAGGCTGTGTTTCCCTGAGTGAGTCGAGAGGATTAACGAAGATAATATGGTTGATAGAAAGATCCTTAGCATAGATGGTATGAGTGATAACATTGTTTTTAATCCAAGTAGTATTATAACGCACATCACCTAAAATAAGAGCTAGTTCGGGAGATTCTTTATATCTTTCGTCTTCCCAGTCCTCATCATTATAAAAAGGTTTACCCAAGTCTTTAGTCAGGAGAGCATTTATTTCTTGGTAACTAGTTAAATAATCTTCTAGTTCCTTGCGATCTTCAGAAATGATATAGAAGACACTAACCAACTTGTCCTCTTTAAAAATATAGATTTTCTCAATTGTTTTATTAAAAAGAGTAGTCGCAAAGCCTAAGAATTCTGTATCCTCAAGCATAGGTTCACTTGCTTCGCTTTTTATGATATCATTTCTGTTACTATCCCAGTTTATATTATCGAAGGCACTTACAGATAACGATAAGGTAAAAATTATAATAACGAGCAGAAAGATAGGTTTTTTCAAACTAAATTCCTCCCAACTGATCAGCTAAACCTTTTAATTAAAAGGTTTGGTCTACTTATGTTTATCCAATGTAAATAAGATGACTAAGTTAGTAATCGACTAGGTTAAAAAGTTTTCGTGTCAGATCTATTGCTTATAACTTATATACTCTTTACGATGATTCCTTTGGGTTTAAAATAATTTATTTTAAGGTTTTATAATCAGGAACATTAAAAAGAGCGAAGCTCAAAGACTTCGCTCTCTAACTAAGGTATAGCCATTCACTTCGATGGTAACAGTTTTCGCATCGCGAATGGGTACATAGATCCAAGGTTTGGTAATGACTTGGGTCAGAAGAGCGCCTGGCTTGGGATCACTTGCTGCCAAGGAAATGCTTAGATGCTGGTTATCTAGTTCGCTGTGTACTAACTCCAAAGTGTAGCCACCAGAAAATTTCGTTTCACGGCAAATAATTAATAAAGGCCCTCTTTTTAGTGCAGATAAAACTTCTTTATTCCAAGCAAAATCAGGAAGATCATCGCGATTTTCTATTAACGTAAGATTTATCGCAGTTGGAACTGAGTGATTATTCATTGGTGCCCCTCCAATAAAAGTGGGATGAAAAGGTAGTAAACATATTAATGATTCACTTTATTAGGCAGATCATAGTAAAATAAGTAGTGGTACAAAAAGATTAATTTATCTATCCGTAAAGAAAAAAACTAAGTAAGGTGATATGATAACTAAAGATATGCAAGAAAAAAAGTACTTGGTTAAAATCTCTTACTACTTAATATTCTTCAGCCCTTTAGAATGACATTATATTAATCGTTAGGTAGCAAAATTATTTTACTATACCACCAATAACGTTAGGGAGAATTTTATCCTTGAGGCTATTATTATAACGATGTTGACTCTGTAGAGTAACAATAGTATTTATTAAAGTTCCATTATAAAATTAAGTGCGACACAAGAACATAACAAATAGTTATAGAGGCGAGGGGAATGAAGAACAACGTTAAAAAAATAACAAACTTTGGTAAAAGGTGACGTTAGAGAATCATAATGGTATAATATTAGGCAACTGCCGCCTCTGGTTTCTGTGACTAAGAGGCTAAACAGACTAGCCAGTTTTGGAGGGGTTTTTAGTGAGCTTCTTTGATCATAAGAGACTACCTGCATCGCTTTTTCAAATAGACGAGGAACGTATTAGACAAGGTTGGTATTCTGATGTCTATTTTCTTAATCAGATTAAAATACTACAACGTTTAGCCGCTGAAGGCTATCGTTTTACAGGTAAAAGTGATCTGGAAAACGTGGATTGTAGTGATGTAGATACTGGAAATATTGAGGTAGAGATGCAAATCTTTACACGTCGCGAGCCAGGTTCTCTAATTGCTGGAGTTGACGAAGCAATACGTGTACTCGAGTCTTGTACAGGTTACTATGAAAATGGCAAGTGGAAAAACACCTACGATCATCTTGAGGTTTGGGCTGTAGAAGATGGTGTTTGGCTTCCTTACGATGGTAGCCCTCTTGATGTGAAGCCTGTTATGCGTGTTAGAGGTCGTTATCGCGAGATTGGCCATTTGGAAACAGTTATTTTGGGTGCGTTGGCTGAGCCTACTAGAATTGCTACTAACGTTCTTAATGCTTTAGAAGCTTGCAATGGGAAAGATGTTCTCTTTTTCCCAGCTCGCTTTATGCATTATAAAATGCAAGCTATCGGTGGCTATGCATTTTCCTTAGCAGTACAAGCCTATAACTACAGACATGGCCGGAAGAGTTCTAATATCTTTGTTTCTACAGATGCCCAAGGCGAATTTTGGGGAGGCAAAGGCGGTGGCACGATCTCTCATGCTTCCATCTGTTGCTTCCTAGGTGATACAGTAGAGACTATGCTACAATTTGCTCGTATTTTACCTTTAGAGTATCCCCGTATTGCTCTGGTTGATTTCCATAATGATGTAGTTACTGAAAGTCTAGCAGTCCTTAAAGCTATGTTTGATAAATACCTTGAACTCAAGAAAAAAGGTGAGACTGCCGAAGCAGAAAAATATCGCTTGCTGGCAGTAAGACCAGACACTTCAGGTAATATGCGTGATAAATCTATTTCTCCTTTAGGGTCAAAGGAGCTGGATTTAGGAGTAAATCCTCGTATGGTTTATCAATTAAGAGAAGCCTTAGATTCTGCTTATCTTACTTGGGATCTGCCTCTAGAGGATCTAGAAGAAGCCAAAAGTTATTGCCATAAAGTTAAGATCAACGTAACTGGTGGCTTTACAGCGGAAAAAATTAGACTCTTCGAAGAGCTAAAAGTTCCAGTAGATATCTATGGAGTAGGTTCATCTCTACTTAGCAATTGTGCTAAATGTGGTATGAATAACGATTACACAGCGGATATTGTTAAAGTTAAAATTAACAACAAATGGTATCCACTTGCTAAAACAGGCAGAAGAGCTTGTGAAAATCCACTCTTAGAAAGAATACGCTAATTTTACTGGCAGGGGCAACCCTGCCAGTAGTCTAGGTCTAAGTTCTCAATATTTCGGTTTTAAATCTGTTTTGGCTCTCCGCGGCCCAGGCCAAAGGGTAATTAACCTTGAATAGCGAAACAATATTTTGGAGGAGGATGTCCATGAAAAGGACTTTTCTTTGTTGCATCCTTTTAGTTTGTTTTGCTGAAAATGGTTTAGCAAAATTACCTGTTCGTTATGATGGAGTTGTAGAACGTTTGGCGGAAAAGTGGGTCAATGAACCGGAGTTCTTTCAAAATAACCCTGCCTACAGTCCTTATATAGTTAATAATGTTTTAATATATGGCTTTGGTAGTTCACCTTATATGCATCAGGGAGAAAATATGATCTACTACAATTATAGCGATCCCACTGTGTTTTTTTTACCACCAAAACATCAAGGGGGCCGCTTTTCTCTCTATGTCTTTTATCATGAGTTAACCCCGGTTTCTAACATCAAACTATCTCTTGATGAAAAGGAATATTTCTTGCAACCAGTGGGAGTTACAAAAGAAGTTATTTACAATGCTTGGTTGCAGAAAAAGCCTATTTGGGAGCCTGGTTTAGTGTTAACTATTGAAGTGCCTAAAGATAAACGCTATATAAAATTAGAATCAGACTTAACTAATATACTCTTTGCTGCAGTTACATTTGACGAAAAAAATAATAAGGTAACTAACCTAAGCAGTGTGAAAACTCCCAAAATTGAGGTTGTACCTCAAGTTACAAAACCTACGACTAGCACAATAATAAGCCCTGAACCAAGTTTCCAAAGTGGGGTAGTCTTAGTTAGTCCTATAACAGGTAACACCTGGCCTAGATTTACTAGTAGCCAATGGAAATTTTCTATTGCTTATCCTGAAGGCTGGACATGTAAAGAAACAAGTGGTCAGAGCATTTTAGAAATTGTCCCACCGAAGGGCGAGAAAAAGGTAATAATTACCAGAGACCAATTTGCAGGTAAAAAGCTGGCTGATTTTGTAACTAAAATGGAGCAGATAATAGGATTTAGAACAATACAAAGAGAAGAGTTCTCCAAAGGAGAACGTATACTACAAACAGCTCAAGCATCGCTAGGAGAGCAAAACTTTTACTTAGATATTCTTTATGTCCAAAGTGGTAACAACGTTTTTACGATTACTGCTATTGCACCAGAACCTAACAAAGATGATTACGCCAAAGAAATACGGGACATCTTATTTTCGTTTAGCCCATTTTAATGTCGGTTAATTGGGGGGAGTTTTATGTTAAGATTCACAGGAGAAAAATACCTCGCGGTTCCCGCGCTTTTGATAGAAAAATACCAACCTGTTGTTGGTCCATTAGCTACTATAATCTGGATTGATCTCTATCTTTTGGCAAAAGAGAATGTTGAAGACTGGAAAGAGCCTCTTAAAGCTTTAACCGGTTTTAACGAAGAGGACCTGCAAGATCAACTAGAACTATTAAAAAAGGCTAATCTGATCGATGAAGAAGGAGACTCATTGTTAATTAATGAACCAATGCCCTTCGAAGTTCCAATAGAAGAAGTTGCCGCTACCGATAATAACCAATCTCTTGATGAAAAAGAAAAGAAGATGGAAGCAGTTTATGACTACTACCATGAACGCATCGGTATGATGGGTGCCAAAGAGTTTATGCTACTTAACGAATGGGTAGAAGTTCGAGGCATGAGTCCAGAATTAGTAGCGAAAGCAATTGATATTACTGCTGAAAATGCTCAGTTTCCTTCGATGAAATATTTAGATGGAGTACTTAAGAATTGGCATAACGCTAATATTAAAAGGTTGCAGGATTTAGAGCAGCCCAGACCAAGACCAACTTCTACTTTCAAAAGTGAGGGAGGTATAAAAAGTACTACCTCGGATTCAGTAGCCCCTAATCCTAACTACAAAGCTGTTGATCCAGAGAGAATAAGAAGATGGAAGGAAATGTTCAAAGATGAATACGAAGACTGATAAAAGTTCTATTCCTTATGATCCAGCAGCTGAAAGAAGAATTTTAGGTATTTTAATTAAATATCCTGACCTTTTAGATAAGTTTATGGGATCTTTAAAAGAGGGTCATTTTTACTTACCAGATAACAGGTTAATATATAAACGTATTCTCGAGTTATACCGTGAAGATGGTAAACTATCTTATACACTTCTTGCTAAAAAGTTAAGGCAGAACGGCGATATGGATGAACCATCTGAGTTTTTAATGGGCCTTACTGAATCTTTTATTAGTCGCTCAGAGTTAGAACCAGCAATCGCCTCTGTTAGAGAAGAATATGCCAGACGCCGTATAGTTGAGGCTTCTGATGAAATAGCTCAATTAACTATCTCTAAAAAGGATCTACCACTGCAAGAACTACAAGGACGAGCTCAGCAGGTAATATTCGAAGCTACTAATATTGAAGCTGATGCCGCAAATGAAGTTAAGGATCTTTTAGATGTTTTACAACGGTGCTATACTAACCTTGTAGCACGCAAAGAAGGTACTAAACCTTCCGGATTAAGGGTAGGGTATCCTTCTATAGATTCACTTACTACTGGGTTTAAAAATAAGGACTTGATTATTCTAGCTGGACGTCCTAGTATGGGTAAAACAGCACTTGCTCTTAACTGGTCTATTAACATAGCCAAAAGGGAGTCACCGGTATTAATCTTTAGTTTAGAAATGGATGACGAACAGATTGGCGATCGTTTAGTAGTAAACGAGCTCTTTTCTCATCGGGCACCAGATGGTAGTCCACTAGTCACTTCGTTTGAATATCAAACAAAGCTCAACGACGATAAAATGAAAGTCACAGAAGGTGTCTTTAGCGACCTCTATCGTTTGCCGATTAAGATTGTTGACAAACGTGGTCTTACAGTAGACGAAATTAGAGCGAAAGCTAGGCAAGTAAAAGCAGAGGACCCTAACCTTTCTTTGATAGTAATTGACTATCTTCAGTTAATTAAACCCCGTGATGGAGGCAATCGCAGCTGGTCTTTACAAGTTGGCGAGATCGTCCGCGAACTTAGAGACCTAGCTGGCGAATTAGATCTACCACTAATATTACTTTCCCAGCTTAACCGTGGTGTGGAACTGAGAGAAAATAAGAAACCAGTTATGAGCGATTTACGCGACTCTGGTAACATTGAGGAATTTGCCGACGTGGTTACTTTCGTATATCGTGACGAATACTACTATCCCGAACAAGCTGAAGAGAGAGGGACTAAAGGTCTAGCTGAAGTTATCTTTGCTAAGCAAAGAAAAGGCGAGACAGGTGCAGCTTTGCTTAGATGGTACCCTGAGTTTGCTCGCTTTGTTGACGAGACAGCTAGACGGGAAGGGTGATATTTGTGGATCTGTCACTAGAATTAGAAAGAGTTAAGTTACAAATACAAGCTTCCTTTGAAAGGTTAGCAAAAGAAGGTAGAATTACCGAAGCTGATCTTGATCTCGTCTATGAATTAGTTGGAGAGATGGATAATTTATCTAAGGAAGAATTCATGTCCCGCCTCGCCAGCCTGAAAAAAAGCTTTGGCGTCACGGAGTATTAGGGAGGGCCATAGTTGAAAACAGTCTTTACCTACGAATTAGATGGAAATCTATATATTAATCTTACCAATAAGTGTACGAATGCTTGTACATTTTGTATTCGCAACGAATATGATGGTATTGGTGGCTATGATCTGTGGTTATCGAGAGAGCCTAGTGCAGAAGAGATCATCGCCGAAATTACAGACCTAAAAGCTTATAGCGAATTTGTTTTTTGTGGATATGGTGAACCTACAGAGCGATTCGACGAACTAAAGAAAGTAGCTAAATATATCAAAGACCAAGGTGGGACAACTAGACTAAATACGAATGGTCATGGCAATATTATCAATAAAAGAGATATTGTCCCTGAGATGAAAGGTTTAATTGATATTGTTTCCGTTTCTCTTAATGCGGGAAATGAAGCTGAATACGATAGAGTTTCCCAACCGAGTTTTAAAGGTGCTTTTGAAGCAGTTAAGGAATTTATTAGGGAATGTGCCCAAACACTCCCTAAAACTGTAGCAACAGTTGTGGCTGTGCCAGGCGATCCCTTAGATATAGATGCCGCTCGTGAATTAGCTGCAGAATTAGGAGCTGAATTCCGAGTTAGAATTTATGAGTAATAGGAGGGATTTTGTGGGTAAGACAGCCCGCCTAGTAATTGGTATAGCAATTATCTGTGTTAGCCTTATAGCTTTTTTAGTAGGTTGGCAAAGTACCAAACAAAAACCAATTACTATTGTTGTTGGTGATAGCGATATTAGATGGGATACAAAAACCAATACTGTAGCTAATTGTCTTTACGAATTAGGTATCACCCTTTCTTCCAAAGACGAAGTTATTCCTGCCTTAGACGCTCCTATTGTTAGAGGTATGGAGATCACAATTAATAGGGGATTTGATATCTCCATTAAAGATGGAGATAAAGATACACTTTATACTGTTACAGCACCAACTGTGAGTGGTGCTTTGGCCAAATTAGGTATTTTGGTTGATCAAGATGATAGGGTAACACCTAGTTTAAGTTCGAAGATTGGCCCTGGCTCTAAGGTCACAATTGTTAGAGTCGAAAATACTCTAGTTAAGGAAAAAGAAACTATTCCTTATGTTATTTGGGAGTTTCCTGACAATCGTTTAGATGAAAATAAGACCAAAGTTTGGCGTAAAGGAAGTAATGGTCTTAAAGAGTTAGTCTACCAAGTACGCACAGAAAATGGTAAGACTGTAAGTAAAGTTCTAGTAGAAGAGAATCTTATTGAAGAGTCTAAAATTCATGTTGTGGCTCGAGGCACAAAGCCTGTTTACTATACCTTAAAAACTAGTTCTGGTTCTATTCTTTATACCAAGAAAATGCGTATAGAAGCCACAGCTTACTACCCAGGGCCAGAAAGCACAGGACGCTTTGCTGATGGTATTACCTCTGTAGGACTGAAAGCAGGTCATGGTATCATTGCTGTCGATCCTAGGGTTATTCCTTTGTGGACTAAAGTTTATATTCCCAACTATGGTTTTGCTATAGCTGGTGATGTAGGTGGTGCCATTAAAGGTAACATTATCGATCTTTGCTTTGATACCTATAGAGAAGCTATTCAATTTGGTAGACGTAAAGTGGATTTATATATTCTTGCCGATCAGGGTCGCTAAAAGCGACCCTTTTTTAGGAGGAAGTTATGGAAAAGATTGCTTCACCAGCGAAAGTAAAAGAATTACTTAATAAGTACAATCTCAGAGCAAAGAAGAGTTTTGGCCAAAACTTTATAATAGAAAATGCTGCTATAGATCAAATAACAGCAGCTGTTAACCCCCAACCTAAGGAACAAATTCTAGAAATTGGCCCAGGTCTAGGTGCTTTAACACAAGCACTTCTGGAGAAAAATAGTATAGTAACAGCAGTAGAACTTGATCGCGATATGGTAAAAGTTTTACAAACAGAACTACTACCAAACTATCAAAATATGCGGATTATTGTTGGCGATTTTCTTAAGACTGCTTGGGCAGAAGTTGGAGCTACTAAGATAGTTGGTAATCTGCCTTACTACATTACTACACCAATTATCATGGAGATCTTAGCAAAAGAGACCCCGTGGGAATCGTTGGTTTTTACTGTACAATTAGAGGTCGCCGAAAAGATTGTAGCGGTTGCATCCTCCAAAAATTATGCTGCGTTAAGTGTAGCAGTTCAGTGTATGGGCGAACCTAAGATTGTTGCTAAACTACCACCTCACTATTTCTATCCTAACCCTAATGTCACCTCAGCTGTAGTGAAGATAAAAAGAAGAACACCCAATCTACAGCCTCTAGTGCAAAAGAAATTGTGGGAGATAATAAAGCTGTCTTTTGCTAATAGGCGTAAAACCTTACAAAATAACCTTCGACCTTTAATTAAAGAAGGTTGGGTTAGCCCTATCAATCTTAAAAGAAGAGCAGAATCTCTTAATTATCAGGAATTTCTTCTGTTATCGAAAGAGTTAACAGAAAATTGACATTTATTAAAGCAGGTTTTAATCGCTAGAATGTCGAAGTTTTCAGACATTAAGGAACAGGGTGATCGTATGCGCAACTACATTAGCCCAACTAAAGGTCGTTTATCTCTTGAAGAACTCTTTGAGGATCTAATCGCCTTTGTTGAAGCTGATAAAAAATCTTCCTATAGGCTTATTATTGGCACTGACTCTCAGCCCAGGAGCGATGCGGCCTGTTTTGTAACAGCGATTGTGATGCACCGTCTAGGAAAAGGTGCACGTTATTACTACTCTAAAACCTGGGAGAGACTTTCAAAAAGTATTAGGCAAAGAGTTTATTTAGAAACAGCACTTTCTTTGGAAGTTGCTAGCGAAATAAATCGGTTATTGGCCCAGAATGGGCATTCAGAATTAAACGTTGAGATTCACCTGGATGTAGGTGAGAATGGCCCAACCAAAGACTTAATTAAAGAGGTAGTAGGCATGGTTGTTGGTAGTGGCTTTGCAGCTAAAATTAAGCCAGATTCCTATGGAGCCAGCACTGTTGCTGATCGCTATACTAAAGGAAATCGGTAATAGCAACAAAAAAGCGGTTTATTTGTTTTCTAAGGCAAACAGGTGGGATTAAACCCCAAAAATATAGGGATTGGTTAACAAAAAGTATAAAACATAGAGTTGACATGCTTGCAAAGCGCTGGTATAATTTATAGCCCCTTTCTTGACATGTTCAGAAATTTGTGATATTATCATAATGGCGTGGACAAGTCGCCAAAATCGGAAGGGGGCGTCTCTATGAATGGAACCAATGCATTGGACAGAATCAAGGAAGATCTAACTGGATTGGTAGGAAAAAAGGTAAAGATTAGGGCAAATAAAGGAAGACGCCAGGTGATGGAAGCCGAAGGTGTAATTGAAGGAATTTATCCAAATATCTTTGTAATAAAGCTTAGTGAAAATCATGCTTTATCAAGAGTAACTTACAGTTATACGGATGTTTTAACCGAGACTGTTGAGTTGCGCATAGATAACCGGAGAATTGGCGTAGGCGCCTAGAGAGAGGACTTAATACAGTCCTCTTTTTTTTATGTCTATGTGGGAGAGCATCGGCATAAGATTCTTCGGAGGGAGAATTAGTATGTGTGCTCTCAAGCTTGGCAAAAAAGGCAAGAAAGTAAGAAAATTACAAGAAAAACTTTCTAAAGTTGGTTATGATCCAGGAGAGAGAGATGGCTATTTTGGTTATAAGACTCTAGAGGCGTTATCGTACTTAAGAAAAGATCTACATCTACCGTCTACTGGTATTGCTGATAGACAATTTTATTGGTATCTGCAATCGAGAAAAAACTTTAGTAGTACTTACTCTAGAGATCAAGATGGGGTCTTAAAGCGTACCTTTAGTCCCAAAATTGGTGCTTTAGGTGACTATCCGGAAGCCAATTTTGTTTTGGATTATCCCGAGGGTGAGGCATCTAAAATAAAGGTTTTGGTTTTAGATGAGACGCCTTTTCTGGCTAAAAGTCTTTTAAAAATTTATAAACACCCTTTCTACATTGCCTTCCATTCTTTAATTGGCCAAAGAAAAACCCAGGTGTTAGCTTTAGCTAAAAGCGCTCAAGGCTTAATCTATCTGCCTTGGGAAAGAGAGCTTTCTTTAGATAACCCTATTCTTATAGAAAAGATACCTCTTAAAATAGAGAGCCTTCTAAAAGACTTTTATTGGAAGGATCTTTATCTGGCAATTCCTCTCCAGGCTTTCGAATGGGTATTAGAGCCAGAGAAAGTAGAAGGAGCTGTCAGGCACTCAGGACAAAACACAGCTTTCAAAGGTACAGTGCTTGAAAGCTATCCAAAACAAAAAGAATATGGTGAAACCATCTCATTTTTAAGGAAAAATAGAATTAAAGGTCGTCTACGCCAAGGAGAGATGAGTTTTTGGTATGGGCAAAATCGTTACAAGACAGTTATAAAAACCATAAGTGCCGGGGAGATCGAAAAACTCCTGCATCTTTGCGATATATATCGGCTTAGCGGAGTAGTTTTATGGGCTGTAGGGCCAGGAGAAGATCGACTTTGGCATCTGAATATACCCAAGCAGTTATGAGATGAGATTTCTTGGCATATATTCCTAGAGAAGAAAGAGCTTAAGGGGGGAGAACCTTGGGTATACAGGTGTCGGAGAACACAATAAGAATTAGAGATATCGCAGGTAGAGGTGAGTCAATTTCCTATGTAAAGGCGAGTGCAGAAATTCCTGCTGCAAAGCCAGCGGTTGCTCGCGTTCTTAGTGTTCGTAGTCGTCCCAAAATCAATGATGTTTCTGTAGAGGCAGGCAAGATTCTCTTTAAAGGTCAATTGAGTATTGAAGTGTTGTATGTACCAGTAAACACAGGTGAGTTAGCAGCAGATTTAGTTGAAAAAGCTGAGTTTAAAGATGTAGCTCAATTTGAGTATTTTGTTGAGGTGAAAGATGCTAAGGCAAGTGATGAACCAATTGTCCGCACATTTTTGCAGAGTGTAGACTATAATCTGCAAAAAGATCGCCTTTTATCTTTTGAAACAACCCTGCGACATGAAGTATTAGTTTATCGGGTCCAAAAACTAAAATGCTTAGGAGATATCATCGTTACACCGCCAGAAAGAATTAAGATCGATAAGCGAGAACTACTTTTAGAAGAGTATGCCGGTAAATTACAAAAGTCTACTAGTGTTAGTAGCAATTTAGCTCTACCACTAGGGGTATTACGATTAGTAGATGTTACTGTTAAACCAGTCTTAAAACGTGAATTAGCAGATGGCACTGGAATTACACTGCTAGGTTCCTTAGATGTGACCCTACTTGCAGTAAGAGAGTTAGGGGATACCGCTGTTGTCCAATCTATACTCTTACCAGGAGCATTAGCTTTTGAAGAAAGAATAGAGGCACCAATTGGTGATAACTTACTCAGCCGCACAAATATCCTAGTTGATTATGTAAGTTATGCTCGGTTTGAAAGTGAGTTAAGACTCGATATAGGCTTAAGTTTTAAAAGCGAGCTCACAACACCAAAGCGAATAAGTTTAATCGCTGATGCAGAGAGTGTAGCAGGACGCAGGATTATTGTCCGGAACGGTTCTTTAGCTCTAAAACGAAAGGTCGTCTCTGCTCCATCTAAAACTATAGCTGAGACGCTCTTAAGGTTTCCTGAAGGTTTACCAGAACCTGCTGAGATGCTTATAATGCAGATTACTCCTAGAGTAGAACGTTCGGAATGGGCAGGAGAAACACTTTATGCTAACGGTACTTGCAGTTTAGAGCTCATCTATGTAGGGACTGATGCCGAGTTACACAGTGTGTTATGGGATAATGTTTTAGATTTTAATGCTCCACTAGATTTTACTGGGCTTGAGGTAGATGCGGAGGTAATTGGTATTGAAGTTAACACCGAGTCAATCAGACAGCAGTTTACAGAGACTGGTTTAGAAATTTCTGTTGCTCTTACCCTTTTAGCAGAGGTCTCTGCACCCGAAGCCGCTAATTGCCTTTTAGAAGCTATGGTGTTTGACGAAATTGAACCTAACCCAGCTTATATTACTTTTGTAACGGTAGAAGAGGACGATTCGCTTTGGAAACTTTCTGAGAGGTATCAGATTCCAATGGAAAACATCGTCGAAGACAATGGCCTTATTTCCGAAGAATTAATTCCTGGGCAAAGACTCTGTCTCAGGCGTTATAGGAAATGATAGAAAAAGACCAAGGCTGCCATAAGGCAGCCTTTCTTTTTTCTCTTCCTACAAAATTGTGGAATTGTTAGCTAAAGACGGTTAAAATATAAGACATGAACAAAGACCTTAAAAAATAGCCTAAAAAAGAAGGAAATTTGTTAAAATATATTGAGACTGATTTAGGAGGAATTTTATTATGCATATGGGGATAATTGGTGCTGGTGGCTGGGGTAGTGCCTTAGCTGTTAGCTATGCCAATGCAGGTTGGAAAGTTACTATCTGGGCACATAACGTGGAGACAGCTAGCGAGATCAATGAAAGACACACCAATTGTAATTATCTACCAGGAGTTGATTTTCCCCACAATATTAAAGCTACTGCTTCTTTTGAGTTCCTCCAAGAAGAAAAAATTGTCCTTTTAATGACACCAGCTCAACATATACGCTCAGTAGTGAAAGAAGCAAAGCAGTTTTTTGATCCAGAAGCTGTTATTGTGCACGGAGCTAAAGGTATTGAAAGAGGTTCTCTTAAACGAATTAGCGAGGTCATAAAAGAAGAGACAGCAGGAGCATTTCCTGTTTTGGTTCTGTCAGGACCAACTCATTCAGAGGAAGTTGCCCGCCAAATGCCTACAGCTTGTGTTTTAGCAGGTAATAACCAGTTACTCTTAAAAGAGATGCAAAACCAGTTAATGTTGCCTTCTTTCCGTATCTATACCAGTGAAGATGTAATTGGTGTTGAAATTGGGGGCTCTTTGAAAAATGTTATGGCTATTGCAACTGGAATTGCAGATGGTATAGGCTATGGTGATAATGCTAAGGGAGCTTTAGTTACTAGGGGTTTAGCAGAGATGGCTAAGTTAGGCGTAAGAATGGGTGCTAACCCGCTTACCTTTGCAGGCCTCTCAGGAATGGGAGATCTTATTGCTACTTGTACTAGTAGCCATAGTCGTAACAGACAAGCAGGCATAGCTTTAGCTCAAGGAAAATCTCTAAATGACATCCAAAATTCTAGTAAAATGGTTGTGGAAGGAGCTTTTACAGCTAGTGCTGCTTATAAATTAGGACTCAAGTATGAAGTTGAATTACCGATCGTTAGAGAAGTAGTTGCTGTACTAGAGGGGTTAAAATCTCCGGCAGAGATAGCTGGACTACTGATGACTAGAGAAGCACAGGAAGAGCTAAATTATCTCTTGCAATCTTAAAAGGGAACATGATCTTTGTTAGGTCTACTGTTACATGTCTTTTCGGAGGTGAAAATATTTGCCAGGTTTAGTTGAAGAAGTACTTAATGCATTTGCTACACTTCTTGATTGGGACGGAGATAATAAATTAATACACGCACGTAGAACAGCATTTATAAGTGCCCACCTGGCAGAAGTGGTCTGCCCAGAAAAAACTGAAGAAATTCTTAGAGCTGGTTTAATGCATGACATTGGCACTATTGGCTTACCCGAGCACATCTTACACTTGATAAATGGCTTATTTCATATCGATGAGCTAAATGAAGCGGTCTTAGCTCATCCTTGGCGTGGTGGTGTCATGCTATCTTTGATGGGGCTTAATGAGGAAGCTACTATTGTTAGAGCTCATCACGAATTCTGGGATGGTACTGGCTATCCTAGAGGATTGCAAGGAATGGAGATACCTCAGGGAGCGAGGATTGTTGGTTTAGCTGATTATATCGATGTGCTTATCTACCATAATCCACAAATTACGAGGGAACAGTTGTTAAAAAGAATAGATAATAATCCTCAATTTGATCCTACGCTCATAACAATAATTAATAGAGTGCTAACATCTAAGCTTTGGGATCTTATACTAGACCCGGAACAGCTAAATGATGAGTTACGACGCTTTTGGTGGGAAGAAAAAGGTTTTTTAGATGATACAGAAGAATTAGAACAAATAGATTTGATTATAGAGGTCTTAGCTCAGGTTATCGACTGTAAGCACACATATACAGCCGGACATTCCTATAGAGTGGCTTATTATGCTGAGGGTATTGGCAAAGCGCTAAACCTCAAGGATGAGGATTTGCATAAATTAAGGCAAGCTAGTTTACTCCACGATTTAGGTAAAATTGCTGTACCCAGAAGGATATTAGATAAACCCAGTCATCTTTCAACTCTGGAGTGGGCAATTATTAAAAAGCATCCTGTTATTAGTGGCGATATTATGCAAACGGTACCCCTTTTTAAGGAGCTAGCACCGCTAGCTAGTAGTCACCATGAACGGTTTAGTGGCGGGGGCTATCCTCTAGGGCTAAAAGGCGAAGAGATACCTTATTTAGCAAGGATTATAACTATTGCTGATGTTTTTGATGCGCTAACCTCAGAACGGCCGTATAAACAAACACTGAGTGTAGAAAAAGCATTAATGATCTTAAAAGAGAGTGAAGAACAATTTGATCCAGAAATACTGGTAATAGCTTTCGAGGTGTTAGCTACATTAGGTAATGAAATTTGGGAGAAAGGCATAGCTTGATGAAAAAAGACATTAAATTAATTGTTACTGATTTAGATGGAACTTTAATAGATGGTAAATTGAGGGTTTCGGATCAAGATAGACAAACCCTTGAGTTACTAAAAGAAATAGGTATTCCTGTAGTGCCAGCTACTGGCAGAGGGTTAAGATCAGCAGAAGGAATAGTAAATAATTTACCGATAAGTAACTATCTCATTTGCTTTGGTGGTGCAGCTTTATTCTTTGAAGAGCAAGTCATCTGGCACACAGCTGTTGGTAATTGTCTACCTTATTATGAAGTATTAAAACAGAGAGAGATTAGTAATATTGCTGTTTATCACGTTCATACTGATGGGGTGAAAGATCTTTCTCTTTTTACACCCAAAACAGCCGAATGGGCCTATACACTGGAGAAGTATGGTGGCGAGGTTATAAGAGGTGAAAAAATACCTTGGGCCGCTAGCCAAAACCTAACCAAGATGGTCTTCTTTGCAGGCTTAGAAGAATTGCAAGAGGTGCAAGTTAAATGGCTGGAACTAGGCAAAGATAAACACATAGTTCTTTCTAGTGATTATACTTTAGATATTACCCATGCTGATGCTCGTAAAGGGGTAGCTACTCGCATATTAGCTATGGAAATGGGAATTAGTATGGAAAATGTAATGGCACTAGGTGATAACTTTAATGATTATGATTTAATTAAGGAAGCAGGCTTCGGTGTAGCTATGGGTACTGCTCCAGATGGTGTGAAGAAAATAGCCGATTATGTTACAGTTTCTGTTAAAGAAAGTGGTTTTTCCCAAGCGGTCCACAAGTTTGTATTAGGCTAGGAGGAATGCCTAGTGAGCCGAGACAAAGACCTTGAATTGACCAAAGAGAGGGAACTGGATCTTTTTTATGCGAAGACTTCAATTAAGAAATTGCGTCTCACGGGTTTAGTTTCTGGAGCGATAATGCCTTGGATTCCATTTATAATTGTGATAGCAGCTTTGTTTATAAGTAATCTCTTTGACTTCTTTATGTATGCAGAGTTTATTTTTGCTCCTCTTGATCTCATGAAAGAATCAGCACTGCTTCTTTTGGGTTCAACATTAATATTAGCTGCCATTGGGAGCATTGCTGCTACAGGTTTGTCCCAAGAACCTCTCCGTGTATTTAATAGTGAGATGAGAATATCACGGCCCTTTGCATTTTATGTGGTAGGCTTTTTTCTCTTGATTACGCCGTTTGGTTTTATTGTGTGGCTTACAGAACATCGGTTCAATCTTCTGGAGATCCCAAGTATGTTTGTTTTAAGCTTAGTCCTAAGTTTATTAGCTTTTCCCTACTGGAAAGCAATTTTTAACAAAGTTATTTACCATATAAGTGACTATGATGCAGTAGCACAAGTAGAGAAAGAAGCGATCGAAGCGAGAAGTAAACAAAATGTAACCAGAGAAGAAGAGCAAGAAACATATAGACGATTTTTAGAAGAGATGCGGAGGCACAAATAAGCCAAGGAGTTTTTCAAAGGGTTAATACAAGAAGTGGAAAGGAAAAGCCATGTGTGATATTATTAGCATTGAA
>ENA-UOOR01001312-UOOR01001312.1-fermentation-metagenome-genome-assembly--contig:-NODE-1312-length-30068-cov-5.409056_pt1 | contig 30068 bp, 21 predicted proteins | sample MGYA00245780_ERZ724029 | MGnify/ENA primary metagenome ERZ724029 (study PRJEB28704, sample SAMN03018315) | fermentation metagenome | biome: anthropogenic terrestrial biome; feature: soil; material... | reverse complement strand
CCGGGATAAAAACGGTAACTACAAATATGTTTTTCATGTACATGCTTCCAACAGTCAAGTGCAACCGCGGAAAACGGGCATCGTGGATGTCGATTTCGTAAAATCGGATTCCAAAGAAGATGTAGTCCCTATAAAGAAAGAATCTTTCAGGCATTTAAAAGCATTGTTTCCATAAAATATGAACAGATGTCGACGCGATTCAAACCCGATAGTTACGCTTAGAGATAAAGTCCCGATAAGAAAGAGACGGTAATGTTAATATTATAAAATTGATTATGAATGGATTGTATAAACAGAACAGAAGAAGTTTTTTAAAGAAAATAGCAGTCGGAACGGCAACTTTACCATTTATTCCGTCGGTTTTATCCGCAGCAGATTCTATATCCGCTCAAAAGGGTAGAAGGAGCTTGTCTGCGAATTCATTTATCAATATCGCCCTAATAGGTAAAGGGGAAATGGGTACTGCAGATGCGAATACTTCCTTGTCACTCGGCGGTGTAAAATTAATCGGTGTTTGCGATCTGTACGATCGGCGATTAGAAGATGCTAAACGACAGTGGGGTAATGACCTCTTTATTACGAAAGATTATAAAGAAATTCTTTCACGAAAAGATATAGATGCAGTCATTATAGCGACTCCCGATCATTGGCACCAATCGATAGCCATTGAAGCGATGGATGCCGGTAAACATGTATATTGCGAAAAGCCGGTAATTCATAAATTAAAGGAAGGCAAAACCTTGATTCAGGCACAGAAAAAAAACAAAGTACTATTTCAAGCGGGTAACCAGGGAATGTCATCATGGGGAAATAGGGCTGCGCGATTATTAATTCATCAGGGAATAATTGGACCGGTGAATTTTATAAACGGGCAATTTACTGCAGCGCCCGGCAAACTGCATGCTTATAAGGCGCCCGATGATGCAAATGAAAAAACAATCTGGTGGGATCGATTTTTAGGAAATGCACCTAAACGGCCATTCGACGCTCAACGTTTTTTTGCGTGGCGTAACTGGATGGACTATGGAACCGGTATCGCCGGAGATTTATTTGTTCATGTATTGGCAAGCGTGCATTATATCATGGATGCGATCGGACCCGGAAAAGTCTACAGCACGGGAGGCATACGTCATTATACTGATGGCTCACGTGATACGCCGGATATCATGTTGGGATATTTTGATTATCCCGACAGAAATGCTCTAGGTTCTTTTACGTTGCAACTAGGCGCTAATTATGTGGATGGTATATCGAAAAAATGGGGGAGCGCCGATTTTACAATTATAGGTTCTAACGGCTCGTTGGAGGTCGGATGGGATAGAGTTATATTAAAAACGACCTATGATGCAAATGTGAATCATTTTGACGTGTTAAAGCAGTTGAGTGAAGTGAGTGTTGTTGAAAAAATATCTGCGCGTGAATTTGTTTTTCACGTGGAAAATGGGTATAGGGGAGGGCATTATGATCACCATTTTAATTTCATCAATAGCATACGCAATGGCTTTCCTTTGATTGCGGATGCCATTTTTGCAGTGCGTTCAGCTGCCCCGGCTTTATTAAGTTCCGAAAGTTACTTGCTGAATGAGGTGATTAAATGGGATGCTCAAAAACTTCAAATAGAATGACAGAAACAAGCTATTTACAACCTTGTAATGTATTTGGATACGGATATTTTGAAGCGGTTAAGGAGGTGTTTAAATAAACGGTAGATTTTTTTAGAGTGTCGGACGCATTCATACATAGGCTGTTTGTTATTGTCTTTTTTATATTTATCTTTGTACGCAAAAAGGTACACGATTAAATTAAAAATTATGGCTATTATCCAAGTGACTTCAAGAGAATTTAGAGAGAGACTCGCATCCTTATTTGATTTGGCGGATAAGGGAGAAAAAGTTGTTATTAAACGGGGTCGAAAGAGAGCATATACGCTTACTCCGATTGAGGATGACGATTTGGATTTTACTCCCGAAATGCTCGAAAAAATCGACAGGTCGGTTCAAGAAGCAAAAGATGGAAAAACCTATGAGATGAAACAAAATGAAACCTTGGACGATTTCCTTAAGCGAGTGGAGAAATGTATCATGTGATTTTTACTCCGACTGCTATTAAAGATGTTCTTAAACTGAAAAAATCAGAAGTCGGCGCTTACAAAAAACTTGAAAGCCTTATCGATGAATTGAAAGAACATCCTTACACCGGCACAGGAAAACCTAAACGTCTTTCCAATGATAAAACAGGACAATGGTCGAGAAGAATAACCCACAAACATAGGCTTGTTTATACTGTCGAAGAAGATAGATTACTTGTTTTAGTCCTTTCTTCAGCTGAACATTATAGTGATAAATAGATTCACCGTTTCTGAAATGTCAAAAACAATAGTCTTAAAATCATATTTCAAAGTATAAAGAAGAAATCTATTTGCTACTTTTATGCCGTAAAATCTGAGAGGTGGAAAAATATAAATAAGAATAGACATAAAATGAATCGGACAATCCTTTTACTTTCAATTGTTTTAATGCTAAATGGACTTCAGGGGAAGAGCCAGGTGACAGTCAATAACCTGAGATGTGAATATCTCGACAATCCATTGGGTATTGATGAAGCCCGGCCGCGGTTTACGTGGCAATTAACATCAGAAAAGTCCGGGATGTCTCAAACAGCCTATCAGTTGTCGGTCGGGAGGGATCAACAAGAGGTCGCTGGCGGACAGGGGAATAGTTGGAAATCCGATATAGTCGAATCCTCCGTTATTCCGGCGGTATATGAAGGGCCGGAGTTGTTGCCTTTTACCCGATATTTTTGGAGTGTAAGGGTTTTGAATGACGAAGGACAATGGTCGGACTGGTCGCAACCGGCGTTTTTTGAAACCGGAATCATGTATCCCTCCGGTTGGAAGGGCAGTTGGATTAGCGACGGAAACGGTTTCGACGGAAACAGCATTCAGGTGAAACAAGCGCCTTACTTCCGGAAAGAATTCCGCGCAGGCAAGGCGATTCGTTCGGCGCGCGCGTATATCGCGGTAGCCGGCTTGTACGAGTTGTATATTAACGGAGAAAGAGTGGGGGATCATCGCCTCGACCCTATGTATACACGATACGACCGGCGTAATTTATATGTTACGTATGATGTGACCGCGCAGATAAAGAGGGGCGAAAATGCCATTGGCGTGGTATTGGGTAACGGATGGTACAACCATCAATCTACGGCGGTGTGGTTTTTCGACCGTGCACCGTGGCGCAACCGCCCTGCCTTTTGTCTGGATGTACATATCACGTATGAGGACGGTTCTACCGAAACAATCGTCACGGATAAGAGTTGGCGCACTTCTTTCGGACCGCTTGTTTTCAACAGTATTTATACGGCCGAACACTACGATGCCCGGTTGGAAAATAAAGGATGGAGCAGTCCCGATTTCGATGACAAACAATGGAAAGATGTTTTAAATCGCGCCGCGCCTTCGCGACAAATTACGGCACAAGCGTTGCATCCCATCCGCCACACGCAGGAGATTCCCGCAAAAGAAATGAAACGCATCAACGACCGTACCTGGCTGTTCGATTTCGGTAGAAACATTGCCGGAGTGACCCGGATAAAAGTCGCGGGTGAAGAGGGGACGGTAATCCGCCTGGAACACGGGGAGCGCCTTGATTCGATAGGGCGCCTCGATATGTCGAATATCGACCTGCATTACCGTCCGACCGATGATAGCGATCCTTTTCAGACGGATATTTTTATCCTGAGCGGAAAAGGAGAGGATGAATTCATGCCGCGGTTTAATTATAAAGGATTCCAATATGTGGAAGTCACTTCCGATCGGCCGTTGGAGCTATCAAAAGAAAATCTTACCGCCTATTTCATGCATAGCGATGTGCCGGCATCGGGCAACATTCATTCATCGAACGAAACATTGAATAAAATATGGCAGGCAGGAAATGCTGCGTATCTCTCCAATTTATTCGGTTACCCTACCGATTGCCCGCAGCGCGAGAAAAACGGATGGACGGGCGATGCGCATATCGCCATTGAAACGGGATTGTATAGCTTCGACGGAATCACGGTATATGAGAAATGGCTGGCCGACCATCGCGATGAACAGCAACCCAACGGGGTACTGCCGTCCATCATTCCTTCCAACGGATGGGGGTATGAGTGGGGCAACGGGCCCGACTGGACAAGCACCATCGCCATCATTCCCTGGAATATCTATCTGTTTTACGGGGATTCGAGATTATTGGAACGCTGTTACGATAATATCAAACGCTATGTCGACCATATCGACGAATCTTATCCTTCGGGATTGACCGATTGGGGACTGGGCGATTGGGTGCCCGTGAAATCGCAGTCGCCAAAAGAATTTACCTCTTCTACTTATTTTTATGTGGATGCGTTGATACTTGCCAAAGCGGCGAAGATTTTCGGTAAGCAAGCTGATTTTGAAAAGTACTCCACGCTGGCCGGAAAGATACGGAAGGCGATAAATGACAAGTATCTTAATAATGAAACGGGTGTGTATGGGAGCGGACTGCAAACGGAGCAAAGCGTGGCGTTGCATTGGGGGCTGGTTCCGCCCGGATTGGAAGAAAAGGTGGCGGCGAATCTTGCCAAACGGGTAGAAGCCGATAACAGGCATATCGATGTGGGCTTGTTGGGAACCAAAACCATTCTCAACGCATTGAGCGAAAACGGTTATCCGCAACTGGCGTGGGAAGTGGCCTCGCAGGAAACATACCCTTCGTGGGGGTGGTGGATTGCCAACGGCGCCACGACTTTTTACGAGAACTGGGATATTCATGCCGCAAACGATATCTCGATGAACCATATCATGTTCGGGGAAATTAATGCGTGGTATTATAAAGGATTGGGCGGTATATTTCCCGACGAAGAGCATCCCGGTTTTAAACGGGTGATATTGAAGCCCAACTTTGTTACCGGTCTCGACCATTTCGAGGCTTCGCACGAAGGACCTTACGGCCGCATTGTCTCTTCATGGAAGAAAAAAGGGAAAGTCGTTGAGTATAAGGTTTCCTTGCCGGCCAATAGCTCCGCTCTCTTGTATTTAAACGGAAAACGGATCACGGAAAATAATCGGGCACTCCGGGAAAATCCGTTGATAGAAGCAAATCAATCAGGCGACGGCGCGACTGTCCTTGCGTTGAAAGCGGGAGAATATGTGTTTGAAATCAGATAGAAATAGGCCTACGGCGATAAAGAAAGATAGTGCTTCGCGATAGTTAAAAGAGAGGCTTAAAGCGATAAAGGATAATGCTTCACGATAAAAGAACTTCGGGAGATAAAAAAAGATAAAATGAAATTCAGGTATAAATCGATCGTGTTTTTAGCTTTGCTGATCGTGGGATGCCGGTATGCGGGGACGGTATATGCGGCGGATTTGAAGATAGTTAAAACGACATGTGAGTATCAGGAGTCGCCATTGTTGGTCGATGACGGTGCTCCCCGGTTCGGATGGATGCTCGAATCGGAACAAAACGGTTCTGAGCAATCAGCGTATGCGTTGGAACTATATAACAACGACAACAAAAGAATCTGGGCGTCGGGAAAGATACGCTCCCATGAAAGCCAACATGTAAAATATATTGGTAACGCCGTGTTGGTACCGGGCGCGAAGTACCATTGGCGGGTCAGGGTGTGGGATGAAAACGACCGTCCGGCGGCATGGAGCGAAAAAAATAGTTTCCGCATGGCCCCTGCTTCCGGGCAACTCAGCGCAAAGTGGGTCGGCGCTATCACGAAGGCGCAATCCCGCTTGCCGGAAGGACGGCACTTCCACGGGTTGGCGGAAACCTCGGAAAAGGCGGAGCAATGGCGGAGAACACACCCATTGTCGAAACAAAGCATTTATCTGCGGAAATCCTTTGCCGCCGACAGGAAAGTGGCGGATGCTATCGTATATGTCAGCGGGTTGGGGCATTATGAATTGACTTTAAATGGAGAAAAGACGGGTGACGATGTTTTTAATCCCTTATGGAGCGATTACGATAAAACGGTTTATTACAACGCATACGATGTAACCCGTCTCTTGAAGCGGGGAGAAAATGTTTTGGGCGTGCTTCTCGGTAACGGGTTCTACAATGAACAGGGCGGCAGGTATAAGAAGATGCAGGTGAGTTTCGGCCCGCCCACCCTGCTCCTTACGCTTCAGGTCACCTATGCCGATGGAACGAAAGAAACCATTACTTCCGATGAAGATTGGAAATACGCCTTTAGCCCGCTCGTATTTAATGATATGTACGGCGGGGAAGATTATGACGCGCGATTGGAACAAGACGGTTGGAATAAGCCCGGATTCGATGATTCGCAGTGGCAGCCTGTCGTGGTGCAGGAAGCACCCTCCGGAACGCTTCTTCCTCAACAGGCATCCCCGGTAAAAGAAATGGACTATTTTCCGGTAAAAAGCATGCAACGGATCGGGGAGGTGTATGTGCTGGATATGGGGCAAAACCTGTCGGGATATCCGGTTATCACCGTTAAAGGCCAGAGAGGAGCTAAAATACGATTGACGGTCGCGGAACGCTTGAATGACGACGGATCGATTAATCAATCCCAATCGGGAGCTCCTTATTATTATGAATATACCTTGAAAGGCGGCGGAGAGGAAAAATGGCGTCCCCGTTTTTCGTATTACGGTTACCGTTATATTCAAATTGAAGGAGCTAAACCGGAAGGAGCGGCCGATACACGCGACTTGCCGGTATGGACGGAAGCGCTTTCCTGCTTTGTTTACAACTCTGCTCCTTCCGCCGGCAGTTTCCATTGTTCGAACGAACTGTTCAACGACGCGCACCGCATTATTGTGAATGCCATCAAGAGCAATATGCAGGCGGTGTTTACCGATTGCCCCCATCGCGAGAAGTTAGGATGGCTCGAACAACTGCATTTAAACGGGCCGGGATTATTTTATAATTTCAACCTTACCCGGCTTGTCCCGAAAATACTGCGGGACATGCAGGATGCCCAATTGCCGAACGGATTGATCCCCGATATCGCACCCGAGTATGTGGTGTTCGAGGGGGGATTCAGGGACTCGCCCGAATGGGGAAGCGCCGCGGTGGTACTTCCTTTCATGTATTATCAGTACTATGGCGACCCGTCGTTGGTTACCGGATATTACGAGATGATGAAAAGGTATGTCGATTATTTGTCATCCACAGCTACCGGCCATATAGTCTCTCACGGACTGGGCGATTGGTGTGATTATCATCCCGAACTGCCTGCCGGCGTTTCGCATAATACCCCCGTGCCGTTGGTCGCGACGGCACATTATTATATGGATATCGTCTATCTGGCGCAGGCAGCCGAGATGGCCGGAAGAGACGAAGATGCCCGGCGTTATTCTTCATTGGCAAAAGAAGTGAAAAAATCTTTTAACGAAACGTTTTTCGATGCCGGGCGGAAAGAATACGGTACGGGTAGCCAGGCATCCAATGCTTTAGCCTTGTTCCTGGATTTGGTGGAACCGGCTTACAGGAAAGAGGTATTGAACCATTTGGTGAAGGACATCGAGGCGCATGGATATAAGCTGACGACCGGTGATGTGGGCAACCGGTATTTGTTCCGGACATTGGCGGATAACGGATTGAACGAGGTCATGTATACGATGCATAATCATCGTGATGTACCGGGATACGGATTTCAGATACAATTTGGAGCGACGACGCTCACCGAACAGTGGGACCCGAGGAAAGGTAGTTCGTGGAATCATTTTATGATGGGGCCGATTGAGGAATGGTTTTACCGTTCGTTGGCCGGCATCCGTCCCTCTGAAGATCATCCCGGCGGATTCGGGCATTTTATAATAGCTCCCGAGCCTGTTGGCGACTTATCGTTTGTCCGGGCATCACATGAAACATTATACGGGACCGTTCGAGTGGAGTGGCAGCGGCAAGGAGATGTGTTTGAATTGCAGGTGGAGATTCCCGTGAATTGTACGGCCGATATCGTTTTGCCCGGCAAGACGCCGGCGAAGGCTGTCAAGGGCGGGCTATATCGTTTTCGGGAAATCGTGGAGTAGCTTGTTGAGGACACGAACAACGCAAAGTAGATGTGCAACAAGGAAAAGTTCCTTTGCAACAACGTTGAGTTCTTCTGCAACAAGGGTATGTAGAAATGAAATAGTATTGGAACCCTATATAGAAAAGCGAGAGCTTACCAATTATTGAATTAATAATTATGAAACAGTTTTATTTGTTCGTGATCTTTTTAGCCGTTCAGGTAGTGGCTTTTGGACAACAGCCCAAAGAGATTCTTTTATATGATAAAATCGAAGAGACAATTCCGGAAGAGCATATCCGTGATCAAGGGGGGAACCTGATTGTCTCGAAAGTAACCAATCCGTCTTTAACGGCCTATATCCCATCGGGTAAAGCGAAAGCGGCGGTGATTATCTGTCCGGGTGGTGCATACGAGAATCTGCATATTCAACGGGAGGGATTCCGGGTGGCGGAAGCTTTCAATAAAGAAGGTGTCGCCGCATTTGTCCTGAAATACCGGTTGCCGGATGAACAGATTGTACAGGCTGCGGCGTTTGCACCCCTGAAAGATGCCCAACGGGCGATTCAACTCGTGCGTGAAAGAGCGACGGAGTGGGGTGTCGATCCCGATAAAGTCGGAATCATGGGCTTTTCTGCCGGCGGGCATTTAGCTTCTTCATTGGGCGTTCATTACGATACCCTGCTGGTCGATAATGACCGGGAAATAAATCTTCGCCCTGACTTTATGATCCTTATTTATCCCGTTATCAGTTTTTCGGATGAAATAACCCACGGAGGATCGAAACATAATTTATTGGGAGATCATCCGAGTGAAGAGTCCGTAAAGTTTTTCACCAATGACCTGCAAGTAAATACGGAGAGTCCGAAGACGGTGTTGATCCATGCCGGTGACGATGGACTCGTTCCTGTCGACAACAGTGTCTATTTTTACGAAGCGTTGCGTAAGCACCATGTTCCTGCCGAATTGCATATCTATTCGAGAGGCAATCACGGATTCGGAGAGACTCCGGCTTTCGGGGAGTGGTTCGGGCGTTGTATCCATTGGCTCAAGACAGAGAAGGAGATTATGAATTAATTACGAATTACGAATTACGAATTACGAATTACAAATTACGAATTACAAATTACGAATTACAAATTACGAATGATATACCGGAAGACAATATTTATTACTCTTTTACTCCTGCCGATGTGTTTATCCGCTGGGTATTCGCAGAGCAGCATTGTGCCGGTCGATTTGACTTGTGAATACCGGACCGATCCGGTGGGGTTGGATGTTCCACGGCCCCGCTTGGGGTGGGTCTTGAAGGCCGCTGATGATACCCGGCATGGGCAACGGCAATCGGCTTACCGGATATTCGTTAGCCATTCGCGGGCTTCGATGGATAAGAATACCGGCGATATGTGGGACAGCGGCTGGATCTCTTCGGACGAAATGCAACAAATCGAGTACAAGGGGAAGCCGTTGCAATCCGATCGAACGTATTTTTGGAAGGTCGCCGTAAAAGATGAAAAGGGTGTCGCATCGCCTTTCAGTAAAACGGCGCAATGGAGCACGGGATTGTTTACACAAGAGGAATGGACCGCCCGATGGATCGGCGCCTCCGAAGTGTATGATCCTGCGCAGGGCGGCAACAAAATGTACGATCCGTGGTTCCGGAAGTCTTTCAATCTAAAGAAAAAACCGGCAAGAGGCACACTGTTCGTAGCGTCGGTAGGATATCATGAAGTATATGTCAACGGTCGTAAAATAGATCATCCTGTATTGGAGCCGGCCGTGACCGATCATACCAAACGGGCGAGGTATCTGGCTTATGATATTGCACCTGCTTTGCAACCGGGCAAAAATGTCATCGGCTTATGGCTGGGAACGTCTTGGTCGATTTACGCTCCGTATGTTACTTCCGACAAACCCCGTACGCCGATAGTCGTTGCCCAGTCGGATATCTATAATGCAAACGGTGAACGAATGATGCGGATAGCGACCGACGAATCGTGGAAAACGCATCCGAGTCCGAATAAACTGACCGGAAACTGGGGCTTCGGCGTGGGCGGATACGGCGGTGAGATTTGGGACGCGAATAAAGAAATCAAAAATTGGAATACTATTTCTTTGGATGATCGCGACTGGAAAAAGGCGATCGTTTATCATCCCCGATTAACCCTCTCGGCGCAGCAGGTGGAGACGAACCGCCTTTACGAAGTACCTCCCGCCGGTGTGGAAAAGCGCTCCGACGGTTCCTACAGGGTAGATATGGGCGTGAACTTTGCGGGATGGGTGCAAATCGCCGTCAAGGGAAATCCCGGCGACACCGTCCGCTTCTTGTTCTCCGAAAGGGAGCAAGAGGAAATGACGTTCGGATTGCAAAGCGCTTATGTGTTGGATCAATCGGGAAAGGGCGTTTTCCGGAACCGTTTCAATTACGGTTCGGGACGATGGATCACCATCCGGGGAGTATCCTCTGCCCCGGCGTTAGACGATATTGAAGGCTGGATGATTCGTACTGCTTTCGACGATGCCGCGACTTTCGAATGTTCCGATCCGTTACAAAACTGGATTTATAATACCGTCAACTGGACCTTCGAAAATCTTTCGCTTGGCGGATATGTGGTCGATTGCCCTCAGCGGGAACGATTCGGATATGGGGGCGACGCGCATGCCACGTCCGAGACGGGGATGTTCAATTACAAAATGGGAGCCTTTTATACCAAATGGCTTGAAGATTGGCGCGATGTACAGGGTACGGAGCCGATGACAGGCAATATGAACGACACGGCTTGGGCGCGCAAGCAGGCCGGCAGCGGCCGTTATTTCGGTAACGGCGTGTTGCCGCAGAGTGCGCCTACGTATCACGGCGGGGGAGGCCCGGCGTGGGGCGGCATTGTGGTGACCTTGCCTTGGCTCATGTACCGGCATTATGGCGATACGCGCGTTTTGGAGGAGAATTTTGCAATGATCGGCAAATGGCTCGACTTCCTGGATTCGCATACCGAAAATAATTTATTGCAGCGTTACGGCGGCTCGTGGGATTTCCTCGGCGACTGGCTCTGGCCTAACGCGACGGCCGAAGGAATGAACAACGACAAGCCCGAAACGCTTTGCCTGAACAATTGCTACCGGGTGTATAATTTGCGCACGGCGGCAAAGATTGCCCGTGTTATCGGGTGCACGGCGGAAGCCGAAAAGTGGGAGCGCCAGGCCGAAGCTTCGGCCAAAGCCATTCATGCCGAGTTTTATGATTCGGAGGATCATAGTTATGCCGATCGATCCATGGCCAATCTGGCCGCGGCGCTATACGGAAACGTCATGCCGCCCGAATTGCGCCGAACCGTCATCGATAGGCTTGAAAAAGAGATTCTCGTAAACAGGAACGGGCATATTCATGTCGGCATTACGGCCGGCGCCATGCTGTTCAAAGTATTGCGCGACGAAGGGCGCGACGATTTGATTTATGCCATGACCTCGAAAACCGATTATCCGGGGTGGGGCTTTATGCGCGATAACGGAGCAACGACTATTTGGGAAATGTGGGAGAAAGACTTGCCCGGGCATTCGCTGCTCCATAGTTCCTATCTCTATCCCGGCGCGTGGTATATCGATGGTGTGGGGGGCATCCGTCGGGACGATGCCGTGCCGGGATTCCGGAAGTTTATCGTGCGGGTACCCCGGCCGGAAGATACGGCTCTTTCATGGGCCAAAGCCTCGTTCGACTCTCCCTCGGGAACCATCCGGTCGCATTGGACGCAAGAAAACAGAGGGCTGCGTCTTTCGTTGACGGTTCCGCCCAATACCGCCGCCACGGTGTGGATTCCCACGGAAGAGGGAGCGGCTGTGGGGGAAGCTTCCGGTTTCGCGAAAGAAATCGCTCGAAAAAACGGCTACGTGCTGTTCGAGGCGCCGGCGGGAAAATATGAATTCAAAATCGAATAGTTCTAATGAAATGGGAGGATATCCCTCTTCATTTTCCATTTGTGAGATTGGGCGCATTTGTAATAATGCCTAATCATATGCATGAAATAATTATCATCGATAAGCCTATTGTAGAGATGCCAAATGTTGCATCTCTATGTGGTGTGATATAATTGATGAATATCTATACATAAAATCAATTCAAAACAAATGAAACACAAAACATTTATTATCGGCTTTCTGCTGACGCTATGTTTGGCAGGATGCCAAAGCGGACAACTCCAGGTTGTATCCTTAAAAGTCGAAATGCAGGAAAACCCCCAGGGGATGAGTACGCCGTCGCCGCGTTTTTCGTGGCAGATAACTTCTCCCGGAGTTGATTTACGGCAGCAATCGTACCGTATTCAAGTGGCATCTTCCGAAGAAGATTTGAAAAAAGAAAAGAATCTTTTATGGGATTCGGGCATTGCATCAGGCGATGAGTCGATTCTTATTCCGTATAAAGGGGGAAAACTTTCTTCGGGAAAAGCGTACTATTGGCGGGTAAAGGTGGCGACGAATCAGGGCGAAACCGCTTGGAGTGCCATCAATCATTGGTCGACGGCGTTGCTCGATTCCACGGACTGGCGGGCAAAATGGATCGGCCAAGACACGATGTCAAATCCCGGAGAAACGAACAAAGGCAATACGCGTTTGGCGGCGCGTTATCTTCGCAAACCGTTCCGTGCGGAAAAGAAGGTCGAGCGGGCGGTGTTGTATATTTCCGGGTTGGGAGCGTATGAAGCTTACCTGAACGGAAAGCGTGTATCGGACGATGTATTGGCTCCGACGGTTTCGTGGTATCCCGAAAAAGTCTATTATAATGTGTACGATGTGACGCCGCTCATCGGAAAAGGCGATAACCTGCTGGGGGTGAAACTGGGTAACGGCCGTTATTTCGGCATGCGCGAATCTCCCACGATGATATTCGGCCTCCCGCGCTTGCTGGCTCAATTGAATATCGAATATGCCGACGGTTCGACGGATACGATTGTCAGCGACGAATCGTGGCGGGTGACTTCCAAAGGCCCGATTGTCGCCAATAATGAATTCGACGGGGAGGAATACGATGCGCGCCTCGAGCTTCCGGATTGGAACACGGCTAAGTACGATGATAGGGAATGGCTACAAGCGGATATTATGGAGGCTCCGGGAGGAAAACTAACGGCGCAGCCCAATCCGAATATTACCGTGCAGGACGAGATCACCCCGGTTCATATAACCCGGCTTTCGGATGGACGGTTTATTTTAGACATGGGGCAGAATATGGTGGGATGGCTCGGCGTCAACCTGAAAGGGAAGCAGGGACAGCCCGTGACGATGCGTTTTGCGGAAACGCTGAATGCCGACAGTACGCTGTATATGGCAAACCTGCGGAGCGCGAAGGTGACGGATGTATATATTCCCGCAAAAGACGGGGCGTTCCGTTGGGAGCCATCCTTTGTTTTCCATGGTTTCCGTTTTGTGGAGATTGCGGGGCTGGGTGAACAACCGTCCTTATCGGATTTCACGGGTAAGGTCATTTATGATAGGATGCAGACTACGGGCCGTTTCGAAACATCCAACGAGCTCATCAATCAACTGTTCAAAAATGCCTATTGGGGCATACGAAGCAATTACAGAGGCATGCCCACGGACTGTCCGCAGCGCGACGAACGGCAAGGCTGGCTTGGCGACCGTGTGACGGGCTGCTTTGGTGAAGCTTTCGTTTTCGACAACGCATTGCTTTACGCCAAGTGGTTGCAAGACATCGAGGATTCGCAAAGTCCCGAAGGCGATATTTCGGATGTTTCGCCGCGTTACTGGACTATTTATGATAAAGATGTAACTTGGCCTGCGGCCTATTTTTATGCGGCGAAGATGCTTTGGCGGCAATATGGCGATATGGAGCCGGTAAAAAGACATTATGCATCCATGAAACGCTTCCTTGAACATATCCAACAGGTCTCCATGCAGGATTATATCCTGACGAAAGATACGTACGGCGACTGGTGTATGCCGCCCGAATCGCAGGAGTTGATCCACTCGCAGGATCCTTCGCGCAAAACGGCGGGAGCTATATTGAGTACCACCATGTATTACAGTCTGCTGAACCTGATGCAGGAGTTTGCCGGCATTACCGGCAATCAAGCCGATATAGCGGGTTATAAGGAGCTCGCAGCAAAGATCAAGGATGCCTATAATCAGCGTTTTTTCAATACCGATTCGGCTTTGTACGATAATAATACGGTGACGGCGAATATTCTTTCGCTTCGTTTAGGATTGGTGCCGGAAGGATATGAGCAGAAAGTCTTCGAGAACATTGTGCGGAAGACGGAAGTCGATTTCGACGGGCATGTCAGTACCGGTGTGTTGGGAATACAGCATTTGATGCGTGGGCTCACCGAATACGGAAGGGTCGATCTGGCGTATAAAATCGCCACGAACGAAACGTATCCGAGTTGGGGATATATGATTAACAAGGGGGCGACGACCATTTGGGAATTATGGAACGGCGATACGGCCGATCCTGCGATGAATTCCGGAAATCATGTCATGTTGTTGGGCGATTTGCTGATCTGGTATTACGAAGACCTGGCCGGCATCAAGAACGCTCCGGGAAGTATCGCTTATAAGCAGTTGCTCATGCAGCCGGTATTCCCCGACGGTTTGTCGCATGTAAAAGCCTCTTATCATTCGGTGTATGGAGAGATTGGAAGCGAGTGGCGGAAAGAAAACGGATCGTTTTCGTGGGATATCACCATCCCCGGGAATACTTCGGCCGTAGTAAAACTACCGAAATCGTTGAATATAGCTCAACCTGAAGGGGCGGGTGTGCGCAACGTGAAGGAAACCGAATCGGGCATCGAGATCGAACTGGGGTCGGGCACCTACCGGTTGGTGAATAGAGGATAGAGGTTGGAGAAAGGAAATGATTCCGGGGGCGTCGCTTCGGGCGGCACCCCCTGGTTATCTGCATGCCACGTTTCCTTTCGACCGCATAAAAGGAATTTTTGCATGTAACCCAAAATAGAATACTTATCTTTGTACGTTATAATGTACAATTAAAGCCGGAAGCTATGAGAGTAATCAGTTCAAGCGAGTTCAGAAACAATATGAAGAAATACCTGGATTCGGCGATGGATGAGAAGATCGTCATTCAAAGAGGAAAAAACGAAACTTTTGTTTTAACAAAAGAGGAATATTTAGAGCCCGACGAGGATTTGAAACGTGCTGTCAGTGCCGAAGAATTGCTTGCCGGGGTAATCTATATATCTGCCGCAGTTTGGAATAGGTTTGCCGAGGTAAATTATACGTCCGGACAGGTAAAATATATGTCCAGCCAGATAAAATATAGGTCTATTGAGGTGAATTATATATCCGTCGGAGTAATGTATATATGCCGTGGGGTCGGGAACCATGGCAGACTGGTAAATAACCGCGGCAGCGCTCTAATAGACCTCAACGACGGGGTCAGTAAACCTGTCCGTACCATTAAACAACCTCGACGGCCGGGTGCGGAACCCCGCCAGACCATTAATTAACCCCGCCGTACAGGTAAACAACCCCGCCGGAGATATTCCGAACGTTATCGCCGGGGTAAATAACCCCGCCATTGGGGTTCGGAACCGCATCTTTGGGGTCGAAAACCGCGACAGATACGCCGGATCAGGTAAAGAACGCCTTTCGAACCCAAAGAACAGGCCGGGGGATTGCTCTGTCGTACCCGTAATAATGATAAAAAGGAAAACCCGTGAGGAATACCTTTCGGCATTCCCCGCGGATGACATGAAAAAATTGATTCAGAGGCACAATCTGCTTTTTTATTATTTCTTTGCGGTTGTTTCGCCGGAGGTGTGGACGAAAAATTGTCCCAATTCATTCTTTTTTTCCTCAAAACCGGGTGTTCCGGTGCCGGCTTTGTACGTGACATAGTTATAATCCACTAATGCCGACTGGTAATTGTCATAATCGTGGAGCGTCTTGGCATTGGTCATGCCGGTTACAATACTTTGAAGGCGGTTGATGATTTTCTCCAGGAAAGCGCGGCTTTCATAGTCTTTCGCAAATTCCGCCCAATCGATATCGGGCGATCCCAATTCCGGCTGGCTGATGTAATAATCATATACTTTGTTTACCAACAGTTTATTTGTTTCGTTGATGCTTCCGTACTTCCGCCGGTCTTTCGGTTCGAGATTAATAACTACTCCTGTCGCGGAGGTTTCCAGTGCCTTTAAGGCCGTATCCATAGCGGTCTGTTGTTCCGCAGTGAGATGAATGTTGTTTAGATTACTTATCGTTCCCATAATGAAAAACTTTTTATTTGGTATTCATAAAAGGCGGCTCTTATTCCTTTTTTGTTTTTCGGGCCGTCGATAAATTGATCATTCGCAAATGATTGTATATAAAACAAAGCAAGATGTAAAAAGTTGTTTTAAAAAATGCATTTACTAAAATTTAACGTAATGGGGCTTTCCGGAGCCGTACCGTATCTCTCCCCTTCCGCTTTTTAGGGTGCGGATTTGTCGGAAGCATTTATCTTTTGCCGGCTTTGATGATTGCAATTATCGCATATCCCTTTCATCACCACGCTAACATCATCCATCCGGAAGTTAACAGGCAACTTAAAATCGGGAATCGCGCTGTTGAGTATACAGTAGGTCTTTTCACATTGCGTACAAAAGAAATGAATATGAAACCGTTCGGGAGCGGAATGATAAGCTTCGCGCGTCAAAGCATATTTCATCACACCCGTACCATCGTCTATGCGGTGTACGAGACCGTGTTGCTCGAAGGTTTTCAGTGTCCGGAAAAGCGTGATGCGATCGGCTCGGTCGAGTATGTTTTCGAGGTCGTTTACGCTAATGGCATAGGTTTGTTTGAGCAACGTTTTCAAGACCAATATCCGCATGGCGGTGGGCTTGATTTCCCGATGTTCCAATTTTTGAATAATAACCGGATCTTCCATAAGGCAAATCTGTTTGTGCGAGGAAAGCGCTCCGTCCGGCCGTTCCAACCAGTTTGACGGATAAAAAAATCTCCACGGAGTTTTATCCGTCAGACGGGGAAGCAACGCCTACAATTTGTCGATTTCTTCGACGGACAGTCCGGTCGTTTCGGCTATAAAATCATCCGATAATCCTTTTGTTTTCAGATTCCGGGCGATTTCAGTCTGTGCTTCTTTTCTCCCGTCTCTTTTGGCCGTATTCATTTGTGCCAAACGGTCGCGATACATTCTGATATCGGCATCATACCTCTGGCGTTCTTCCTTGCTCAGGGAAGCCAGGTCGGTAATCCGCTCCAGTTTTTCAAAGACCGGATTCCGATCTTTGAAAGGTATTTTTTCCAATGTTGTCATGTTTCGTAATATATATAACCATTGTTCTACATTTGTTTTGCATTCCGATTCCTTTTTCGTGAAAAAAGGAAGTTCGATGAAAATAAAACGCTGTTTGTCGCTGATTTGTTCGTGTGTGTCGCGGTCGGCAATAATGCCATCCGTACGCAACTTGCCATGTAAGGGGAAATTCAGGAAAAACACGCCCTAAACGGCTTTCAGGGCGAATTCCCATTCCGTTCCTTTTTCTCCTTGATTCGCGATCGTTTGAGAGAGGTAATACAGTGCCCGGTCGAAGAAGTACTCTTGGCGGATGTTTTGCATTTCCACGATGAAATGCTCTCCTTTTTCCGATAAGCAGGCAATGTCGTAAATGCCCTTTCGTCCGCCGTTGTAGAAAGGCATCCTTTCTTTGTCCGTCAAACGGATTTCTTTAATCTTTTTCTCCCCAGCCAGCAGAGCGTTTAAAAAGTCGAGTAACAAGTCTTTGCTGTTTTCTTGTCCGAAAATCAACTTGAACGCCGTGTCATACACAGGGTCAATAAAACGTGTCATGTCCGTATCTTTTTCAATTTCACAAAGGTACCCTTTTTTATCGAAAGCGGATAAGGAAGATAGAGAAATTTTGCGTTTGTTTTAATGAAAGCATTGTTCGAAGCTTTTACCCGTCAGGCGGGAAGTAAAGTGCTTGCTTCGATTATTTGAAATTCATTAGCCTTAAACTGAGTAAGACGACTACCAGCATCACGCCGACGTCGGCCGCAATGGCCAATACCAGATTACTGTATCCCATGAAGGCCAGAAGAATGAAGAATATCTTCACGGCTATGGCCGCAACGGTGTTTCGCTTAATCGTCGAGACCGTTTTTCTGCCTAAGCGGATAAGATAGGGTAGCAGCGACAGGTTGTCGTTCATCAGCGCCACGTCTGCCACTTCTACGGCCGTATCGCTTCCGGCGGCGCCCATCGCTATGCCGACATTCGATGCGGCTAAAGCCGGGGCATCGTTCACCCCGTCGCCTACCATGGCCGTCGGTCCGTATTCCTTTTGCAGGCGGGCGATGGTTTGCGATTTGTCTTCCGGCAACAGTCCCGCATATACCGTATCGATGCCCGCCTGCCGGGCCACATACTGTGCCGCCTCACGGTTGTCGCCGGTCATCATGACCGGCTGCACGCCCAGGTCTTTCAGTTGGGCGATGGCGCGGGCGCTATCGGGTTTCATTTCGTCGGACAGGGCAATCACTCCTCTTATCTCATCTCCGCAACTCACTACGACGCAAGTCTTCCCTTCTCGGTTAAAACGTTCTGTCTCTTCTTTCACGGAGTGCGGCACGGCTTGATGTTGCTCGATAAAATCGGGTTTGCCTATCAATACGGCATTTTCCCGGCATGAGCGGCATACCGACCGCGCGCCGTTACCGACGATGCTTTCGAATTTCTCCGCTTTGTGCGGCTCGAATCCTTGCGCACGCGAATAATCGACAATCGCTTGCGCCAAGGGATGCTCCGAAAATATTTCGGTTCCTGCCGCGCAAGCCAGCAATTCTTCCAAATCCGTATGGTTTTGCACAACGTCCGAGACTACCGGCTTGCCGTAGGTCAGCGTCCGGGTCTTATCCAAGCCGACGGCCTTGATACCGGCTAATGCTTCGAGATACTTGCCGCCTTTTACCAATGCTCCGCGCAGGGAAGCGTTCCCCATGGCGGCATAAATGGCTACGGGAGTGGAGATGACGAGCGCGCAGGGGCAGGAGATGACGAGTAGCGAAATCGCCTGGCTCAACCAGTGATGGAGGTCGCGTCCCATCACAAAAACGGGTACGGTAAATAACAGCAATGCGAGCAGAACCATCATCGGCGTATAGATCGCGGCAAACTTTTGAATGAACTTCTGCGATTCCGACCGATTGTTTTGCGCCTCATAAGTCGCGGCGACAATCCGCGCAAACGTGGTGTTTTCCGCCGAACGGGTCGTGATGATCTCTATAAAGCCGTTTTTGTTGAGTGTGCCGGCAAATACCGTGTCTCCTTTCGACTTATCCTTCGGCACAAACTCTCCCGTGATAGGCGACTCATCGACAGCGGTATCGCCCGAAGCAATCGTTCCGTCCAACGGGATCTGATCGTGTGGCTTGACCTGTATTACCGTCCCTACGGCAATCTGTTCGACAGGAATAACGCCGACATCTTTCACCATCGCGGTCTTTGGCGCGCTGTTCACCAGGTTTTCCAGCGCCGAAAGACTGTTGTCGACACCGATATCTTCGAGTTTTTCGCCGAGCACATATAATATAATGACGACCGCCGCTTCAGGATATTCACCCAGATAATACGCGCCGGTAGCGGCGAGCAACATTAATACGCTGATGCTGCTGAAGTTGAGGCGGAGCAGGTTTTTTATCCCGTCTAAAATGATTTCATAGCCGAAACCCAATATCAATGCCGCATATACAAACGGGGCATAGGGCATCGGAATATCGATTCCCGTAAGCGACAAGACTTCCAATGTGACCGACAACACGACGGCCGACAGCAGAAACACAAATTTCTTATCTTGTAAAGGTAATGTCATAATTTTATCGTTTTATTTGTTTTTGATGCAAATGTATGCGATGAAAAACGCAATCGGATTGCAAAGTGAGGCCTCATTTTGATGAATATGAGAATGGGAAATTACGGATGTAATTCGTAAAAATCTTCCGTAAGGTAAAAGACCGTATCGACGAAAAAGAGGATTTTATTGTGAGATAAAACGTTTTCATCGTGCAAATCTTCAAAAATAATTCCAAGTGCAGGATTGTAATAATCGTGGTTGCGGGTATTGCGGAAACCGTTAAACTCCAGGAACTGATTCACCACGTTTAAGTCCGTCGGTTCATCGGCAGGAATGAAATCCTGCCTGACAACGGCATATAGTTTACCGCCTATTATTTTAAATCCGATCAATTCGTATCCGGTTATTGGAAATAAATAATTATGAATTAAAAGATTATTAAAATAATCGAGCCATGTTTCATAGAAAATGGCATCGTTGGTTTTCATAACCTGAAAATCGTTGAAACGATAGACCTTTTGTTCTGCTCCTTCCGTTATAAAGTAGTCGTCGTAAACAGTGTCCGTAACCCACAGGTGTTGAGTGGTGCAGAAGGTCAGTAAATGCTTTTCTTCTTCTTTTTTGACTGGCTTTTGCTTCTTACTTCCGCCGCTGATTTCCGCATTTCCTCTAAGGAAACGCTGTACGGTTTTGATCTTATCTGTTTCGCCAACCGGGTCATTTCCGAGAATGATATTTTGTAGTTCATCTTTTATTCCTTTCATTAATCTGTTGATAACGGGTTCCAACCGCTCCAAGCGACGCCCCCGCTTAGATGCTGGTCGCTTTCTTTAAATATTCGTAGATCGATTGCTGAGCGCGTACGGGCGGCTTATCGTTATGTTTAAACACGTTTTCCTGCTTCTCGTTGACCCATACCGCGCTTTGATTGTCGGCCAGTTGGATTTTCAGGATGTCGATGATCTGCTGTTTCAGCGGGATGGAAAGAATGGGGAACGCCGCTTCGATGCGCCGGTGCAGGTTGCGTTCCATCCAGTCGGCCGAAGCCAGATACACATCTTCCTCGCCTTCATTGAAGAAATACCACACGCGGCTGTGCTCGAGATAAGCGTCCACAATGCGGGTAATCGTGATGTTTTTGCTATACGGTTGATTGGGGACGAGGCAGCAGATGCCGCGGATGATCAAGTCGATCTTCACGCCCGCCTCGCTTGCGCGGTACAATGCGTCGATCATGTCGCGATCCTCCAGGCTGTTCATCTTCAGGATAATGTATCCTAATCCGCCGCTTTTGGCATGCTCGATTTCCCGCTCGATCATTTTATGAATATCGGGAACCATATTGAATTGCGCCACCAGCAAATGCTTAAACGGATGAACATAGGGCTTGCCTTCGAGTACCCTGAAAATTTCATCGATATCTCTGATAAATGCCTTGTTGGAGGTCAGTAATCCTTCGTCGGAATAAATGCGCGCCGTTTTTTCGTTGAAATTGCCCGTACCCAGATAAGCATAACCCTTCAGCGGTTCATCGGCATCGTTGCTGCGTTTGCGCACATACGCCAATTTGGCATGGACCTTCAATCCCGGCAAGCTGTAAATGATTTTGATGCCGGCTTGCTGCATCAGTTCCGACGAGAAGTAATTGTTTTCCTCGTCGAAACGCGCTTTGAGTTCGACGAAGACCGTTACTTTCTTGCCGTTTTTGGCCGCGCTGATCAGGCTGTTGATGACCGCCGAATTTTCCGCGACGCGATATTGCGTGACTTTTATTTCCAATACTTTCGGGTCAAAAGCCGCTTGCATCAGGAAGCGCAGCAAATAGTCGAACGATTGATACGGGAAGTTCAACAACACATCCTGTTTTCTCAGCACCCGCAGTACCGACGTGTCGGTTTCCAGTTCCGGTACGCGAAGTGGCGCCGGAAGTGTTTGCTTAAGGCTGTTGCCTACGGGATTGGGCAGTTGCGCCAAATCGGAAAGATTGAGATATCGTCCCGAAGGCAGCAGTTCTTCCTGTTCGATTTCGTATGCCTCACATAAGTAGTCGAGGAAATAGTCCGGCATATCCCGATCGTATTGAAAGCGTGTGACGGCTCCGATCTTACGCTTGCGCACTTTCCGGAGTATCCTTTCCGCGATGTCTTTCTGATCTTCGTTTTCGAGAGAGAAGTCGGCGTCGCGCGAAATCTTGATGCTGTAGCAATCCATGATGTCGTATCCCGGAAACACATTCTTCAGATTCGCTTTGATGACATCATCGATAAACATTATGTAGTAATTACCGCCCAACGTCGGTAATTCGATGAAACGGGGAACCCTCGTATAAGGGATTTTCATAATGGCATACGTCAAGTGCGGCTTGTCGCCGGCCGTCTTCTTCTTTTTCTTTTTTTGCAAGCTGATGACCTGGTAGATGCGTCCGTCTTGTATGAAGGAATGGATGTCGTCAATCTGGATGATCATCGGCTGCAAATAAGGGAAGACTTCTTCGTTGAAATACTTTTCGACGAATGCCTGATGGAAAGGTTCCACTTCATGCGTTTGATAAAGAATGATATGGTTTTTGCGGAGTTCGGGCAAAATCATATCGTTAAAGATGTGGTAATATTCTTTTTCCTGAACCGTCACTTCGTTATTTATCTGCACCAGCGTATTTAGCGCCTCCTCAACGGGTTCATCACGCCGGATGCTCTTTAGCAGCGAACTGTGATATCCCGAAACGCGCACCTTATAAAACTCCTCCAGGTTGGAAGAGTAAATAGACAGGAACTTGATACGCTCATAAACCGGCAGCCGTTCGTCCCGGGCTTCGAGTAAAACGCGGTAGTTGAACGAAAGCCAACTGATATCCCTCTTAAAGTATGTATATGGCTTATCTCCCATTATTTGATTCGTTTTTATTGTTTTTTCGAATTGAACGGTAAAAATACTAACTTTGCCGCAATAAAAAAATAAAGATGAAGAAAATAGGACTTCTTTCGGATACCCATAACTATTGGGATGAAAAATATGAAACGTATTTCTCGTCCTGTGATGAGATATGGCATGCGGGCGATATCGGTTCGTTGGCTTTAGCAGTTCGTTTTGAAAACCTGAAACCCTTTCGTGCGGTGTATGGAAATATCGACGATCAGGCTGTGCGGAGCGCCTTTGCCAAAACCCTTCGTTTTACCGTCGAGAATGTCGAAGTCTTAATGACCCATATCGGCGGATATCCCGGACGCTATGATCCGTTGATTCGTGCCGAATTGTACGCGCATCCGCCGAAACTATTTATCTGCGGACATTCTCATATTCTGAAAGTAATGTACGATAAAAAGCTCGAATGCCTGCATATCAATCCCGGTGCGGCAGGTAATTACGGCTTTCATAAAGTGCGGACGCTGATACGTTTTGTATTGGACGAAGGGAATATCCGCGATCTCGAAGTGATTGAAATAGGAAAGCACAGTTAAAACTGTTTTGAAAAAAGAGTCATGACAATTCCTCCTATACCGATCAAGATAAGTATGGAACCGACGACGCGGTTAAGTAGCACAAGTCCTCTGCGGTTAAAGTGTTTTCTGAAGCGGGATAGAAAGGCGGTAAAAAAATACCACCACGAAAAGTTTCCGAATGTTATGGACAATATCGCGGCGGTTAGATAAGCGGGGCCGTCGGCGATAGGGTTGAAGGCGAAACGGCTGTATAGGGTGATGATGACAAAGATAATTGCCGCATTCGAAAGCGTAAGGAAGAACGAAGAGATAAAGTCTTTCACATAACGGGTCTTTTGCGGTAAAATATCGGGCCGCCATCCTTTTAAGGGATTGGTGCGGAAAACGATGTAACCGAAGATGACTAAAACAGCGCCGCCCACGCTCTGGAAAATCAGTTCATTTTTTTCCAGCAAATCGGAAACCAAGCTTAAACCCATTAATGTGACAAACGCATAGATAAGGTCGGAGAGCAGTGCCCCCAATCCGGTTACCAATCCGTGGCGATATCCCCGGCTGAGGGTCCGCTGCACAACGAGCATATTGATTGGTCCCATCGGCGACGCTATTAAAAAGCCGATAATAAATCCTTTAATAATCGTCTCGATCATATTTGTTGTTCTCTTTGGAGCATTTCATTCGGTACAAAGATAACATTCATTCTCATAACCCACAAAAAGAGATATTCATTCTACTTTTCCATTGCTTTTCATTAACTTTGCGGTTTTAAGAAGATTGAATAAAACAAATATGATCGCTTTTTTTAAAACCCCATCACGAAGTATTGTCGCAGTAGAGGCCGAACCGGCTTTATCGCAGGAAACCGTAGCGAAACTTATCTGGCTTTTCGGTGAAGCCGAACCGCTCGATTCGACTCAGATCGACGAACGTTTTATCGGCCCGAGGCGGGAAATGATTACGCCATGGAGTACTTGTGCCGTAGAAATAACCCAGAATATGGGCATTTCCGGTATCACGCGCATCGAAGAGTATTTCCCGGCGCAACACGACACGACTTACGACCCGATGTTGCAACGGTTGTATGACCGGCTCGACCAAACCATCTTCTCGATCGATAAGAAGCCCGAACCGATTATTTATATTGATGATATTGCCGCCTATAATGAACAGGAGGGATTGGCATTAAGTCCCGAGGAAGTCGATTACCTCAACGGGGTAAGCGCGAAGATGAACCGTAAGCTGACCGATAGCGAAGTGTTCGGCTTTTCGCAGGTCAATTCGGAACATTGCCGCCATAAAATCTTCAACGGTAAGTTTGTAATCGATGGGGAGGAGATGGAGAGTTCGCTCTTTCAATTGATTAAAAAGACGGCCAAAGTCAATCCCAACGGGTTGGTTTCGGCCTATAAAGATAATGTGGCCTTTACGACGGGGCCGGTCATCGAGCAGTTTGCTCCCGCAAGCGGCGATAAGCCCGACTATTTCTATAAAAAGGACATCGAAAGTGTTTTGTCCATCAAAGCGGAAACTCATAACTTCCCCACGACCGTGGAGCCTTTTAACGGTGCTTCGACGGGTACCGGAGGCGAAATACGCGACCGCCTGGCCGGCGGAAAGGGGTCGATACCCGTGGCCGGTACGGCGGTATACATGACTTCTTACCCGCGCCTCGAAGAGGGCCGGGCATGGGAGCAACGCATCGATCCGCGTCCATGGTTGTATCAAACGCCTGAGCAAATATTGATTAAGGCTTCCAACGGCGCTTCCGATTTCGGCAATAAATTCGGGCAACCGCTTATCTGCGGCTCTTTGTTGACGTTCGAGCATGAAGAAAACGACAAGAAGTACGGGTACGACAAAGTGATCATGCTCGCAGGCGGTATCGGTTATGCCAACCGCCGCGACGCCTTGAAGACCGATCCGAAAACCGGCGAAAGGGTCGTGGTGCTCGGCGGCGATAATTACCGTATCGGCATGGGCGGCGGCGCCGTCTCTTCGGTAAACACGGGCGAGTATTCGTCGGGCATCGAACTGAATGCCGTGCAGCGCGCCAATCCCGAAATGCAAAAGCGGGTGTCGAATGTGATCCGTTCGCTGGCCGAATCGGAGGAGAATCCGATTGTGTCGATTCATGACCACGGTGCCGGAGGACATTTGAACTGCTTGTCGGAATTGGTGGAGCAGACCGGCGGCGTTATCGAAATGGAAAAACTGCCGGTGGGCGACAAAACGCTTTCGGCAAAGGAAATCATCGGCAATGAAAGTCAGGAACGCTTGGGACTGCTCGTGGAACAGAAAGATATGGAGCGCATGGAGCGTATTGCCGCCCGTGAACGCGCTCCGATATACGACGTGGGCGAGACGACCGGCGACCAACGGTTTACCTTCCGTGAGGCGGACGGCGTTTGCCCCATCGATATGGAACTCGATGATTTCTTCGGCAAGCCTCCGGTGACCGTGATGGAAGATATCACGACCGATGATCATTATTCCGATCCCTATTACGGGCACGAAAGCCTCGGCGACTATATCGAAAATGTATTGAAACTCGAGGCTGTGGCCTGCAAGGATTGGCTGACGAATAAAGTCGATCGTTCGGTTACCGGAAAGATCGCCCGCCAACAATGCCAGGGCGAAATCCAACTTCCGCTGAGCGATTTGGGGGCTATCGCCCTCGACTTTAAAGGCTATTCAGGTGTGGCGACTTCCATCGGGCATGCGTCGCAAGTGGCGATGATCGATCCGGCTGCCGGGTCGGTTATGGCGGTGGCCGAAGCATTGACCAATATTGTGTTTGCTCCGTTGACCGACGGGTTGCAAAGTATCTCGCTTAGCGCGAACTGGATGTGGCCGTGCCGCAATCCGGGCGAGGATGCGCGCTTATACAAAGCGGTAGAAGCCTGTTCCGATTTTGCCTGTGATTTAGGTATCAATATTCCTACGGGAAAGGATTCGTTGTCGATGACGCAAAAATATGGCGACGAGAAAGTGCTTTCTCCCGGAACCGTTATCATTTCGGCTGCGGGAGAGGTGAAAAACATCCGTAAGATTGTTTCTCCCGTGCTGGCTTATATCAAAGGAACGTATCTGTATTACATCGATTTCTCTTTCGATACCTTCCGGCTGGGGGGCTCTGCTTTTGCACAGACCTTGGGCAACGTGGGGGAAGAGGCCCCGACCGTTACCGATACGGAATATTTCAAAAATGCGTTTGAAGCCGTACAGGAACTGGTGGATAGGGGATTGATTCTCGCCGGACATGATATCTCTGCCGGAGGAATGATCACCGCCATGCTCGAAATGTGCTTCGCCAATCCCGAAGGAGGGTTGGAGGCACGTCTCGATAAAATACGCCATGCCGATCTGATTAAAATACTTTTCTCGGAAAATCCCGGGGTGCTTATTCAGGTAAAACATCATCGTTTGGTGGAGAAAATACTGGACGACCACGGCGTCGGCTTTGCCATCGTGGCTCGTCCGGTTCAGGAACGGACATTGATCATCGAAAAAGGCGACTTCCGTCAGGAATTCGATATCGATCGCCTTCGCGATGTGTGGTATCGGACCTCCTATCTGCTCGATCGCCGACAAAGCGGGGAAGAGTGCGCCAAAGAACGGTTTGAACAATATAAGCATCAGCCGTTGCAGTTCCGTTTTGCACCGTCCTTTACCGGCAAGTTCGCCGATTTGGGCATCGATCCGGCCCGCAAAGAAGCGTCGGGCATTAAGGCGGCGATTATACGCGATAAAGGAACGAACGGAGAGCGTGAGATGGCTTATGCCCTATATTTGGCCGGCTTCGACGTGAAAGATGTACACATGACCGACCTGACCTCGGGTCGCGAAACGCTTGAAGACGTGCAAATGGCGGTTTTCTGCGGCGGATTCTCTAATTCCGACGTGCTGGGATCGGCCAAAGGCTGGGCCGGAGGATTCCTTTACAATGAAAAGGCGAAAACGGCGCTTACAAATTTCTTCGCACGGCAAGACACGTTAAGCTTAGGCATCTGTAACGGCTGTCAGTTGTTGATGGAACTGGGATTGATTTATCCCGAAAAAGGGGCGGAGCATCCGAAGATGCAGCATAACCGTTCGCATAAGTTCGAGTCGTCGTTCGTCAGTGTGGAAATCCCGAAAAACCGGTCGGTCATGTTGCAATCGCTCGAAGGTACGACACTGGGCGTATGGGTGGCGCACGGGGAAGGACGTTTTGTATTACCGGGCGGCGAAGCCGACTATGGCATTGCGGCAAAATATAGTTACGGTGCCTATCCGGGCAATCCCAACGGGTCGGACTTCAACACGGCCGCCGTGTGTTCGAAAGACGGGCGCCATCTGGCGATGATGCCTCATCCCGAACGCAGCATTTTCCCCTGGCAAAACGCCTGGTACCCCTATGTGTTCCGCAAACATGACGTGACGCCTTGGATGGAGGCTTTTGTCAATGCAAGGGAATGGATTAAAAAACAATAACGCCGTTTAACGGCTGCGTGCCGTTTGACGGAATAGAAATAAATGTATGAAGAAGGCTATCTTTGAATACGACATGAAGGTACGCGACTATGAATGCGATGTGCAGGGGCATGTGAACAATGCCAACTATCAGCATTACTTCGAGGCTACGCGCCATGAGTTTCTGGAATCGGTGGGACTTAACTTTTACAGTCTCCATCAGCAGGGCATCGACGCGGTGGTTTCGCGCGTAGAAATACGGTATAAGCAACCGTTGCACGGAATGGACGAATTCCGGTGTACCGTGGCGCGGATTGAGCGTGTGGGACTGAAATATATCTTCCATCAGGAAATCTTGCGCATAAAAGACGAAGCGTTATGCGCCAAAGCAAAGATCGAGGTGGTGTGTCTCGTGAACGGCAAACTCTCGCGTCCCGATATTTTCGACGAGGCGTTTAAGATGTATGATGACCGGAGACTGTAGACCGGAGACTGTAGACTGTAGACTGATGACTAATAAAGCGCTCTATCAGATAGCGCTGACGTTTATTCCGGGGGTGGGAGTGATGCATGCGCGTAACCTGTTGCAGGTAATGGGTGATGAAGAGTCTGTGTTTAAAGGGGATATACGCCGGCTCGAAGCCATACCGGGCATTTCGCGGCGTTTGATTGGGGAGATACGCAATGCGGAAGTATTACGGAAAGCGGAAAAAGAGCTTCAATTTGTAGATAAGAACAAGTTGAGGCTTCTCTTCGTTGGCTCGCCCGGCTATCCCGAACGACTGGCCAATTGTGTCGATGCGCCGATTGTTCTGTATGCAAAGGGGGATGTCGATTTTAACCGTGAAAAGATAATCAGTATTGTCGGAACACGGAATGCAACCGATTATGGCGTGCGCAGTTGCCGCAAGTTCGTAAGTGAATTGGCCGGCCGCTTCCCCGATATGATGATTATTAGCGGACTCGCTTACGGAATCGATATTTGCGCTCACCGGGCCGCTCTTGAAAGCGGATTGTCGACCGTGGCCGTATTAGGGCATGGTTTGGATCGGATTTATCCGTATATACACCGCCATACAGCGGTGGAAATGATTGAAAACGGTGCTTTATTGACGGAATTTACGAGCGGTACCGGCCCGGAGAGACATCATTTCGTGAGGCGCAACCGCATTGTGGCGGGCATGGCCGATGCGGTGGTTGTCATCGAGTCGGGAGAAAAGGGCGGGTCGTTGATTACGGCGGATATTGCCAACTCATACTATCGCGAAGTGTTTGCATTACCGGGACGGGTGAGCGATCGCTGGTCGTCGGGATGCAACCGTTTGATAACCGATAATAAAGCAGTCTTATTGCAAGATACCGATCAGTTTATCGCCTACATGGGATGGGAGCCTGCGTCTATGCCCTCGGTTGCTGTACAGAAAGAACTCTTCACGGATCTGACGGAGGAAGAAGAGCGGGTAGTCTTGGTTTTGAAAAAAGCGGAATCGATGCAGGTGAATGCGTTGGCTATCGAGTTAAACACCCCGGTGTCGGAGCTTTTCTTTACGCTTTTGGAATTGGAGATAAAGAATGTTGTCGAGTCGTTGCCGGGAGGAATGTATAAATTGATGTGAAAGCCTGCTCGTTAACCTTTTATTTTTAAGTAATCTGTCGACGATTTTGCAGATTCTCACCAATAATTAATAAGGCTGTAAAAAATCAGGGGGCAATCAGCGTTATCCGTGAGAAAAACTTTCAGCGAAGTGCCGATAACAGCGTATCATGGTTATGAAATAGTTCACCCCGAACTTCAGCGACAAGTGTTGTTGGATAAAATTATTTGGAGCAACGATTGGCCGGTCATAAGGTCGAAGGTGCCTTCATCAGGGGCGGAGGTTCCCGAGTGGTAAGTTCTGTTTTATGATAAAAACGATAAAGAAGCTGAAGACAGGCCGCGGATCCGTCACTATTTTAAATAACCCTGGCACACCTCTATCTGTAAGCGGCCTGTGTTATCAATATAAATAACATCAATAAACAGTATAGAAAAAATCAGCGTAGAGCATACCAAAAAGTGGAAAGACGATGAATTGCACAATGTTGATGACACCAAAACATAAATCTACCGTACCTCTTTTTGACGAAAAGTTTTGGTTGGCATTTTAGGGTGACGCATTGTCGAAGTCCGCAGGATTATCCCTATAATCTTCGTGTCTTTTGTCTTGATTTATGTTTTTTCGTCTTTCCAATGTTAAATGTCAAAAATATTAGTGTTAATATCAATAATTATAGTTGCTGTCGCAATGAATTCCTCTACATTTGCAAAGTTTTGACAATGTAATTTTATTGCCATTAAAATATG
>ENA-UOOR01001311-UOOR01001311.1-fermentation-metagenome-genome-assembly--contig:-NODE-1311-length-30108-cov-6.648421_pt1 | contig 30108 bp, 20 predicted proteins | sample MGYA00245780_ERZ724029 | MGnify/ENA primary metagenome ERZ724029 (study PRJEB28704, sample SAMN03018315) | fermentation metagenome | biome: anthropogenic terrestrial biome; feature: soil; material... | reverse complement strand
TGTTTTGCTGCCGTCGGCCCATACCCTCGACGACCGTGCTCCGAGTCGGCCGGCACTCCGGCCTCGTCTCGCGCGAGGTCGTGCTCGAGCCCGCGGAGCTCACCCGGCACGCGGCCTTCCTCGGCGGCAGCGGCAGCGGCAAGACGACCCTGGCGCTCGCGCTGCTCGAGCAGCTTTGCGCCCGAGGGGTCCCGGCGATCCTGCTCGACCGCAAGGGCGACTTGTGCGCCTACGCCAATCCCGCCGCGTGGAGCGTCGCGCCGCGTGACGAGCAGCACCGCGTCGAGCGCGAGGCGCTGCGCGCGCGGCTCGACGTGGCCCTCTACACTCCGGGCAGCGACCGCGGCCGGCCCGTCTCGCTCGCGCTGGCGCCACCCGACCTTGGAAAGCTGCCCGAACACGAGCGCGAGCAGCTCTCGAGCCACGCGGCGTGCGCGCTGGGCAGCATGCTCGGCTACAAGGACTCGTGCCGAGACAAGGCCTGCATCGCGCTGCTCGCGCAGGCTATCCGTCTGCTCGCCGAGCTCGACCACCCGGTCAGCTTCGACAACCTGCTGGAGATCATCGGGGACAAGGAGCCGACGCTGGTGGCGGCTATCGGCTACCTCGACAAGAGCAACTTCACGCGCCTCGCCTCCGACCTGGAGACGCTCAAGGTGACCCGGGGCACGCTGGTGCGCTCGAAGGCGCCGAGCCTGGACTTCGACGAGTTGCTCGGGCGCGGGCCGCACGCGGTGCCGGGCAGGACCCGCCTGTCCATCGTCAGCACCAAGTTCTTGGGCGACGAGCGGGGGGCGCTCTTCTTCGTCGCGCAGCTTCTGGTCGGGCTCGCGCGCTGGGCGAGCAAGAACCCCGCGGCGACGCTGCAGGCGGCGCTGCTCGCCGACGAGGCCGACCTCTACCTCCCGGCGGCCTCCAAGCCTCCGACCAAGGAGCCGATGGAGAACTTGCTCAAGCGCGCGCGGTCGGCGGGCCTGTCGATAATGCTGGCGACGCAGAGCCCCGGGGATCTCGACTACCGATCCCGCGACACCATCCGGAGCTGGTTCGTCGGCCGGGTCAAGGAGCAGACCGCGCTGGCGAAGATGAAGCCGATGCTCGCCGACTGTCGGGCCGAGGTGTTCGGCCGGATTCCAGGACAGGGCACCGGAGACTTCCACCTGCTGCAGGAAGGCTCGGCGATCGCCTTCCACGCGTGCGAGTCGCTGGTGCGGGCCGTTCAGGTGCCCGAGGAGGCCATCCAGGAGCTCGCAGCCAGGACGACCCCGCGGACGGCGGTGGCGTAAGCGGCGGGCCGGCCTTCCTTGCCGGCCAGAGAGTCGGGACCGCCCGTCCCGCCGGGGCAGTGCCCGTTCCGAGCAAGCTCCGGCGGTCGGTGAGGAGGTCCGGAGTCCTCGCGCTTAGCCCTCGTCATGAGGTGTCGCGAAATCTCCTCGAGCTCGGCCCGGCCGGCCTTCCGGTCACCTCGAGCCAAGTCGAGGGTGCCCTTCGGCTGGGCTCCCGCCGCTCGCGCGTCGGCAGCTACGTTCAGGGTGAGCGGGGCCGGAAGGAGTCGAAGAAGGTCGATTCCACCCTCTTCAGCCGACGACGATGTCCTCGCGCGCGGGCCGATAGTCGCGCGGCAGACCGCTCGACTTGAGCGAGACGATGGCGAAGAAGGTGAGCGGCCCGACGCGGCCGATGAACATCAGCAGCGTCGTCAGCAGGCGGCCCGCCGGGCTCAGCGTCGGGGTGACGTCCATCGACAGCCCGGTGGTGGCCATCGCGCTGGCCACCTCGAAGACGTGCGGAAGGAACATGGCGCGCGCCGCCTCGACTTCGCCTCCGTCCCCTTCGGTGAAGGCGAAGACGAGCACCCCGAGCGTCAGGAGCGTGAAGGCGACCAGCGTCAGGCTGACCGTGCGCTGCACCGTGGACTCGGGAACCGTCCGGTCATGAATAGCGACATAGCGCCTGCCGCGAATCCGCGCGATGGCCAGCGCGATCAGGATGGCGAGGCCGGTGGTCTTGATCCCTCCGGCCATCGAGCCAGGCGAGCCGCCGACGAGCATCAAGAGGATGATGAAATAGGCGCTCGCGTTGGTGAGCTGCCCGAACTCGACGGCGGTAAAGCCCGCGGTGCGGTTGGCCGACAGGAAGAAAGAGTTGAAGACCTTGTCGACCGCGCCCAGGTGACCGAGCACCCCCGACCACTCGAACACCGCGAACGCGACGGTCCCCAGCAGCAGCAGCAACAGAGTCACCAACCCGGCCGCCCAGGTATGCGAGGAGAGGCGCCGTGCGCCCCGCGGGCCCCCGGCGCGCCACCAGTGGATGGCCTCCTCGCCTGCCAGGTAGCCGAAGCTGCCGATGACCACCATCAGGGCCATCGGGACGAGCACGAAGGGATTGCCCGCGTAGTCCTGCATGGAGTTGGAGAAGGTCGAGAAGCCCGCGTTGCAGAAGGCGCTGATCGCATGGAAGACCGCATGCCAGGCGGCCTGCGCGGGGCCGTGGAAGCCGAGGAAGTGCACGAAGACGAGCACCGCGCCCACACCCTCGACGATGAAGGTGAAGCGGGCCACCGCGAACACGATGTCCTTGACGTTGCGGCGCGAGCCGATCTCGGTACGCGGCAGGGTGAGCATCTCGCTGCGCAGCGAGAGCCGGCGGCCGAGGGCGCCGATGATCAGCGTCGTCAGGGCGAACAGCCCTAGCCCGCCGAGCTGGATGAAGGTCACGATCCAGAGCTGACCCCAGAAGGTGAAGTAGGTCGCCGTATCGACGACGGTGAGGCCGGTGACGCAGACGGCGCTGGTCATCGTGAACAGCGCGTCGACGAACGGCAGCGGAGCCCCGACGTAGAGCCCCGGCAGGAGCATCAGCCCGGCGGTGCCGAGGGCGACCAGAAGCGCGAAGCTCGCCACGAGGAGCCCGGTCGGCGACAGGTTGTGCCACCAGACCCTGAGGGCCTGGACGGGATCGAATCTCTTCACGAGCGCGAGCAAGGCGGCGGGGAGGATGGCAAAGCACCCGCCGCGAAGGCAAGCAGGACATGACGCGGATGACGGCCAAAGCCTGCCGCGGCACCCCGGTCATCCCGAGCACCGCGCCGGGCTCTTGCCCGGCTGCATCCCACGAACGAACAGCCGACCTCCCTCAGGAGCGCTGCCCGCGAAAGGTGACAATCCCCTCTCCCCGGGCGAGCGCGGGAAGAGGGGACTCGGGGGAGAGAAACGGCCGCAACCGCCTGAGAAGGCCCCCCGGGCCGACTCGGCGCCCGGGTCAGCATCGAGTGGACGCCGCGGGCTGTTTGTCAGAGCGTAGGCCCGCGAAGCGGATCAAAGCCGAGGGGCACGGCTCGACTCCCATCGCTTTCCGGCGAGGGCTGCGCTCGGGGTGAGCGGATTGGGTCTGCTCGATGATCAGGACCGCATCGGCTCGCGGTGACTACTTCGACACGGGCTCGGTCGATGGATTCTTGGGTGCGCGCTTGCGCGAAGAGCGCTTCGTCTTTGGCAAGGTGCTCTTGAAGAGCGCAACCACCTCAGGACGGTCCTCGTAGACCATCGCGGCGGCGTTGACGACCTTCACCATCGCCTTCTCGATTTCGACCTGGAGCACGTTGCGAGCTGCGGTGGAGGCCTTGGCGGAGAGCTTCTTGCCCTCCTGGCCTTGCTCGCGATGCTCGATGCTGTCTTGGTACTGCTTCAGTTTCGCGACGTCTTCGGCAGTGATGCCGGCGGCGGCGATCTTGTCCGCATGGTCGTTCGCGGCGTTCATGAAGACCTCGAGCGCCGAGGTCACAGAAACCAGAGAGCGCGCATTCACGGTCAGGTTGAGCCCGAAGGTGTCGCGCGTGCCCTTGTCGTCGGTGAACTCGTCGCCGATTGCCTTGCGCCTGTCACGGAGGAACCGCGCGACTTCGCGAAGCGACTGTCGCTGAAGCTGTGTCGTCGCGCTTCTGCTCGCGTGGCTGTCGACCTTCTTGCGGCACCCCTCCATGAGCTTGCCGCTTCCGTTGATGACCACGTCGAGCACGGACTGGCTGACGCGAGAGGTGAGACCGGCTCCATAGTCGACCAGCAGGTCCTTCTGTTCGGCGCTCTTGGCGATTACCTCTTCGGCCGTCCACTTGCAGGTCCTGACCATTGGGCCCCTCCTCAGGAAATGAATGGGCGTACTGTGCACGAGCAGAGGGCCGGATTGCAAGTACCGATCACCGATAACATCGCTAATGTTCATAACCGGACTCGGCGAGTGCTTTCTGTTGGACAGATTGGACGCGATCGACCGCTGCACGCCTCTCCCGAGCACCTGCACGCCTCTTCCGGCCGCCTGCCGGCCTCTCCCGACCGCCGGCCGGCTTCTCCCGACCGCCGGCCGGCTTCTCCCGACCGCCTGCCGGCCTCTCTCGACCGCCTGCTGGCCTTTCCCGACCGCCTGCCGGCCTCTGCCGACCTCCTGCAAGCCTCTGCCGACCTCCTGCAAGCCTTTGCCGACCTCCTGCAAGCCTTTGCCGACCTCCTGCAAGCTTTTGCCGACCTCCTGCAAGCACATCCGAATGAGACCAATGCCCTCCAGCGGCAACACAAAAGAGGTCGCGCCCGCGAACGAATCCCAACCCGTCACCCGCCCGCAGCATCCGCAGACTGCAGGCGCCCGACGTCCAAGCGTATGCAGTGGCGCTGGCGCCGGAGGGGGGTCGGCGTGGTAGGCAACGCCCAATTCCCTACGGCCGAGCCAAGACATGCGTAGATCGACCGGCGCCTTCCTTGTCCTGTTGATCGTGAACCTCGCGTGCGGCACACCCTCGAGCGAGCCGGATGGCGGAACGGTCGGCCCCGAAGACGCCGGCGGGTGCACTCCGGAATGCGCGGAGAAGCAGTGCGGCACCGACGGCTGCGGCGGTCAGTGCGCACCGGGCTGCGGCGTCGACGAGTACTGCGATGGATCGGGCCGGTGCACCAGCGGCATCTCCTGTGGCGCCAGCGGCCTGGTCTGTTGTAAGGGAACAACCTGCAACACAGGCCTTTGGTGCGCCGAGGGCACCTGCAGGCAGTGCGCGAGCGCCTGTGTCGCGGGGCAGCTTCGGTGTTTCGGCGACGCCGCCCAAACCTGCCAGGTCACGCCGTCGGGCTGCTTGGATTGGGGCACAACGGAAAGGTGCTCGACGCGGGAAGCCTGCGAGGAAGGGCGCTGTGTTGTGACCTGCAGCGACGAGTGCGCAGCGGGCGCCACGCGGTGCTCGGGCGATCGCATCGAAACCTGCCGGTTTGCTTCGTCGGGCTGTGCGAAATGGGATGCGCCCGAGGAGTGCACCGAGAGTCACGCCCTGTGTTTGAATGATCGATGTGTTGTTTCCCCTTCCTGGGTACGACTGGAGCTCGATTCTCAGACGGCGCTCGACGACTTCCACTCGTCAGCCTGGTTCAAAGCGAGTCAAGACTGGGCACAGGTTGGCATCGGTCCTCCGCCCGGATTCTCCGCCGTGGTGATCCTCGTCAATGACGTCTCGAACGGCGTGCCCGACCCGCTCACCTGCTCGAACCGGCCAGAGTCCCGTCTCTACCTGGAAGTCTCGACGTTCTCGCTCGACAGCCTGCCGCCTACCTGGCGAGGGCTGGTCTTCTCTCGCAACAACTGCGATGCCGACAGCCTGGACTTCGCGTCTACGTACGAGCTCACGCTCACCGCCGTCAGTCCCAACCGCGTCGTCGGCAGCTTCGAGATGGTGATCGAGGGCGGTGGGCCCCGCGAAGGCCAGACGCTGCGCGCCGTCGGTGCTTTCGACGCAGTGCCGGTTCCTTTGTAGGCAGCCCGGCACGCGATCAGCGGCCGCATCCGCTTCTTGTCGCCATCCCGCTCCTGCGCATGCCGCGGAGCGAGCCCTTTGAGAGCGCGCTCCACGCCGGGCTCTTCTTCGTCATCGGCATCTTTTCGCAGCCCCTCGTCGCCGCCACACACACCGGCGTCGGTGCCCTCGGCCACCTCGTCGCGCCGGCCAGCTCGATGCTGGCGCTCGGCCGGCTGGCCGTGGCGCTCCTCCTCGGGCCAAGCCGGGGCAGGGCGATGGTGCCGGCCGCCCGGCGGTCGAGCCGCGCTGCGCCCGTCGCTCGTGCTCCCGCGCGGCGGCGGCGAGACTTGCGGCCATGCCTGACCTCGCCAAACGACGTCGGACTGCAAACCTGCATCGCCGACTGGCGCTCGGCCTCCTGCTCGCGGCGCTCGTTGCTGGCTGCTCCTCTCAGCGCCCGGCGATGAGGCCTCAGCCCGGGGCACAGGCCGAACCCGCCGCGGAGCCTGGGGCCGAGGCGACGCCACGCGCCAAGACGAGCCGGCGAGCGGCACAGAAGCGGCAGCGCAAAGCCGAGCTCGGCGAAGCGAGCTTCTACCACCCGAGCCTCGAGGGAAACCTGACCGCGAGCGGCGTGCCCTATCGCGCCGAGGCGCTCACCTGCGCCCACCGCACCTTGCCCTTCGGCACGCACCTGCGGGTCACCCGGCTCGACGAAGCGAGGAGCGTCTCGGTCGTCGTCAACGACCGCGGGCCCTTCGTCGCTGGGCGCATCATCGATCTCTCGATGGCCGCGGCCAGGAAGCTGGGGATGGTTGAGAAGGGCCACGTCCCGGTGCGACTGGAGGTTACTCGCCTGCCATCGAAGCCAGGGCGAGCGGCGCTCGGCCGGTGAGCCCGCTCTTCGCGCCGCGACGCCGGCCTATTCCCGGGCGCGCTTTTCCGCGATGCCCGCCCGCTCGCGACCCTCGCGCATCAGCTCGCCCTGCCTGCGGCCGGTGAGGAGCGAGGCGCAGACGACGCAGTACCCCTGTTTCGAGCCGTCGGGGGTGTCCATCTGGACGCGAAAGCGCCGGTAGACCCCGCGCGGCGAGACCATGCCTTCTCGGTCGCAGCGCACGCACTCGAACTTGCGCTTGGGGTCCAGGTAGTCGATCCGCTCGATGGTGTACTTGCGCGCCATGACCGCAAGGTAGCCATCGCCGCGGGTCTGCCCGCGGGCGAATCCCTGGGACCAAGCGCGAAACCAAGCGGGCTTCGAATGGGCCCGCCCGCGCCCCTGAGCTCGTTCCGGGCGAAGGGCGGGAACCGCAAGTGGCCACATCCACGGGCGGGCACGCCGGAGTCTTCGTCCAGATCAAGCTTGGGAGGCGAATCCGCGAATCCGTCGAGCTCCGAGGCTCCCGCTGGCCGCCTCTCCTGAGCTGTCGCAAGGGGCTCGGGATGACCGGGATTGCGCCCAAGTTGCTTGGACAGGGCCGGAAGCGACTCTGGCGCCCCTGGCGCCGCCGGCCCGAGGCGTCAGCGGCTGACGCGTCAAGACCGCAGGTCCCTGGGCGCCATCACCCGCCCGAGCTCTTCCCGAGGCAACAATTCCGAGCCCCCACCGACAATCGACCAAATCGGTTTAGTCGCCCCGACCTGGACCAGCCTCGAGGACACTCCCGTGACCATTCATTCCATTCGCCGCTCCCCCTCGATTCAGAACCCGCAACCCCCCAGCCCCCTCGGAGCGACCCTGCGCCAGGGCAGCCGCGGCGAGGCGGTGCGCGAGCTGCAGAACCTCCTGATCTCCAGCGGTTATCGCCTCACCGCGGACGGAGCCTTCGGCCCCAAGACCCGCGATGCGGTCATCGCCTTCCAGCGCGCCAAGGGCCTGGGCGCCGACGGCATCGTGGGCCCGAAGACCTGGCAGGCGCTGCGCGGCAGCGCTCCGAACAGCGCCGACGTCTTCGACGCGGGCAAGGTGCAGAACAACAAGCCCTCCATCGTCACCCCCCCCGCGACCACCTCCACGGCCGAGGTCGATCGCGCGGCCGCAGAGCGCCTGGCCAAGGCGACCGCGCTGGTCAGGGGTGAGGGCTCGGCGACCGAGGCCGACGTCGCCGCGGTCGCCCAGGGGATGGCCAAGCTGCCCGCGTCCATCCTCGACGCGGTGGCCGCCAACAAGGTGAAGGTCATCGCCTGCCGCGGCTCGGTGACCGACTACATGACCGAGCTCAAGGGCGTGCGGCCCCGTGGCTGGCCCCCGGGCGCGACTTGGGACGATGTCCCCGGCTGCTATTCCCCGGCGAAGGACGAGGTGGTGATCGCCACCATCGCCGGCCGCAACGACACCCGGCTCGTCCCCGCCAAAGGCCAGGGCCAGGGCTCGGTTGACATGGTCTTCCACGAGATCGGCCACAGCCTCGACGACACCGGGGCGCTCCGGGACCACTCCAAGAACGAGCAGGCCTTCATCGACGCCTACACGGCCGACACCCCGGCGCTCAAGCGCTACGGGATGAGCTACCTGCTGCAGGAGGGCGAGGCTGGTCGCTCGGAGGCGTTCGCCGAGACCTTCGCTCTCTACTTCAGCGGCAACCCGTCGCTCAAGACCCGGTTCCCGGCGATCTTCGAGTACTGGCAGAAGGTCGAGGCGGAGCTCGCCAAGAGCTGAGAGGCGACAGGCCCGGCTTCGCCGAGGACCCGAGCGATCGGTCGCCGGTTGGTAGGGGCGCATGGCAATGCGCCCGTCGACGACTCGGGCAGATACGTGGGCGGACCCACTCGGCCGCCCCCCGGAGGCCGGCCCTCCGAAATCGCGCCACGCCACAACGAATCTCAGGGTTTGGTAGTACGGTCGAGAGTCGACAGCAGCGAGCCCTGACCATCAAGGGGCCTGCTCGACTCGGGGCGTACTTGACTCGACTGCAACGGCTCTCTCGCTTCGAGAGCTCTGCTCGCTTCGCGGCAGCGCGGCAGCGGTCAGAGCTCTGCCGGCAAACCGGGAAAGCTCCCGAGCAGGCGGGCCGCCCGCGGCAACTCGCATGAAAGGCGGTCATGGAGAACGCAGCGATGGAATCGATTGGCACCGCGAAGATGCTCGGCGATGGGACCATCGTCATGAACCTGCGCGCGCAGGGACCGGGCGGAGTGGTCGGCGACGCGCAGGTGCGCTACCCGAAGACGCACCCCAACTACGCCGAGGTGCTCGCTCACCTTGGCGGGATGAATCCCGGCGAAGAGAAGTCCGTGCCGCCCTGGCCGGAATAGGCGGCGCTTCGGTCCCGCCAAAGCTCACGACGCCCACGAACCGACCTTCGCCCCCCGCGCCGCGGTGGCAGCGAAGGGGTTCGCTCGTCCGCCGCGAGCGCAGGTGAGCTTTTCCGCGACGCCAAAGGGCTGCCCGCTGGCCCGGCCGGCATGGAGCCGCTGCAGCGCGAAGCGGAGGCGACGGGCGGCAAGGCGCTGGATGGCGAAGCAGGCAGCTCGCGCTCACGGGCGCGAGAGCGCCCTCGGCGGACGCGCGCGAAGAGCGCGGCGATGAGCGACGCGTAAACGGTCTCCCGCTCACCCTATCCAGCGCTTGAGCATCGGCTGCAGCCGCGGCAGCAGCCGCAAGCCCGCGACCCCGCCGAGGACCAGGGTGAGGCCGACCCGCGCGACGGCCCAGGAAGCGGACGCAGGCTCGAAGGCGAAGTGCTGCAGCGCCGCGAGCGCCGCGGGCGCCGCGACGATCCACCCCAGGTTCCACGCGGCCATCTTGCGGCGCGCGCGAAGGAAGCGGGCCTCGGTCTGCGGCTCGGCGCAAGCGCCGGCGAGGGACCGGTACTCCCAGCGCAGCGCCGCGCGACCGGCGAAGAGGGCCGCGAGCTCGGCGAACACGAACCCGAGCACCGAGCGCGAACGCGACCGCAGCCCGGGGACGCGGAACCGCAGGAACACGGCGGCCTCGCGCGCCGCGCGCGCCGCTTGCCCTGCGCAGGCGAGCCGAAGCGATTGGTCGCCCGCTCGCACAGTCAGCTCACAGCGCGGCCACCAACACCCGAGCGCCCACGCGGACACCGCGACCGCGAGCGCGACGGAGGGCGCCGAGCCGCCGACAGTCCCCTGCACGAGCCACAGCGTGCCGAGCGCCGCCGCGAGGCTCCCGACGAGCAGCAGAACCGTCTTCGCGCTCGAGCCAAGGACCCGGCACTCGGAGACCGAGTCGAGCGGGTGCTGCACCGCGCTCTCGCCGCTCGCCCAGCCTATCTGCCCTCCGTCCAACTCGAGGGTGACGGGCGTGCCGTCCTGCGTGCCCTCGATGACGAACCGCTCGGGCCACAGTGCCTCGGGCGCCGATGAGCCCGCCGGCTCGGTGACGGGCTGCGGATTGACGTCGCTCATGGATGCCTCGCGCGCTTGCCTCGGGGCCGACAGCGGCCGACCGTCTCGTTAGCGGACGCATTTCCTGCGACCGGGGCCGGCTCGTCCAGGCTTTTCTCCGAAGCGGCGCTGGCGAGAACGCCTAGGTGGCCGCCGCAATTCTGGCGGGCCGCTCGCGGTTGTCCCGTGGGCAGGCCTCCTCGCGCGTGGGACGCCGAGCCGGATGCGGAATCGATGGGGCGCTGCGTCTTGACCTTTGGTCGGCCATCCCTTATCTCGCCCCTCTCTCGGCAGGCTGGCCTTCGGCCAGGGCGACGCAGCGTCGGGGAGCGCACCGAGTCGGCGACCGCATGTTCAAGAAGATCCTGATCGCAAACAGAGGCGAGATTGCCCGCCGCGTCCTCCGCGCATGCCGCGAGCTCGGCATCGAGACCGTCGCCGTCTACTCCGAGGCGGACGCCGACTCGCCGCACCTCGAGGAGGCTGACGAGCGGGTCTGCATCGGCGGGCCGAAGAGCGAGGAGAGCTACCTCGACATGACGGCCATCCTGCAGGCCGCCGAGCAAACCGAGGCCCAGGCTATCCACCCGGGGTACGGCTTTCTCTCCGAGAACGCGCTCTTCGCCGAGCTGTGCGGCCAGATGAAAATCACCTTCATCGGCCCGCCGCCGCGCGTCATCCGCCTGATGGGCGACAAGGCGACCGCGCGCCGGACGATGGCCGAGGCGGGCCTGCCGCTTATCCCCGGATCAGAAGGCGTCGTCGCCGACGAGCGCGAGGGGCTCGAAATCGCCCGGCGCATCGAGCTCCCGGTCTTGCTCAAGGCGACCGCCGGCGGCGGCGGCAAGGGCATCCGCGTCTGCCGCGACGAGGCCTCGCTCGCCCGCGCCTTTGGCGAGGCGTCCCTCGAGGCGCAGAAGGCCTTCGGCGACCCGGGCCTCTACATCGAGCGGCTGATCGAAGGCGGACGCCACGTCGAGTTCCAGTTCATCGCCGACGCGTTCGGAGAGGTCGTGCACCTCGGCGAGCGCGAGTGCTCGGTGCAGCGCGACCACCAGAAGCTGCTCGAGGAGGCGCCCTCGCCCGCCGTCGACGTGGCGACCCGCCGCGAGATGGGCGAGAAGGTGCGCCGCGCCGTCGCCGCCATCGGCTACGTCGGCGCCGGCACGATGGAGTTTCTGCGCGACCGCGACGGGCGGCTCTACTTCCTGGAGATCAACACGCGCCTGCAGGTCGAGCACCCGGTGACCGAGCTGGTGACGGGCCTCGATCTCGTGAAGGAGCAGATCCGCATCGCGGCCAACGCGCGGCTCTCCTGGAAGCAGGAGCAGATCCGCCTGAGTGGCCACGCCATCGAGTGCCGCATCAACGCGGAAGACCCTTCGGCGGGCTTTCGCCCCTCGCCGGGGCTCGTGACGCGCTTCGAGCCGCCCTCCGAGGTCGTCGGCGCGCGGGTGCGCGTCGACACACACGTGCGCTCGGGCTACCGCATTCCGGTCTACTACGACTCGCTGCTCTGCAAGCTCATCGTCGCCGCCGACGACCGCGAGAAGGCGCGGCTCGCGATGATCGACGCGCTCGAGCGCTTCCAGATCGAGGGCATTCACACCACCATCCCCGCCCACCTCGAGGTCCTGCGCGATTCGGGCTTCGCCGCCGGCGACTACGACACCGGGCTGGTCGGCCGCCTGCTCGAGCGCGAAGGCACGCCGAAGGAACCGCCGCCGGAGAGGTAGCGGAGGACGGAGAGCGCCATGGCGAAAGTGATCCTGCGGCCGGTCGGCTCACCGATAGAAGGAGCGGTCGACCCGCGCGACTACCAGCAGAACCGCGAGCACATGGAGGGGCTCAACAGCCTGCTCGCCTCGCGGCTCGAAGAGGTGCGCGCCGGGTGGGGCCCGAGCTACGTCGAGCGCGCCCACGCCAAGGGCAAGATGACGGCCTGGGAGCGGGTCGAGGCGCTCAAGGATCCGGGCACGCGCGTCCTGCCGGTCAACAGCTTCGTCAACTACGGGCGGCTCTTCGGCGAGGACCAGCGCACCTCGCCGTCGGCCGGGGTGCTCACCGTCTTCGCGCGCATCGAGGGGCGCTGGGCGGTGGTCATCGCCAACGACAACACCGTCGCCTCGGGCTCCTGGTGGCCGCGGACGCCGGAGAAGATCGAGCGGGCACAGGAGATGGCGCTGCGCCTGCGCATCCCGGTCGTCTACCTGGTCGACTGTTCGGGGCTCTTCCTGCCCGAGCAGGCCGCGACCTTCCCGGGTCGCACCGGCGCGGGGGCCATCTTCCGGATGAACGCGCTGCTGTCGGACAACCACGTGCCGCAGATCGCCGGGGTGCTCGGCGACTGCATCGCCGGCGGCGGCTACATGCCGCTCATCAGCGACCGGGTCTACATGACCGAGCAGGCCTACATGGTCATCGCCGGCGCGGCGCTGGTGAAGGGCGGCAAGTCGCAGCGCATCACCTCGCTCTCCATCGGCGGCCCGGACGTGCACGTCCACGTCTCGAGCTGCGCCGACGAGCGGGTGCCCGACGACGCGACGCTGCTCGCGAAGATTCGCCAGGAGATGGCGCGGCTGCCGTCGACCGCGGCCGACTTCTACCGCTTCGGGGCCGCGCCGGCCGAGCCGCGCTTCGCGACCGGCGAGCTCGACGGCCTCTTCCCCGCCGACCACCGGGTGGTCTACGACGTGCGGCAGGTGATAGCCCGGCTGGTGGACAACTCGCTCTTCGGCGAGGCGCTGCCGCACCTCGGCGAGGAGATGGTCACCGGGGTCGCGCGCATCAACGGGCTCTACGTCGGCATCATCGCCAACAACCTGCAGCTCGTCGCCCATCCGCACCAGCGCGGCCGCACGCGACCCGGCGGCATCCTCTACCGGGAGGGCATCGCCAAGATCTCGGCCTTCTCGCGCGCCTGCAACGACGACGGCGTCCCCATCCTCTGGCTGCAGGACATCTCCGGCTTCGACATCGGGCTCGAGGCGGAGAAGGAGGGGCTGCTCGGCTACGGCTCGAATCTCATCTACACCAACTCGACCAACAGCGTGCCGATGCTCTCGGTGCTGCTGCGCAAGGCCTCGGGCGCGGGCTACTACGCGATGAGCGGCCTGCCCTACGGTCCGGTGCTGCAGCTCTCGACCCCGCTGACCCGGCTCGCGGTGATGGAGGGACGCACCCTGGCGATCGGGGCGTTCAACACCAAGCTCGACGACCAGTTTCGCATCGTGACGAGCGACCCTGAGGAGCGGGCGAAGATCGAGCGGGGCATGAAGGCGGTCGAAGACCGGATCACCGAGGACATGGACCCGTACCGTGCCGCCAGCCAGATGGACACCGACGAGATCGTCGCGATGCACGACCTGCGGGCCTACCTCTCGGCGGCGGTGGAGATGTGCTACCAGAGCATCGGCTACCGCCGGGTGAAGAACCCGCGCATCTGGTCGCTGCACGATCTGGCGGTCCTCACCGAGCCGGGGGCGCGGGAGTAGCCAACGATGCCCATGCGCAGACTGCTCGCCAGAGTCGATATCGCCGACAAGCCGCAGCGCACTTTCACCATCCGCTCGCCCGCGGTCGGGCTGCTCGAACGGCTGCCTTCGCTCGGCTCGTACCTTGGGCCGGACCGCCCGCTCGTCCTGCGAGTCCTCGGTGAGCGGCGGCTCGTCGGGCTGCCCGCGAGCGTCGAGGGCTGGGTGACCGAACGGCTCGTCGCCGAGGCGCCGGTACCGGTCGAGTATGGCCAGCCACTGCTGCGGCTGTCGGCAACGCTCGCAAGCAAGCCGGCGGTCTGTGACGCCTCGCCCTCGGCTGGCGCGCCAGACATCGACCGCAGTCTCGTGCCGGTCATCGCGCCGTCCGAGGGCGTCTTCTATCGGCGCCCACGGCCCGATGCGCCGCCCTACGTCGACCTTGGCAGCGAGGTTGCCCCCGGCACCGTGCTCGGCCTCGTCGAGGTGATGAAGTGCTTCAGCCAGGTCACCTACGGCGGCCCCGGCCTTCCGCACCGCGGCAAGGTCGCGCGGATCCTCGTCGACGAGGCCGCCGAGGTGAGCTTTGGTCAGGTGCTGTTCTTGATGCAGCCCGACTAGCCCCGATGCCCGCGCCGCGCACCCCGCTGCGCGAGCCTCGATTGCCCTCGAAAGCGAACACCTGCTCGAGCCGCTGGACTAATCTCAGCAGCGGCTCGTCGGCAACCGCGAGCGGACGGAGGACAGATGCTTCAGTGGATTGATCACCAGGGTAAGAAGATTCTCAGGATGGACGTCAACGGGATGGACATCCAGTCGTACGTCAAGGAAGTCCATGCCGGGCTCGACACGATCCTCGCCAGCAAACCGACTCCAAATTCGGTGCTGCTGTTCGTTCTCGGCGAGCAGCCCAAAGGCGCGCTCGACGAAGCCAAGGAGGCCTGGAAGGTCTTCCAGGAGGGCGCCAAGGGCCTGATGAAGGCGCAAGCGGTGGTCGGGCTCACCGGCTTCAAGCGCGTGGTAGCACAGCTCGTGCTGAGGAACCTCTACTTCGCCGTATCGGAAGAGGACGCGAAGGACTGGCTCGTGCGCCAGTAGCTTTGTGCAGGACGCCCGCCCGCCACCGGCGGCCGACTTCCTGAGCTCAAGAGGCGTCGCGAACCGTCCCTGACCTCGGTTCGTCCCCCGCTCACCCTGAGCGTACCTCCCGACGCGCCAACGGCCGGGGCGGAGTCGAAGCGCCCGACTTCGGCCTCGCGGGCTCGGCCTACACCCGGGCTGCGCGGTTGCCGCTCGAAGGGTTCTTCGACCCCTCTTCAGGCCCCGATACCGCCGCGCTCGAGCCCGGTCAGCCCGCCTTCGGTCTCGCCTTCGAGCTCGCGGCGAGCTTTGCGACCGCGGCGGCGAGCTCTGCCGGCTCTATCGGCTTGGTGAGGTGGAGCTGGTAGCCCGCCTCCAATGCCTGCTGCCGGTTCTCGTCGTGCGCGTACCCGGTGAGCGCGATCGCCGGGGTCTCGCCGCCTTCGTCGGGCGACAATGCGCGGATGGCGAGCAACAGCCGGAAGCCGTCCTCGTCTGGAAGGCCGATGTCCGAAAGGATCAGGCCAGGGCGGTTGCGACGAAACGCCTCGAACGCCTGCGTCGCGGTCGCCACGGCCTCGACGACCGCGCCATGGGTCTCGAGGGTGCGGACCAGCAAGTCGCGCGTGTCGCGGTCGTCCTCGACCACCAGAATGCGAAGGCGCTCCAGCGGCGCAGCAGACGGCCGGTGGAGCGATGGGGCCTCGAGCGCCTCCTCGGCGGGCCGCTTCTCATGGCACGCGGGCAGGCACACGCCAAAACTGGCGCCCTTGCCCTTGCCCTCGCTCTCGGCGCTGACCGAGCCCCCGTGCAGCTCGACGAGGTGCCGCACGATCGACAGGCCGAGCCCGAGCCCGCCGAAGCGACGGGTCGCGGTCGGGTCGGCCTGCCAGAAGCGCGTGAAGAGGTAGGGGAGCTGCCCGGGGGCGACGCCCTCGCCGTTGTCGCGGACGGCGAGCTCGACGAGCTCGGCGCGGCGCCCGGCGCGCACCTCGACCCTGCCGCCGCGCGGGGTGAACTTGATGGCGTTGGAGACCAGGTTCCAGACCACCTGCTGGAGGCGATCCGGGTCGCCACGCACCCACAGCGGCTCCTCGGAGCCGAAGCCGCGCACCATCTCGAGCTGCTTGGCGGTCGCCGCCGGGCCGAGCGAGTCGAGCACGCTCTCGAGCGCCTCGACCAGATCGACCCGGCCCACCTTGAGCTGTATCTTGCCGGTCACGATGCGCGACAGATCGAGCAGGTCCTCGATGAGCCGGGCCTGGGCGCGCGTGTTGCGCTCGATGGCCTCGAGCGCCTGGTCGGTGGCCTCGGGCGACATGTCGGTGGTCCTCAGCAACCGGGCCCAGCCGAGGATCGGGGTCAGCGGCGTGCGCAGCTCGTGGGACAAGAGGGCCAGGAACTCGTCCTTCGAGCGGTTGGCGGCCTCGGCCTGGCGGCGCGCCTCCTGCTCCAGCTCGAGCAGGCGGATGCGCGCTTCGTCGGCCTGCTTGCGCTCGGTGATGTCCCAGCCGGTGACCACGAGCCGACCGATGGCCGGGTCGTCGAGGTGGTTGTGGAGCACGGACTCTATCCAGCGCCACGAGCCGTCCTTGTGCCGCAGGCGGCGCTGCACCCGCACCGCGCCGCCGGGGGCCGCCACCGCCTTCTCGAGGTCCTTGCGGGCAGGCTCGACCTCGTCCGGATGGACGATCTGCCAGCCGACGGTCGCGAGCTCCTCGGGGGTGTAGCCGAAGACGGTCGCGTACGAAGGGCTGCAGTAGTCGGCCGAGCCGTCGGCGTGCAGGGTCGTGATCAGGTCCGAGCCATGCTCGACGACGGCGCGAAAACGGCTCTCGCTCTGGCGAAGGGTGCGCTCGGCATGCAGGCGCCTGCGGACGTTGGCGAGCAGCAGGAGGTTGAACGCCAGGAAGATCGCGCTGGCGCCCGCCGCGGCTATCACCCAACCCCAGGGCGGCCCCGGAGCCGCGGGAGGAACGTTGAGCAGGAGGGCCTCCGCGGGCACCGCGTTCAGCGAGAGGCCAAATCGCCGAAGCTGCTCGAAGTCGAGCACGAGCCGGGTCGGCGACTCGAGGAGCGGCGCCGGACGCTCGCCGCCGAGCACCCGCAGGGCCATCTTCGCGGCGAGCTCACCTTGCTGCCGGCTGCTCAGCAGCCAGCCGCCGATGATTCCGTGGCCGGCCTGGAAGTCGAGAAGCCCGTAGACCGGCACCGCGCTGCGCTCGCTCAGCATGCCCGTCGACACCCAGACCGGGAGCTGCTCTCCCTTCCCGTCGCGGGTGAAGGCATCGACGAGCACCAAGGTGCCCTTGGAGAGCCGCCCGACTTCGGCGAGCACCTCTTCGATCCCCAGCCCTTCGAGGAACCGGTAGCCGATGCCGGGGGCCACCGACCCGAGCCCGGCCTCGAGCTCATTGCGGATCGCCAGACCTGATTCGGTCGGCTCGAGGATGATCACTATCTCGCGAAGCTCCGGGTGCAGCCGCTTCATGAGCTGCACTGTCCCGAGCACGTTGACCCGCTCGGCGACGCCGGTGACCTCCTCGTGCCCAGCGATGAGCGCGGGGGTGTAATCGTTGATCCCGCAGAAGACGATGGGGACGCCCGGGAAGAGCTGGCCGCGGTGCGCAAGCGCGAGCTCCAGGGCGAGGTTGTCCATCGCGACCACGACGTCGAGCCTCTTGCCAGCGTGACGGTACCGCAGCAGCTCGAGGACCAGCTCGAGGTTCTGCTGCGTCGGGTGGTTCTTCCAGTCGAGGTACTCGACGAAGAGCACGGCGAGGGGCGCCTCCTCGCGAAAGCGCTCGAGGAAGCCTTCGACCTCCGCTTCGGCCCAGTGATAGCCCGGGGAGTAGGAGCTGAGCACGAGCACCCTGGACCCGCGGCCATCGCCCCCGGCGCGAGCGCTCCCGGCCAACAAGAGGACGAGCGCCAGCCCAAGCGTCGCGCAGAATCTCGCGGCACAGGGCCGTCGGCTGCCTGTCGTCGCCCGGCTCGACATGGTGGGCTCAATAATCCTTTCAAGATTTAGAAAGCGCAATGACGTTTGCCAGACCGTGTCAGCGGCGTTCGCGGCCCGCCTGGTCTGCGGTCGCGAGCGAGCGACGCCGGGCCTTCTCGAGCCCCCGGAGGCTTGCCAGCCGCTGAAAAGGCGTCGAGAAATCTCGAACCGCCGAGTTCCGCTCACCCTGAGCGTAGCTCCCGACGCGCGAGCGGCGGGAGCGGAGTCGAAGGGCCTCTCGACTTCGCCTCCCTCGTTCCTCGGGAGGCTACGCTCGAGGTGACCGGGGGGCGGCGGGCCGAGTCCAAGGAGATTTGTCGACACCTCTTGAGCCGGCGCCCGAATCGCTCCGGCCGCGGCGCTTGCGGCCTGCCGTCCTCGACACCGCGCGGTGCGCCGCCGATACTTGCCCGCGATCCGACAGCGCGCGGTCCCGGCCGTCCGGGCGGCCTCGCGGTCCAGCTTCCGAGAGAGAGCCATGAGAGGTTTCGCCGTCTTCGCCCTGCTCTTCGCCGCGACCCTGACCGGCTGCAACGAGCCGGCCTCGCCGCCCACCCCAGACGCCGGGAGCTGCGCCGCGCCCTGCGGGAGCGCCTGCTGCGCCGAGCACGAGAGCTGCGTCGAGGGGCGCTGCGCCTGCGGGCCGCAGTGCGACGGCAAGCTGTGTGGCGACGACGGCTGCGGGGCAAGCTGCGGCAAGTGCCCGAGCGGCCGCGCCTGCGTCGGCGGCCAGTGCCTCACCTGCATCGCCGACTGCGAGGGCAGGCTGTGCGGCGACGACGGCTGTGGCGGCTCGTGCGGCGAATGCGAGCCCGGCTCGCTCTGTTCGGAGGCGGGCGCCTGCGTCGTCTGCCCGCCGCAGTGCGAGAACAAGGAGTGCGGTCCCGACGGCTGCGGGGGGAGCTGTGGCGAGTGCGTCCTGCCCTACTCCTGCGCCGGCGGGCGGTGCGGCTGCGCGCGCAGCGGCGCCTTCTGCGCGACGGACGCGGACTGCTGCAGCCAGCGCTGCGACGGGGCGCAGTGCGCCGCCTGCCCGATGCAGGGCGAGCCCTGCGGCGAGGGGTGCTGTCCCGGCCTGAGCTGCCACCTGGGCCTCTGCAGCACCTGCGGACAGGTCGGCGCGCGCTGCACCGAGCCCTCGGACTGCTGCGCGGGCGCCTGCGAGGGCGGCCTGTGCCAGGCGGTCTGCGGGTTCCCGGGCAGCGCCTGCAGCTCGCCCGCCGACTGCTGCGGGGTCTCCACCTGCCCCGAGTCGACCCGAGCCTGCTGCCTCGAGCCCGGCAAGGCGTGCACCGTGGCCGGCGAGTGCTGCTCGGGCAAGTGCGCCTCGAGCCTCTGCGCCTGCAGCGAGCCGGGAGCGCCCTGCGGCGGCTCCTCCGACTGCTGCGAGGGCACCACCTGCGGCGCCGGACGCTGCTGCAAGCCGACCGAGGCGAGCTGCACGCTGGCCAGCGAGTGCTGCGACGGGCGCTGTGAAGGCGGCAAGTGCTGCCGCCCGGTCGGCGAAGCCTGCAGCGCCGACTCGCAGTGCTGCGGGGGCTCGTGCATCGACGGGACCTGCTGCCGGGACATCGGCGGCGGCTGCCAGCTCAACGCCGACTGCTGCAGCGGCAACTGCAACGCCAACACCTGCTGCCAGCCCGCCGGAGGCGAATGCGGCGCGGTCTCCGAGTGCTGCAGCGGCAACTGCGAGAACGGGAGTTGCTGCCGGTTGCTCGCGGCCTCCTGCGGCTCGAGCGCCGAGTGCTGCACCGGCGGCTGCGAGGGCGGCAGGTGCTGCAGGCCCAACGACGCGGTCTGCGGGCTCTCCTCCGAGTGCTGTGGCGGGCGCTGTTCGGACGGCGCCTGCTGCACGGTCAACGGCCGCGCCTGCGCCGGCGACGGCGACTGCTGCGCCGACAACTGCGAGGACGGCACCTGCTGCTTCCTCAACGGCTCGGCCTGCTCGAGCCCGGCTGACTGCTGCGCGCCCACCACCTGCGGGCTGGCAGGCCAGTGCTGCCTCGACACGGGCGCGAGCTGCGCCGAGGACTCCGAGTGCTGCGCGGGGATCGAGGGCGCCTGCCGAGGCGGGGCGTGCTGCAGCACGGTGATTTGCCGCCAGCCCGATGACTGCTGCGACGGCTTTGAATGCGGGGGCCAGCTCTGCTGCGCCCAGCAGGCAACCGCCTGCGGACCCGGCATCCCCTGCTGCGGCGGCCTGGCCTGCGCCGAGGGGACCTGCCAGCCCATCGAACAGTAAGCCGGCCCGACGAGCGGACGCTCTTCCTCCGAAGCGAACGCGACCGGCACCTCCCGACCTGCGGGCGCGCGATGAGGCGGGCCGTCGGATGCTCGCCCTACGTCTCGGCGGGCGGCTGCGCGGCCGTCAGACACGGGCAGCGCTCGCCTCGTGCTATCCGAGGTGCGTGAACGCCCGAAAGCGCCGCCACCGCCCGGTCCCCGCGGGTCGGCCCTCCGCCAAGACCCGCGAAGCGTTCACCCCGGTCCCCTCCGCGGCGCCGGGGCGCACCGGCCGGTTGCGCCGCTTCCTGCTGACGGGCTCGCGCCCGGCCGAGCCCGGGCAGGAGGCGCGGGTCTGGCCCTGGTACAAGGTCCTTTGGCTGACCGGCGTCGACTACTTCTCGACCCTCGGCTATCAGCCCGGCATCGCCTTTCTCGCCGCCGGCGTGCTCTCGCCCATCGCCTCGGCGCTGCTCGTGCTCGCCACCCTCGGCGGGGCCCTGCCGACCTACATGGCGGTCGCTCGCCGCTCGTACATCGGGCAAGGCTCCATCGCCATGCTCGAGAGGCTGCTGCACGGCTGGTGGTCCAAGCTCTTCGTGCTCCTGCTGCTCGGGTTCGCGACGACCGCCTTCGTGATCACCATGACCCTGTCGGCCGCCGACGCCGCGCTGCACGCGGTCGAGAACCCGCTGCTCAAACCGCTTTTGGGCGACCACCGCACCCTGTTGACGGTCGGGCTGCTCGCCGCGCTCGCCGTCCTGTTTCTCTCCGGGGCCCGGGAGGTCATCGGGGTCGCCATGGCCGTGGGCGTCCCCTACATCCTCATCAACGCGGTGGTCCTCGCCCGCTCGCTGTGGGAGATCGCCTACCGCCCGGACCTCTGGGAGCGCTTCAGCCTCGAGCTCGCCGCCCAGGGCGACGTCACCGGGATCCTGCTCGCCTCGATGGTCGTCTTCCCGAAGCTGGCGCTCGGCCTGTCGGGGTTTGAGACCGGGGTCGCGGTCATGCCGCTGGTCAAGAGCGAAGCCAGGCCAGGCAAGGACTTCATCCGCGGCCGGGTGCGCGCGACCCGGAAGCTGCTCGCCACCGCGGCGGGGATCATGAGCGCGATGCTCATCGCCTCGTCGTTCTCGACCACGGTCCTCATCCCGGCTGCCGAGCTGCAGCCCGGCGGCGCGGCGAACGGCCGCGCGCTCGCCTTCCTTGCCCACGGGCTGCTGGGCCGCGGCTTCGGCTCGGTCTACGACTTTCTCACCATCCTCATCCTCTGGTTCGCCGGCTCCTCGGCGATGGCCGGGCTGCTCACCCTCATCCCGCGCTACCTGCCGCGCTTCGGCATGGCCCCGCAGTGGGTCGCCGAGCGCCGTCCGCTCGTGCTCTTGCTCTTCGTCGCCACCCTCGCCGTCACCCTCGCCTTCGACGCCGAGGTCGACGCGCAGGCGGGCGCCTACGCCACCGGCGTGCTCGTGCTCATCCTCTCGGCCGCCGTCGCCGTCGCCCTCGCGACCTGGCGCGAGGCGCGCACCGGGCGCCATCCCGACGGGCGCCGCGGCGCCCCTCGCCGCAAGCCCTTCGTCAGCCTCTACTTCTGGCTCATCAGCGCCGTCTTCGCCTTCGCGCTCATCGACAACGTCGTCGAGCGGCCCGACGGCGTGATCATCGCCGGGCTCTTCTGTCTGGCCATCCTGGTGGCGAGCGCGCTCAGCCGCTATCGGCGCGCGCTGGAGCTCAGGGTCGATGCGCTCAGCTTCGCCAACGCGCGCTCCGAGCAGATATGGGAGGCGGCCAAGGACAAGAAGGTCAGCCTCGTGCCGCTGCGCACCGCCTCGCCCAAAGCCCGCCACGCCAAGGCCCGCGAGATCCGGCGCTACTACAACACCCGGGGGCCGCTGGCCTTTCTCCACATCGACCTGCGCGACGACCGCAGCGAGTTCAACACCGCGCTGCGCGTGCGCGTCGAGAAGGCGGTCGCCGACGGCGAGGGCTGCCTCATCATCCACGTCAGCGGCGCGGTGGCCATCGCCAACACCATCGCCTACGTGAGCGAGCAGCTCGATCCGCTGGCGCTCTTCCTCGGCCTGACGCGCGGCAACAAGATGGCCCAGGCCGTCAAGTACGTGCTCTTCGGCGAGGGCGAGACCGGGCTGCTCGTCTTCGACGTGCTCCGGCGCCACTGGGCCTCGACGCCTGGACATCACGTGCGGCCTCTCGTCTTCCTGATGAGCGAGTGAGCGGCCGCGCCACCGAATCGAGACCCGCGCGGGCGCCTACTCCTCGCAGGTCCAGGTCTCGAGCGCCGCGGCGCGCACCCGCGCCGACGGGTGAGCCCTCAGCCTCCGCAGCCGCTGCCTGAGCTCGCCGCCCCACGACAGCCGCCGCCCGAGGATCCCGAGCAGCGCGACCCCGAGCAGCGCGCCGGGCTCTTCGCGCGCCGACAACCTGTCACAGACCGCCAGCACCTTCGTCGGATCCCACTCGGCCTGCTGCCCCGGGGCCCCTCTTCGCGAAAATCGAGCTCCAATCGTCGGATCCCAATCGGCGTGCCGCCCCGCGAGCCTCTCGACGAGGTCCGCGGCGAGCGTTCCCGTCCAGCCGCCCGCGCCCGACTCGTCCGCGAGGCGCTCGAGCACGCCGGCGGCGGCCTCGACCTCGTTCCAGTCGATGGCCGAGACCTCGAGCCGCGCCGCCGCGAGCCCCAGCGTCTCGTCGGCGCGCAGCGCGCGGGCCACCTCGCCCAGCTCCGGCCCGAGCGCGGCCAGCGAGGTCCACGAGCTCAGCCGAAGGCTGTCGGCGATCCACTGCAGCCGCTGCCGAGCGGGAAGGTCGCGCTCCGCCCCCGCGTCCCAGTCTTCTCGGTACGGCGAGGCCACCAGCGTGCGGACCGCGCCGGCCAGCGCCTGTGACGCGCCGCAGTCGCGACAGGCCTTGACGAGAGCCCTGAGCGCCTCCTTCCACTCGGCCCCGTCCTCCAGGTCCACGAGGCGCGCCGCCGCGGCCTGGGCGATCTCCCCCTCGCAGCCTTTCGGCCAGCGCGCGAGCTTGTCGAACCCCGCCTTGCGCACCCGCAGGTCCGGAGCACCGGCCGCCTTCAGGAGCAGCAGCCCGTAGCGGCGCCTCTGCGCCGCTGACATGCCGCGCGCGGACTCGTCGAAGAGGCTGTAGGGCAGCTCGGCGTCCGGGCTGGCCGCGATCTCGTCGAGGATGCGCCAGGCGCGCTCGTCCTCGAGCGCCGTGCGCGCGACGTGCCCGGCGGCGATGCGCACGTCGCGGTGCAGCCCCTCCCTCCTCCACTCGCGCTCGAGCAGCTCGAGCGCGCCGGGCGGGCGGAACGCGCCGAGCAGGCGCAGGGCCTCCTTGTGCACGGTGACCTTGAGCTGCTCGCTGTCGAGCAGCTCGCCGAGCCGCTCGCCGAGACAGGAGGGGGCGACGTGCCGCGCGGAGCGCTGGACGGCGTACATCGCCACCCGGGCGCGGTCGCCGTCGAGGTGCTGAAGCAGCACCGGCAGCCCCTGCTCCGGCCTGTCGATCCACGCGAGCCCCGCGAGCGCCGCCTCGATCACCGGGACCTCGTCGGAGAGGAAGCCGCACAGCAGCTCGTCGTCGACCACCGGCATCCGCGAGAGGACCCGAAGCGAAGCGGCGCGCTCACCATCCGACCGCTTCTTGTCCGAGGCGATCTGCCGGTGCATCCGCGCGAGCACCCGCTGCTGGCGCGGCAGCCAGCGCTCGAAGCCGCTGGTGGCCGGGAGCACGAGGATCGTCTTTCCGGTGAGGAACTTTCCGCGCAGCGGCCGGCCCTCGAGGCAGGGGTCGAGCCACTCCTGCCGGCGCCGGTGCAGGTGGGCGAAGACCTCGGGGAGGACGATCGCCGAGGGCTCGCGTTCGAGGAGCCGCTTCACCCGCCGGTCGCGAGACTCGGGTGGCTCGAGCCAGAGCGCTACCGCCCGCTCAGCCAGCCATTGCGGCGACGCCTCGGTCGCCGGCTCGAGCAGCTTCTGGAGAAGGTCGAGGCCCCAGGCCCGCTTCCCGAGCGCCGTGGCGAGAGCCAACACGAGTTGATGGCTCTCGCGCTCGTTGGCGTCGCGGATCATCGGCTGGAGGACGGCGAAGATCTGCCGCTCGGCGCCGCGCGCGGGAGGCTCGCGGCGAGCGGCGGCAAGGAGAGGCTCCCGGCCTGCTTCGCGAGCCGCTGGAGGATCGACAGGGAGAGCTGGAAGAGCGCGCACTCGGGGCTCGTCGCGTGGCGTTGCATCAGCCGGAACGCGAGCGTCTGCAGCGCGCCTCGGGTCGCGGGCGAGGTGTCGCGCGCCTCGGTGAGCCACCGGGTCATCCGCAGCAGCGCCTCGGCGTGCTCGTCCTCGAAGCACGAGACAGGAACTCTGCTCAGCGCCCCGACGACGGCCAGCCGCACCGGGTCCTGCTCGTTCTTGATGCGGGCGAGGAAGGCGAGCGTCTCGGTCATGCCGCGCCGCGAGCGGCCGGTACAGCGCACGAGCTGGGCGAGCGCAAAGGCGCGCTCCTCGGCCTTGGAGACGGAGCAGGCCTGAACCAGCCGCTCGCGTGCCGCGTCGATGTCGCGGAAGGCGACGACCTCGAGCTCGCGCTCCGGGGATTCGCGGACCTCGCGCATCGCCGCCACGCGCGCCGCCTGCTCCTCGCGAAGCGCGTGCGGCAGCGCCTCGAGCAACGAGTCCGGGAGGAGCCGCTCGCCGAGCGGCTGGACGGCACAGGCCTGCGCGAAGAGGGCCGCCCGCGCCCCGGGCGCGACCCCGGACAAGAGCTGAGCGAGGTTTGCCGGCTCTTCGGCGAGCAAGCGCGCGAGCCGCTCGAGATGCTCCTTTCGCAGGCGACGCACGTGCCGGGCGAGCGTCGCGGGCAGGCCCCGCCGCGCGAGCCGGACGCGCGCTTCCTCGTGGACGAGCAGCGCGAAGACCTCCTCCGGCGCTCTCCGGCTCCAGCGCCTGAGCCGCCGCTCGATGCAGCGCGGGAGCCCGAGCCGAGCCCAAACCGCCGACCGGTCGCGCGGCGCGCTTCGTTCGAGGGCGCCTCTCAGCTCTTCCAGGACCGGCCCCGGGTGGCACAGCGCGAGCCGGCGCCAGGCGCGAACCGCGTACGCGAGCTCCGGGAGCCTGGCCCGCACGAGCTCGGGGCCGCACGCCGGCAGCAGTACGGCCGCTTCGCGCACGCCCCAACGCTCGATCAGCCGGGGCAGCAGGCGCTCGGCCAGGCTGGTTCGCCCGGACCGTTTGATCCCGTCGAGCAGGCGCCGGCGGACCGCGGGCGGCGCATCCTCGAGGTGCGATTCGATCGCCGCCTCGTCGCTCACCCATCGGGCGACGCGACCGGCGGCGTTCAGACGGACGCGAATCGACGGATGCTCCAGGCCCTTGAGCAGCAGCGCCTCGTCACGGGCCGCCGCGGCCGCCTCGAGCCCGAGCGAGGCCTCGAACCAGCCTTGCCGCGGGCCGCTCGCAGCTTCGTCCTGACCTCCTCGCGCGCCGCCTGCGGCCGTTCTCGCGGCCGAAGCACAGCTCGGTGCTAGCCTGCAAAGCGATGCGCCGCCTTTTCCCGTTGCTGCTCGCCCTCGCCCTTGCGGCCTGCTTCCGCGACCACCACCGCCCCTCCCGGCCGAGCTTCTCCGCGCACGCCGCCGCGCTGCTCGAGAGCGTGGAGGCCGAGGGCACGCTGGTCGGCGCCCTGGTCATCGACGCGCGCACGGGACTGCCGCTCTTCGCTCGCCATGAGCACGTGCGCCTGCTGCCCGCCTCGACGATGAAGGTCGTCTCCACCGCCGCGGCGCTCTCGGCCTTCGGCCCCGACTTCCGCTTCCGCACTCCGGTCTGGCTCGAGGGCACGCAGGCGGGCGCGGTGTTCGAGGGCGATCTCGTCGTCGAGGCCTCGGGCGATCCCTCGCTGGGCTCCCCGCGCTTCCCCGAGACCGCCGAGGTCTGCGCGCAGGTGGCCGAGGCGCTGGTCGCGCGCGGAGTGCAGCGATGGCGGGGCGAGCTGCGGGTCGAAGGCGGCGGCGCGCCCATCGTCTCGCTCGGGCCGGGCTGGGCCTGGGACGACGCGGCCTATGCCTACAGCGCCCCCCCGACCCGCTTCGTCTTCCGCGAGAACGTCGCCGAGCTTCGCCTCGATCGCTTCGCCGGCCGCTCGTGCGGCGAGCCAGTGAGCGTCGCGCTGGTGCCGTCGGCCGGAGAGACCGAGGCCGTCGTGTCGCTGGAGACCACCGCGGAGAGCTCGGGACTCGGGTGCGTTCGCGACTGGCGCGCCGACCGCCTGCAGTGCGTGTGGCGCTCGACATCTCCCGAGCAGTGCCCGCGCTCGGCGTCGACGCGGATCGCGGTGCACGAGCCCCAGAAGCCGTTCGCGCGCTGCGTCGAGCAGGCACTCGCGGCGCGAGGCGTCGAGCGCGACTTCACCATCGCGGTCGCGGTCGAGCCGGCGGTCCAGGCGCCGATCCCGACACGCGACCTGCTCCTCGAGATCACGAGCCCCGCGCTCCGCGAGCTCGTGCGGGTCACGAACAAGGAGTCGCTCAACCTCTACGCCGAGCGGCTCGCGCTGCGCTTTGCGCAGGAGCGCACCGGAGAGGAGAGCTACCGCGCGCTCGCCGAGGCGATGGCGCAAGAGCTCGAGCGCCGCGGCATCCCTCCGAACGACCTGAGCGTCGCCGACGGCAGCGGGCTGTCGCGCTACAACCTGGCGACGGCACGCGGCCTGGTGCGGCTGCTCGAGACGAGCCTCGCCGAGCCCTATGGACGAGCGCTGATTGAGAGCCTGCCCATCGCCGGCGTCGACGGCACGCTCGCCCGGAGTCCGGTCTCCATCGCCGCGGGTCTGGTCTCGGCGAAGACCGGGACGCTGTCGGGTCAGAAGGCCTTCGTGGGCATCGCCGACCGGCCCGGTGACGCGGCGCATCCGCGCGTCGTCTTCGCCCTGCTGCTCGGCAACCAAAGCCACGAGCCCGCGCTCCACGCCAACGAGGTCTTCGCCCGGTTCGCGGACGCGTTGGTGTCGATGATGCTGGGCGACGGTCGAGAGTCGGGAGTCGGGATTCACCCGGAACCGTAGCGTTTCGAGTGACCCCGACCGCCGGTGGAGAGGGGCGCATGGCGCGTCGAGGCCCGGAGCGCCAGCCTTCGTGCTGGCGTTCGCGGCGGCGAGCACGAAGGCGCACGAAGGCGGACCTCCCGGGTCAGCTTCCGAATCGGCGGCGCAGCGGATTCCGGCGCGGCCGCAAATTTGCCCGCCCCTGTGAGCTCGCATAGCCTCGCGAGCAGCTTGTCCTTCCGCCCCGCCGCCGCCGCACCAACGGGCTTCCCCTCCGGCTGCTCAGGGAGGTGATCCGTTGCTCTTCCCGACCGCCGAATACGGGATCTTCTTCCTCCTCGTCTTCGCCGCGTCCTGGGCAGCGGTCCGCTGGCACCGCGGGCACAAGGCGCTGCTGCTCGTCGCCAGCTACGGCTTCTACGCGTTCTGGGACTGGCGCTTCGTGCCGCTGCTCATCGGCATCTCGCTGCTCGCGGCGCTGGTCGGCAAGGCGCTCCAGTCGCTCGAGCGGCCCGCGGCGCGCAAGGCGCTCTTGGCGGCCGGGGTGGCGCTGTCGCTGGCGACCCTGGGCTTCTTCAAGTACGCGCGCTTCGCGGCGGAGGTGCTCGTCGACCTCGCGGGCGCGCCCGCGGGCCCCATCGACCTGCCCGAGATCACGCTGCCGGTCGGCATCTCGTTCTTCGTCTTCCACGCCATCTCGCTGATGGTCGACGCCTTCCGGCGCAAGATCCCGGTGCCGGTCACCGTGCTCGACGCGCTGCTCTACGTCGCCTTCTTCCCGCAGCTCGTCGCCGGCCCCATCCTCCGGGCGAGCAGCTTTTTGCCCCAGCTCGCGCAGCCGCCCGACTCGCGCAGCATCGACGCCGCCCGCGCGGTCGAGCTCATCGTCCTCGGCCTGGCCAAGAAGGTCCTGGTCGCCAACTACCTCGCGACGCAGATAGTCGACCCGGTCTTCGAGTCGCCGCAGCTCCACGGCGGGCTCGAGGCGCTCTTCGCCGTCTATGCCTACGCCGCGCAGATCTACTGCGACTTCTCCGGCTACACCGACATCGCCATCGGCTCGGCGCTGCTGCTCGGCTACCGCTTCCCCGAGAACTTCGACTCGCCGTACCTCGCGACCAGCCCTCAAGACTTCTGGCGCCGCTGGCACCTCTCGCTGTCCACCTGGCTGCGCGACTACCTCTTCATCCCGCTCGGCGGCTCGCGCCGCGGCCAGGCGCGCACCCTCGCCAACTTGGCGATCACCATGCTCCTCGGCGGCCTGTGGCACGGGGCGGCCTGGAGCTTCGTGCTCTGGGGCGCGTTGCACGGCGGCGCCCTCGTCCTCCATCGGCTCTGGTCGCAGACCGGGCTCGCGGCGGTCCAGCGCGTGCGCGCCTGGGCCTTGTGGCCCGCCGTTTCGCGGATCCTCACCTTCCACTTCGTCTGCCTGGGCTGGGTCTTCTTTCGCGCCCCCTCGGTCGACGCTGCGACCGACGTGCTCCGCGCGCTGGGCGGCGGTTGGACCGTCGAGCCGTGGCTGAGCGCGCCGCTGCTCGCGGCGCTCGCCCTCGGCTTGCTCGGTCAGGCGACGCCGGCGGCCGCGCGCGCCTCGCTGCGCGACCGCCTCGCGCGGCTTCCTCTGGCCGTGCAGGGCTTCGCCGTCGCAGTGGCCGTCCTGCTCATCGAGACCCTTGGTCCCCAGGGCATCGCGCCCTTCATCTACTTCCAGTTCTGAGCCCGCCGAGTGAGCCGCCCCAACCTCTCAGCCCTCCTCCGGTCGCCTTCCGCCTTCGACGGCGCGGCTTCGGGTATCGAAGAGGCGCTCGAAGGTTACACGGAGGGGCGAGAGCAACCGCCGACTCCGGGGCCGCGCGACGATTCGGACCCGCTGTCGATCGCCCGGCCGCGCCGGCGCGACCGCCGGGTGCCGCGGCGCCTCGAGACGCCCGACGATCGGCCGGCGGCCGCCGGAGAGGCCCGGCGCTACACCGCGCGCGAGGCCGGGCGGGTGCTCGCCGTCTTCGCCGCGTCGATGCTGCTCCTCGGCTCCGAAGGCCTGCTGAGCTGGGCGCATCGGCTCGATTTGGGCCCGGCGCAGGAGGCCTGGCTTTCGGTACTGACGCCCGTCTATCGGGCCACCGATGCGATCGGCCTGACGGCCCCGCGCCGTGCCGTGGCCTCCACGAGCGCGCGGATCGCGCGTGCGCTCGGGGCCGGGCAGGACCCGCTCTTCGAGGAGGCGTGGAAGAAGATCGGCGAGATCCCGGTCGAGCCCTTCGACGAGGGCCTGGACGATTGGTCGGCGCTGGAGCCTATCGCCGAGCCCATGAAGGCGACGGTCGAGGGCAAGATCACCGTGTTGCTGGTCGGCGACTCGATGATGGCCGGCAGCCTCGGCGCCGCCCTCGAGAACGCGCTCGTGCGCAACAGGCGCTTCCGCGTCGTGCGCGCGCACCAGATAGGCACCGGTCTCGCCCGCACCGAGGTCTTCGACTGGATGGGCGTCGTCGCTCCGCTCATCGAGCGTGAGAGGCCGCAGCTCGTCATCTGCTCACTGGGCGCGAACGATGGGCAGCGCATCCGCCATCGCGGCGAGCTGCTCAACTTCGGCGACGCTGCGTGGAACGTCGTCTACCGCAAGCGCGTGAGGGCCTTGATGCAGACCTTGGCCGGCACCGACGCGCGCGTGCTGTGGCTCGGCCTGCCGCCGATGCGCAGCCAGGGCCTCACGCATCGAATGCGGCACCTCAACCGCATCTTCGCCTCTTCGGCGAAGCGGGTGCCGCGCGTCGACTACATGGAGCTCGGCATGCTCCTGACCGGCAGGGACGAAGGGTTCGCGACCTTCATCCGCGACGACGACGGCAAGTTGCTGCGCGTGCGAATGGAGGACGGGGTCCACTACTCGCCCGCGGGCGCGCGTCGGGTAGCGCGCTGGGTCGTCGATTGGGTTCACGAGCAGGTTCGGCAGCGACGGCCGATCTCAGGGTAGGTGCCCGATCCCACAGGGTTTTTTCTCGCCCGCAGAGACACTTCCCTCGCCCGCAGAGACACTTCCCTCGCTCGCAAGGACAGTTCCCTCGCTCGCAAGGACAGTTCCCTCGCTCGCAAGGACAGTTCCCTCGCTCGCAAGGACAGTTCCCTCGCTCGCAAGGACAGTTCCC
>ENA-UOOR01001309-UOOR01001309.1-fermentation-metagenome-genome-assembly--contig:-NODE-1309-length-30150-cov-14.603123_pt1 | contig 30150 bp, 19 predicted proteins | sample MGYA00245780_ERZ724029 | MGnify/ENA primary metagenome ERZ724029 (study PRJEB28704, sample SAMN03018315) | fermentation metagenome | biome: anthropogenic terrestrial biome; feature: soil... | reverse complement strand
TTGCATTGGAGTGAAATTATGAGTTTGCGTTTTGTTTATGGTCGGGCAGGTTCGGGGAAAACACATTATTGCCTGAAAGAGCTTAAGGAAAGCATTAAAAAGAATACACATAATGCTAAGATATTTTTAGTTCCGGAGCAGTTTACATTCCAGGCTGAAAAGGATCTTGCCCAATTACTTAGTACCGGCGGCATCATTAAAACAGAGGTATTAAGCTTCCGCCGCCTTGCTTTCAGGGTGTTTAACGAGGTGGGTGGCATTGCGTTCACACATATACATCCGGCGGGAAAGAACATGATACTATACCGGATCATGGACAAATTCAAAGACTCCCTGGTTTATTTTGCAAAATCGGCGAATCAGCCAGGCTTTGTTAAAAACCTTTCCTCTTTAATTACAGAATTCAAGCGTTACAGTTTAACACCGGAAAGGATTTCATCAATAAATGATAACCTCCCCGAGGAAGACAAGCTAAGGGAAAAGCTTTCTGAGTTAAAGCTCATGTATGAGGATTTCGAAAAAACTGTTAACGAAAGATATCGAGATGCGGATGATGATCTTACAATTGCAGCGCAAAAGCTTCCGGAATCAGAAATTTACCGTGGTGCTGACATTTGGATTGACGGGTTTACGGATTTTACTCCGCAGGAATATAATATGATAAGCAGTCTTCTTGTTTTGGCTAATTCTGTTACCATTACCCTTACTATTGACAGTTTAGAAGAAAGGGATCTTCCGCTGACGATTTTTTCATCCTCTGGTTTTGCCTACAGTAAACTTGTTGAGATTGCCGAAAGAAACAAAATTCCGGTCGCTATGAGGTTATGCCTTAATCCATGGCCATTATACAGGTTTTCTGAAAACCCAGAGCTTTCCCATCTTGAAAAATATCTTGACGCACACCCGTACAAAGCATATACAAAGCCAACTAAAAAAATATCGCTTTTCTCTTCCTCTAATATTTTTTCCGAGATAGAGGCTGCTGCTTCTGATATTTTGAAGCTTTGCAGGGATGAAGGGCTAAGGTTCAGAGATATTGCTGTAGTCACGGGGAATTTATCGGGTTATGAAAGGCTTATAGAAATTGTCTTCAACGAATACCAAATCCCCTTTTTCATGGACAGGAAGCTGGATATTGCAAACCACCCTCTTGTTAGGCTTATTATATCCGCTCTCGAGATATTTGTGGATAATTGGTCTTATGAGTCCGTATTCCGGTATCTAAAAACGGGACTTACAGGAATAGCAAAAGACAGAATAGATCGAATAGAAAATTATGTGCTTGCTTGCGGAATACGTGGCAGCAGATGGACCGGACCAGAGGATTGGAGCATGATACCGGAGCTGCTTCCAGATGAGGAGAGTCATGATAGGCAGGAGCTTTTCAATGATGTAAACAATACCCGAAGAGAAATAATTAAGCCTTTAACGGAATTCAGAAATAAAACTAAAAGCCGCAAAACAGCGAAGGAATTCGCAAGCGCCTTGTTTGATTTCTTATGTGCTTTGGAAGTTCCGGAGCAAATTGAGCATCTTATAGATAAGTTTCGAAAAAAAGGTGAGCTGATTTTAGCTAATGAATATTCTCAGGTATGGAATATAGTTATGGAGCTGTTTGACCAAGTGGTTGAAGTTATGGCGGATGAAACCTTTGGTGTTGAACGCTTTTTAAACATAATAAAAATTGGGTTTGATGAATATAAAATAGGACTGATACCCCAATCCTTGGATCAGGTGCTCGTGGGAAGTGTGGAACGCTCAAAGAGCCATGCTATAAAGGCACTTTACCTTTTAGGAACAAATGATGGAATATTTCCTTCAACAGGCGGAGATGAAGGTATTTTATCGGACGAAGACAGAATAAGACTTAATAAGCTCGGTGTGGAATTGGCAAAGGATACCCGTTCAAAGGTTATAGACCAGCAGTTCACGGTTTACAGAACCCTCACTACTCCATCGGATTATCTTCGAATAAGCTGGCCTATTTCAGATCAGGATGGCAAAACTTTAAGGCCCTCCATTATTATTTCAAGGCTTAGAAAGCTATTCCCGTCTATTTCTGAGAGCAGCAATTTGCTGCCACACAAAGAAGATCATGAGGTTATAGAAGAAATTGCATCAGTAAATGCAACATTTCGTCACATGACAAGTACACTGCGTAAAAAGGCAGACGGGGAGGAAACTTTGCCTGTTTGGCATGATATATATCTATGGTACCATGGCAGGGATGAATGGGCTAAATCTTTAAAAACAGTCCGAAATGCTTTTAAGTACAATAATAACGCTCAGCCTGTTTCCGGGGAGATGGTAAAAAAGCTCTATGGGGAGAACCTAATCTCCAGTGTTTCAAGGCTGGAACGTTATACAACCTGTCCATTTGCTTTCTTTATACAGTATGGAATGGGTGCAAAGGAACGAAAAGTTTTCCAGTTAAGCGCTCCTGATACAGGCACTTTTCTTCATAATGCCATTGAGCGATTTTCAAAGCTTATAGACAGAGCATCGAAAGATATAAACGATAATGAAGAACCGATTACCTGGCGTAACTTCAGCTGTGAATGGTGTGAAGGCAAGGTATCAGATATAATCGATGAAATGCTGAAAAACATGAGGGGCTCAGGCATATCCTCCTCAAAGAGATTAACCGCGTTAACTGTCCGGTTAAAGAGGGTTGTAACAAGAGCAGTGATGATTATTGCAGAGCAAATAAGGAGAAGCAGCTTTTATCCGGTTGATTATGAAGCAGGCTTTGGAGAAAACGAAAAATACCCGCCAATAACACTTAAGCTGGATTCTGGTGAAACGGTTCGCTTGTATGGTCGTATTGACCGGGTTGATATGCTGGAAACAGCAGAAGGAAAGTATTTATGCATTGTGGATTACAAATCCGGCACAAAGGAATTTAAGCTGTCAAATGTATATTATGGGCTTCAGCTTCAGCTAATAACATACCTTGATGCCATATGGGAAAGCGGAAACAAAAAAAATGAGCGGCCGCTTTTACCGGGAGGGATGCTATATTTTAAGATAGACGATCCACTGGTAAGGTCGGAAAGCATGCTAACGGATGAGGAGATAGAGAAAGCCATTATGAAGCAGCTAAAAATGAAAGGGCTTCTCTTGTCGGATGTAAAGCTCATTAAGCAAATGGATAACACAATAGACGGCTCATCCATTGTTATACCTGCCACGCTGAACAAAGGTGATGTTTTGGGTAAAAATTCATCGGTTGCAACCAAAAAGCAATTTGAGCTATTAAGGGATTACACCAAAAAACTTTTGAAGGAGCTTAGCATTGAAATTCTTCATGGCTCAGTTCCGATTAAGCCCGTGAAGGACAAGAAGGGGTCAGCCTGCAAGTTCTGCAGCTATATGCCCATATGCCAGTTTGACACAAAAATGAAGGATAATACTTACCGATTTTTATATGAAAAAGATAAGGACGAGATTTGGAAGCTGTTAGAAACCAACATATAGGTAATTGCGAAACTAAGAAACCGAAAATTGTGGATAACTTTTTTTGCTTAACGAAGTAATGCGGGTTTTAAGGGTAATTGAATAAAATTGAGGCTTATTATTTAAGAACTTATCCACAGTATTTTTAGATTTGCAAACTTGTTTTGGCTTTAAGTTGAGGGAAAAGGTTGAAACTATTTTCGTCAAAGCAAGTAAAATCAGGGGTTGCAGAATTTCACAATTAAACTAAAACTAACAAAAATAATAAGGAGTAAGCATGAGCGGCAAGGATCATGAAATAAAAAGCAAAACAGAGTATATATCGGAAACAAATTCGGGTAGCACAGGCATGGAAACCAACTATCCGGATCAAGAGCCGGGAGGTCAGGAGACAGAGGGACAATTGTTTGAAGACCAAGTGACGGGAAAACTAGTGCTCGAAGATCAAAAGACGGAGGAACAAGTTCCGGAAGGACAACAGTCTAAGGAACAAGCTCCGGATACTCAGGAAGCTGAATCCTCTAAAACTGGTCCAAAATGGACAGAGGAGCAACAGGAAGCCATAGTGGCAAGGGATTGCAATCTTCTTGTGGCTGCTGCTGCCGGTGCGGGTAAAACAGCGGTCTTAGTTGAGAGAATAATACAAAGAATAACCGATAAAAAAAATCCGGTGGATATTGACAGAATCCTTGTAGTCACATTCACTAATGCAGCCGCAACTGAAATGAGAGAAAGGATTTCCGATGCCATATCAAAGGAACTGGACAAAAATCCGGAAAATAGTGATATCAGGCGCCAGCTTAACCTTTTGGGCAAGTCAGCCATAACAACAATACACTCCTTTTGCAGAGATGTTATAAAGAGCCACATTCAGGATATAGATTTAGATCCAAGCTTCAGGGTTGCCGACGAAACCGAATGCGTTCTGATGCGTCTTGAGGCTATGACAGAAATGTTTGAGGATCTGTATGAGGAAAAGCAACAGGATTTTATGGAGCTTTTAGAGTCTTACGGAAGCAGTCGAAATGATCAGGCAATACAGGATATGGTTATGGATTTGTACTTCTTCATTCAAAGTGATCCATGGCCTGACAGGTGGCTTGACAAGATGGCCTGTGCAATGGATATACCTGAGGGAGTTGATTTTTCAAGCACTCCATGGGGCAGTGTAATTATAGATACAATGAAGCTTGAGATAACCGGGCTTTATAATGCATTAAGCAGAGCAGTTGCTGTGTTGAAATACGCTGAAGGGCTTGAAAAGTATATACCCGTTTTTGAGGAGGATTTGGCAAGCATTTCAGATTTATTAAAAACTGTTGAGGGGATCCCCTCACCATCATCACCGGAAGATATGGCTGTTGATATAGACTATTGGAATAGGCTCTATGAAAGCTTACACTCCATAGAATTTTCCAGACTACCTATTGCCTCTAAAAATGCGGATAAAGAGAAACAGCAATATGTTAAAGACTTGCGTGATGGGGTTAAAAACACAATAAAAAGGTTTAAGCAAAAGCTTATGAATGCTGAATCCGAGAATATCATAAAAGATATTAAAGCATTATACCCGCTTATGCTATGTCTTGTGCGACTTGTTCGTGAATTTACACAAAGGTATTCGGAGAAAAAAAGAAAAAGAGTCGTTCTTGACTTTAATGATTTAGAGCACCTATGCCTGGAGATTTTGACAACCGATAGTGATGGGGTACAAAAGCCAACAAAAACTGCTTTTGAGTACCGCACGCGGTTTGAAGAAATAATGGTGGATGAATATCAGGATAGCAATATGGTTCAGGAGATGATTATTACCACGATATCCAGGCAGGAGCAGGAGAAACCCAATGTATTTATGGTAGGTGACGTAAAGCAGAGTATTTACCGGTTCAGACAAGCCAAGCCGGAGCTTTTTATGGAAAAATACAATACATATTCACCGGAAAAAAGCAGTTTGTACCGAAAAATATTATTGTATAAAAACTTTAGAAGTCGAAAGGAAATAGTGGATGCTGTTAACTTTATCTTTGCTCAGATAATGTCCGTTAGAGCCGGTGAGCTGGATTACACAAATAAAGAGGCTTTGAATGCCGGTGCTGATTACCCGGAAAATCCGTATCCGCAAATCGTTGTGGGTGGTCCGGCAGAGCTTCATTTGATACAGACTGTAAAGGACGATAGCAATAATGAAACCGAGGATTTGCCGGGTCAAAACGGGGAAGAGCCTGATGAGCTTGAAAACGAGAACGATGAAACCGAAAACCTTGATAATATACAGTGCGAGGCAAGGCTTGCGGCAATAAGAATACTGGAGCTAATGAAGCTGGATAGCAAAGGGCAAAGCTTTCATGTATTCGATAAAAAGAAAAAAGAATACCGAAAGTTGGAATACAGGGACATTGTAATTTTGCTTCGGACAACGAAAAATTGGTCTGATGTGTTTGTTGACGAGTTATCAGCTATGGGGATACCTGTTTTTGCAGATACAGGCACAGGATTTTTCAAGACCACTGAGGTTCAGGTTGTTCTTTCATTGCTTCAAATAATAGACAACCCTTTGCAGGATATTCCGCTTTTATCAGTTTTGCGCTCTCCGGTGTTTGAGTTTACAACAGATGAGCTATCCTGCATACGTATAGCAGAGCGCAATGCCTCGTTGTTTGAGGCTCTGAACCTCTTAGCGCAAAGAGCTTTAGATGAAAAGGAATCAGAAGCAATCCTGCTGGCAGCACAAAAAGCTGCAGATTTTATAGAGAAATTGGCAAGCTGGCGGGATATATCCTCTTATATGACCACTGACCAGTTAATTTGGTATCTTTATCAGGAAACAGGTTATTACAGTATGGTTGGAGCAATGCCTGAGGGTGAGCAAAGGCAGGCAAATCTAAGAATTCTATATGACAGGGCAAGGCAATTTGAAGAGACAAGCTACAAAGGGCTTTTTAACTTCATTAACTTTGTAGATAAGCTTAAAACCAGCCGTGGGGATATGGGTAGTGCAAAAATTCTTAGTGAAAATGATAATGTTGTACGAATTATGAGCATTCATAAAAGTAAAGGTCTTGAATTTCCGGTTGTTATTTTAGCAGGCTGCGGGAAGCGCTTTAACCTTATGGATATGAACAAGAGTATTCTCTTGCATCAGGAGCTTGGGTTTGGCCCCGATGTTGTGGATCATAGAAAGCGAATAGCATGGCCATCTGCAGCAAAGCTTGGTATAAGGGAAAAAATCAAAACCGAAACTCTATCGGAGGAAATGCGAATACTATATGTGGCAATGACCAGAGCGCGTGAAAAGCTTATAATTACCGGTTCTGTCCGAAATGTTGAAAAATCCCTAACTCGCTGGTGCTTTACTGCATCGTCAAATGAAGAAAAGCTTTCAGATATAGACATATTAAACGCTAATAATTTTCTGGATTGGATAGGTCCTGCTCTTATAAGGCATAAAGGTAATTCAATGGACTCTGCCACCGCACTTATAAGTAATAGGGAAGACTTGATAGATACTGCGCTTAAGACTAAAAAAGAGGAATTAATAGACCTTTCGCTTATGAGTAATAAAGAAGGTTCGATGGATTCTGTACTTATGAGTAATAAAGAAGACAGCATAGCCCCTACACTTATAAGCGATGAAGAATGCAATTGTAAGCGTAAGAGCACCCTGCGTGATTTTGCTCTGCATAGCGCAGAGTTTAATTTTAAGCTCATAGAATCACCATCAAAGTGGTCGTTTCGGATGTGGACAAAGGATGATGTTTCAAGTGAGAAAATAGCCGACTCTTCCGTGAAAATTGACTTTCTGCAATGGCTGGATAGCTTATCGACCATACCACAGGAGACAGGGTCTTACGGAACGAAATATACTAACGAGATAAACAGACGCCTAATTTGGAGTTATCCGTACAAAGTATCTTCAAAAATACCTGCAAAAGTGACTGTTACAGAATTAAAGCGCCGTTTTGATAAGGAGCTAATTGGTGAGGCAGATCGTTTGCCTGTTTCTATTCCTACCCTTATTAAAAAACCCTTGTTCCTTGAAGAAAAAAAGGGTATAAATGCAGCAGAAGCAGGAACAGCTCTCCACTTCGTCATGCAGCACCTCGACTTTAAGAACCTTGATATTAAAGCTCAAATTACAAAAATGGTCGAAAAGGACTTACTAACGAAAGCTCAGGCCGATAGTGTGAAAACAGATAAAATAAAGTTGTTTCTTGAATCCGATATAGGAAAAAGAATACTTGCCGCGAAAGTAGTAAGAAGAGAGGTTCCTTTTAATCTGGAAATACCCTGCTGTGAGCTATATAATGAAATGGATACTTCCTTATATGAAAATGAAACATTTCTCTTACAGGGAATTATTGATTGTTTTTTTGAAGAACCGGATGGTTTGGTGCTGCTTGATTACAAAACAGATTACGTGCCTAATGGCGGTACTGATTCAATAAAAGAAAGATACAGAATCCAAATTGATTATTATACAAGGGCTTTGGGGTTGTTAGAGGATAAAAAAGTAAAAGGAAAATACATTTATCTTTTTTATAATAATGAGATACTGGAATATTAGTAGCACAAAAAAGCTCATAACCCTTGAAAGGTTATACTTCCTATATAGAAATATTGGGAAAGTGCTGATTCGCTATATATATATATTAGAATGCGCTGTTTTCAGGAAACTAGTTTTTATGATTCAGTTATGAAGAACATCTATAATATGGTAAGAAAGTCGTTTCACGACTTTCTGGGGAGCAATCATAATATTAATTGAAAAAGTTATTTACAGATACCACTAAACAAAATTTGACTTTTTTTCACTTTGCATTTGTAGCAATTATAGGGAGGAGACACGGTAAGTATGCGTATTCTTCACACATCCGACTGGCATCTTGGAAGGAATATTGAGCAGATTAGCCGCATAGACGAGCAAGTAGAATTTATTGATTGCCTTTGCACTATTGCTGATGAAGAAAAAATCGATCTAGTGCTGGTCGCAGGTGATATATATGACACATACAATCCTTCAGCTGCAGCTGAGGAGCTTTTCTATGACGCAATCGAGAGGCTGAACCAAAAAGGAAAGAGACCAGTAATTGTTATTGCCGGAAACCATGATAATCCTGAACGCCTTTGTGCTTCAAGCCCGTTGGCTTATAAAAATGGCATAATCCTTCTTGGTTATCCGAAGAGCGATCCGGGTGAGTTTAGGATCGATACTGCCGGAGTTAAAATACTTAAATCTGGTCCGGGTTGGATGGAGCTGTGTATATCCGGCTGCGAAAATAATGCTGTTATAATCACGCTGCCATACCCATCGGAAGCCAGGCTTGAAGAGGTTTTATCAAATCAGGCAAAAGAAGAGGAGCTTCAAAAGGCTTATTCGGACAGAATTGGAGAGCTGTTGTCCGAGTTAAGCAGTAATTTTAGGGATGATACTGTAAATCTTGTGATAGGGCATATGTTTTTAATGGGTGGGAAAGAATCGGATTCGGAAAGAACGCTGCAGGTTGGCGGAGCCATGACAGTTTCACCCGAGGCATTGCCTGAAAGAGCGCATTATGCTGCACTTGGGCATCTTCATCGTCCACAGGAGATTAAAAATGCACCATGCCCGGTGTTTTACTCAGGATCTCCGCTGGCATACAGCTTTTCCGAAGATGGTCACAGCAAAGCGGTGTTTATAGTTGACGCAAGTCCTCAGAAAAAAGCTGAAATAAAGCCGGTATACTTAAATTGTGGAAAGCCCCTTAGAAAGTGGTTTGCAAAGGACGGTATAAATCAGGCTCTCAATTGGTGTGAAGAAGGCAGAGATAAAAATGCTTGGATAGACTTAGAGATCGCCACAGAGAGGTTCCTTACCATTGAAGAGCAAAAAAAGCTCAGGGCATTAAACCCGGGTATTATAAATATAAGACCAAGGCTAAAAACAGAGGAAACAACAACGCCTCAAATGTATGATCGAGAAAACAAAAAAATCGATGAGCTATTTAAAGACTTTTACAGGTATAAAACAGGCTCTGATATACCTGAAGAGCTTATGGAAGCGTTTGTTGAATTAATTAATGAGGAAGAGCAAAACTTCTGAACCTTCCTAAAGCTCAGAAGTTGGGAATTGAATTCAAAGAATTGAAATTATGAAATATTGAATAGAAGCAGTTTGTGATATAAAAGGACGGTGTGTTGTGATTGAGACCTAAATTACTTGAAATAGAAGGCCTTCAGAGCTTTCAGGACAAGCAGGTTATTGATTTTCAAAACCTTGATGAAACGGGCTTGTTTGGAATATTCGGACCCACCGGCAGCGGAAAGTCCACTGTTCTTGATGCTATAACTTTTGCTTTATATGGTAAGGTTAAAAGAGCGGAGAGGGGTACCCAGGGAATAATCAATTCCAACATGGATAATGTGCAGGTTTCATTCACTTTCGAGCTGCTAAGGGATAATTACCGCAAGGTCTACAGGGTTGACAGAAATTACAGACGAAAGAAAGGCTCGGAAAACTCATCGGAGCCTAAAGTAGTGCGGCTCATTGAAGTTACCGATGCAGGTGAGATTCCTATATGTGATAAAGCCACAGAGGTCAGCAATAGTGTGGAGGCTTTACTTGGACTCAATCACAGTGATTTTACCAGAGCGGTTGTGCTGCCGCAAAACAGCTTTCATGAATTCCTAATGCTGGACAACTCCGGTAAGCGTGACATGCTTGAAAGGATTTTCTATCTTGAAAGCTATGGGAAGGAGCTGACCGAGAAAGTAAACCGTAAAATTTCAGCCCTAAAAAGCTGTGTTGATATCATATCCGGTGAAATGAGGGGATATGCTGACGCAACAGATGAAGCACTTGAAACATACAAAGCTGAAATGGAAGAAGCTATTGCATCAAGAAAACAAGTTGAAGATGAGTTTAAAATCCTTGATAAAAAGTATAAAGAAAGCAGTGAATTGTGGGCTAATGTTCAAGAGTTAAGGTTTCTTAAAGAGAAGCGAGAGGAGCAGGAAGAAAAAAAGAAATCAATAGACGAGAAGAAAAGTATTCTTGAAAAAGCTGGAAAAGCAGACAGCTTGATCGAAAAAATAAAAAAGATAAAAGAGCTCGAAGGGTTACTTAGGGATACTGAAGAAAAGCTGAATAAAGTGCTTTTAAAGCTGCCTGTTGTTAAACAAAATTTAGATAATGCAAAACATAAATATGAGGAGATAAAGACTAAATCTGCTGCAGAGCAGCCCGGTCTTGTTGCGTTAAAGACAAGGCTTTATGACGCATTAAAGATGCGGGATGCTGTTTCTGATATCGAAGCAAAAATTAAAGAGTCTACCCGAACAGCTAAAAGCATAGAAAAAGAAATTAACACAGAGAAAGATAAAATCAAAGAAGAAAAAGGCTTGCTGGAGGAACTAAGCATAAGCATTAATAATTTTCAGGAGGAAACTTCTAAAATCAAAGTAGATCCTGAATACAGACAACAGATACAGGATGGAGTAACGCTTGAAAAAGAGCTAACAACGATTGAAGAAAAGTCTGGAGAGCTTAATAAAAAGCTATCTGAGCTGAACACAAAAATAGAGATATTAAATCAAAAAAAGAAGCAGGCTATTGATGAAATAACTTCTTACGAAAAAGCAATAGACAATTTAGCAAAGCAGCAACAAGTGCATGAAGCAGCTGTACCTGCAAGCAGGAAAACATTACTCGAAGGAAAAGATAAAATTCATTTGCTAACAGCAACAGTAAATATATTGAAAATAAAAAAAACAGAGGTTGAAAGCGTAAACTCTGCTATTTTAGCTATAGAAAAAAAGCTTTCTGGCGCATCTGAAAAAATAAAAGAGCTTAGCATTATAAAAGAAGAACGAAAAGTTTTTTTAGACAATAAAAAGGCTGAAGAAGAAAAGGCTGTGAAAGAGCTTGAGAAAAATACAGCATATATGCTTTCAAAGAAACTGGTGGAGGGAGATCCCTGCCCTGTCTGTGGTTCCACGCACCATCCTGAACCAGCATCAATTAATATGGATAGCGATGTTTCAGATATTAATAAAAAAGTGAATCAGGCAAAGCTCTTAAGAATAGAGGCGGAGGAAGCATACCATAAAGCAGAAAAGGAATACCTTATAGCAGCAGAACAAGAGAAGTCGCTGCTCTCACAAAAAAACCAGTTGGCTAATGAGAGAGAATTAAAACTCATTGATTATGACAAAGAAAAACAAAAGCTTCCGGAAGAATATCATGAAATGGAGCTTCAGAGTCTCTTGCAGACTCTTGAAAAAGAAAATGAAGGATATAGCGAAGGTCTGGAGCAAATTGATTCCTGGGAAAAGAAAAAAGAGGAATATCTTGTTGAGAATCAAAGGCTTAAAGATGCTCTTGCAAAGGAAAGGCTTAAAGAAAATGGGTATTCAACAGAACTCGATATGAATAGCGAAACTCTTTTGCAGCTTACAGAGTCTCTAGATTCCATAAACAACGATAAGAGTATAAAAAAGCAGCAGTACACTGAATTTATTAACAAACACAAGATTGATAGCGCAGCTTTAGAGCTTAAAAAGATATCGGGTTATGACCAGAAATCAATTCTTATCCAAAAACAGATTGAGCAAAATCAAAAGCTTTCTACTGAAAAAAGAATACTGATTGATAAGCTTAATGAGAGAACTCAAACATTGAATAAGCAGCAGATTAAGATACAGGCTGAAATCGAAAACCTCAATAGCCAAGCGTCCGAAAATGAAATAAAAATAAAAACGCTTGTGGGAGACGCTCTAATAGAAGATGAAATAAAGAGAGTGGACAATATTCTTTCGACTTATGCAAGCCTTGAAACGCAGTATAATCAAGAGTATACGTCGCTGGAGAAACAATATAATAATTTGCTGTCAGAGAATTCCGTTCTGTCGAGCCAAGAAGTTTTTTACAAAGATGCGTATTGCCAAGAGAAAAATAATCTAAACGATTTACTAACAGAGAAAGGGTTTAAGGATCCGGAAGAGGTTGAAAGCTCATATCTTCCAAAAGACAAGCAGGAAGAGCTAAGAGATGAAGTTAATGGGTTTGAAAAGACGCAGCTTAATATTCGGGCAAAAATTGAAATTGTTGAAAAGAAAATAAACTCCCGCACCATAACCGAAGAGGAATGGAATGTAATTGATAAAAGCTATAAAGAAATGACTTCCTACAAAGAAGACTGTGTTACAAAAAGTGAGATAGCAAAATCTGAATATAATCAAATAAAGCTAAAGAATGAAAAATGGACTGAAATTAATAAGGAATACTCCGAAGTGATAAACAAATACGATCTGTTCATGCAGATACAAAAGATTTTAAAAGCTGACAAAAGTAAAGACAACAGCTTTATAGACTACATTGCAGAGGAAAGACTCAGGTATGTGGCAGCAAAAGCATCTGAGCTCTTAGGAACCATGACCGGTTATAAATATGCATTGGAGCTTGACACAGATTCGGGCTTTGTTATAAGAGACAATTCAAATGGCGGGGTTTATAGAATGGTAACATCTCTTTCTGGTGGAGAAACATTCTTAACATCATTATCGCTTGCTCTTGCACTGTCAGAGCAAATTCAGTTAAAGGGTCAAAGCCCGTTAGAATTTTTCTTTCTTGATGAGGGTTTTGGAACTTTGGACAAAAGCCTTTTAGATACAGTTATTGACTCTCTTGAGAAACTCAGCAGTCAGGAAAGAGTTATCGGTATAATAAGCCATGTGCCTGAGCTTAAAAACAGAATCGCAAGAAGGCTGATAGTAATTCCACCTGCTTCCCAGACAGAAGGAAGCAAGGTGAAAATTGAAAAGGCATAGAGAATGATTAGAACCAACGCTTATGATCCGTAAACTGTTGAAAATCAAATCGAATAGCTTTATAATGTATAAATTAGATGCCCTCATTTAGGAGACATATTTTATGGAGTTTATAAGAAAAATCAAAGATAGATGTGCCTGTTTTATAAAAAAACACAAAATCGTATTGTTATCTTTTTTCCTTCCGGTGCTTATTCTTGAAATAGCATACATTACAAGAGAAATCTATCCGTTTGGAGGAAGAAATGTACTTCTAATCGATTTATTTCACCAATACGCCCCTTTTCTTTCAGAATTGCAGGATAGGTTTAGATCCTTTTCAGGTCTATTATATACATGGTCTGGCGGTTTAGGGACGAATTATTTACCTCTGTATGCATATTACCTGGCAAGTCCGCTTAATATATTATCAATTTTCTTTCCTAAAGGCTGTTTGACCGAGCTTGTTTTGTTTCTTATACTCCTTAGAACAGGTCTATCCGGGGCGTTTTTTGCATCTTATCTCAAAAGCACAAGAGGCGAAAAAGGCGGAATATCTATTGCTGCATTTTCAACAATGTACGCTCTGTCAGGGTTTATGCTGGCGTATTCTTGGAATATAATGTGGATTGATGCTGTTTGTTTGCTTCCACTAATCGCACTTGGGCTAATTAAGATAGTACGTGGTGGCAACGGCTTTTTCTATTGCCTAACATTGTCAATCATATTGTTCTCAAGCTTTTATATGTCGGTTTTTATATGCCTGTTTTTGATTTTATATTTTCCCATTTGCTTGCTTCAATATAACAGTGTCGGACAGCCAAAGATATTATTAAAAAGAATATGCAGCTTCAGCTTATATTCACTTCTTGCAGGAGGGCTTGCATCGGTGCTTTTAGTACCCACTTATTATGCGTTAAAGCTGACATCCGCTGTGGGTGAAGCACTACCATCAACATTTAAGCAGTATTTTGATATGTTTGACTATCTAAGTCGACACTTTGTTATAGTTTCACCTGCAATAAGAGAGGGTATGCCTAATTTGTATTGCGGAATTGCAGTATTAATTCTTATCCCACTTTATTTTTTCAGCAAAAGCATAAACTTAAAGGAAAAGTTTTTATATTTGTCCATCCTGATTGTTCTATACATTAGCTTTAACACTGATACACTTAATTTTCTTTGGCATGGCGGGCATTTCCCTAATCAACTTCCATACCGTTATTCGTTTTTATATGTTTTTATAGTTCTTACGCTGGCATACACTGTTTTTACAAGGCTTCACGAATTCGAAGGAATAAACATAGGGATTATCTCCATAATAGCTGCCGGAATTGTAATACTCTCGCAAAAGCTTATAAAGGAGCCACCAGAGCACTATATTTTGTATGTGAGTATTGTATTCATTGCAATTTACGCTGCATGTTTGACTGTTGACAGACATAAGCAAGGCTTCGTAAAAGCTGCTAAAAAGCCATTTGTATTTTTGATTATCGTAAGCATTGAAATTTTGCTTAACACAATTGTTACTATCGGCGTAATAGACAGTACGGAATACTATTCAGTACGGGAGGGCTATTCCAGCGGCAGAGAGGTTAGTGATATAAGAAAACAGCTTAAAGAGCTTGAAAAGGCTGATGAGAGCTTTTACAGAGCGGAGGTTTTCCCTGCAAAAACAACCAATGATCCTTTTTTATATAATTATAGGGGACTCTCTATATTCTCATCAACCATTCCTGAGAAGCCGGTTTGGCTAATGGAGAACCTTGGTTTTCACAGTAACAGCATAAACAGCTACAAATACGAAGGCTCAACAATCCTTTTAGATTCCCTTTTGGGTATAAAATATATTATAAAGCGTGATGATGCGGTTGATGAAAAACTTTACAACCTTGTGGGCACCACCGATGAAATAAAGACTTATGAAAACCCGTTTGCTCTGCCCCCGGGGTTCATCGCACCAGCTGATATTGTAGATTGGAAGAGCTATAGCGGGAATCCGTTTAATACTCAGAATACGCTTGTAAATAGAATATGTGGTGTTTCAGACATTTTAACGCCACTAAAGCAAGCTCAGGAAGAGGGCTCAAACCTTACTTTTAGCAGCACAGGTACAAATTATTACAGCTATAAGAAAGGCAATCCAAGCTCAAAGGCTACAGCGAAGGTTAATATTGATATTGAAAAGTCGGGGTATGTATACCTTTACCTTGATATATCGGGAGATAGCGTGGATAACGGGTTTGTTATGGTGAATGACAAAAAAGTTGATTTTAATGCAAGGCGCTCTACCTTGGCAAACGTTGGTTTCTGCGAATTGGGTGATAAAATTCAGTTTGAGCTTACCTTTAAGGATTCAGCTCCTCAAACGGGAAACTTTAAGCTTTTGTCATACACTGTGGATCAAGCGAAGCTTGTAGAAGCAATCGGACTAATAAAAGAGAATTCAATGGAAGTTTCGAGCTTCTCTGACAATCGCATTTCAGGCTTTGCGAATGCTGAAAAGGACAGCATTATGGTTATGACTATACCCTTTGACCCGGGATGGCAGGTTAAAATTGATGGAGAAAGATCAGAGACAATGGCTCTTGACGAGGGCTTCTTATGCTTTGATTTACCAGCAGGTGAGCATAAAATTGAATTAATATTCATACCGGACAAAATGAATTTGGGGCTGATTATATCGCTTGTTAGTATAGTTATTTTGTTTATACTTTATAGATATAAACGAAAGCACCCGGGAAGGATGGAACCGGAACATGATATGGAATTCGATAAGAAATCCGATGTAGAATTTGGTTCGGAGCAAGATGTGAGGTCTGATGTAGAGTTTGGTTCGGAGCAAGATGTGAAATCTGATGTGGAGTCTGATTTTGGGCAAGATAAGAAACCCAATGAAGAACCTAGTTCAGAGCAAGATAAGGAATCTGATGAAGAATCTGATTTGGAGGAAGATAAAAACTCATTATAGATTCTGATCTGGGATGAGATATGTAGGTTGGGATATGTAATCTGATACTGAACTCAGAAAGTATTGAATTTTTATAAATTGCTGTTATAATAAACTTATCGCTTTTTTTGAGGGTGTAATCAAAGTAGCATAGTAATTTTTCACGATACACCTTTTTTACACAGTAGAAATTGCGATAGCTTAAAGGTGATTTAACCTTACAAATATTCTACTATGGCTCATGTTTAATAACTCATTCAAAAACATGCTGGTGTGGCTCAAAGGCAGAGCAGCTCATTCGTAATGAGCAGGTTGTCGGTTCAATTCCGACCACCAGCTCCAATTAAACTCAATCCTTAGTATCGTTGTGATTCTAAGGATTTTGTTATCCTTTGACATGAAACTTGAAGCGAATGAAATCTGCAAGTGCCACCTGCAGGTTTGAAGAGATTAATCTATGCTTATCAGCAGTTAGCATATTAACGCGAAATCCATGACGCTTATGAAAAAAATATGTCGAAAGTTAAAGATTTTTCTGAACAGAGAAAAACTTTACAATACAGATGAAGCAATAGTAAAAAGAATACTCAAAGGCGACGGACAAGCCTTCGAAGAGCTGATATGTAAATATCAGAAAACTGTATATAATATTTGCCTCCGTTTTATGAGAGATGAGCAGGATGCATTAGACATGACCCAGGAAGTGCTCGTTTCAATTTACAACAATATTGAAAAATTCAAATTCAAAAGCAAGTTTTCTACCCGATATACAGATTGTGTACTAACGCTTGCCTGAACGAATTAAAGAGACAGCAAAACAGGTTAACGCTGTTATCAGGGGTTACCTTAAAGGCATTAAGAGAGTATTATACGATTTACAAACCAGAAATATGGTTGTTTCCCGGTCAGGAAGATAATATGCATTTTAGTGTAAGATCTGTTCAGAACATTTTCAATAAAGCATGTAAAGAAGCGGGTGTTATAAAAAATGCCACCACACACTGGCTGAGACATTATGTAGAGTCAAATATTATGGGGAGCTCTCCATAAGAGACATTCCTTTGCGACACATTTGCTTGAGAGCGGTGTTGATATACGATATATTCAAGAATTATTGGGCCATCAAAGCAGCAAAACAACAGAGATTTATACGCATGTAAGCAGCCATAGGCTATGCCAAATTAAAAATCCACTTGACGACATGGATACCATATAATACTATATATATAACATACATGCAACAAACTTCGTTTCAACCGTATAAATCATTTGCATACACGAAGTTATTGCGTGAAGACAGTAGTTAAGTGCAATTGGTCGCAGGGGCGCCGCATCCTACGGCGGGATTTAATAGTGTAGCCTTTGAAGTTGTATAGTTAGGACTAAATTTATAAAGAGGGGGTAATGTAATGTGGGATGTGTTTATTTCTCATGCTTCAGAAGATAAGGAACTTATTGTAAGGCCATTAGCTAAACAACTTAGTGAGGTATATAAAGCTAAAGTATGGTATGATGAATTTTCTTTGGAGTATGGTGATTCTTTGTTGGATTCAATTGAAAAAGGACTTCAGAATTCTAAATATGGGGTAGTTGTATTTAGTCAAGATTTTTTTAAGAAGATATGGACTGATCATGAATATAAAAGTTTAAGAACAAAAGAAATGCTACTAAATAAAAAGGTAATTATACCAGTGTGGTATAATATTACCAAAGAGGAAATAAGTAAGTATAGTTTAGTTTTAGCTGATAAGTTTGCTATCGGATTAAATAATGAAATAGACGTTGATGATTTGGCAACTAAAATACTAAAAATTATTAGACCTGACATTTATGATAATATTAGCAGAATGCAATATTTCGAACGGTTGTTGAAAGATTCTAAGCAAGGAATGATTAGTAATAAAGACTTTTTAAAGATTACTAGGATTCCTCCAATAAGGCATGAAAAATTATCAACTCAAATGAGTGCAAGATTAAAACTTATACATAATGCAATAAAAGATATTGATTTAAGAACTTATGAAGTTTACGAAGAAGACTTTAGAAGAAGTGCTAATATTGATAGGGAGATTATTATTACAGAGCTTCTTATAGCAGCATATCTTGATTGCATAAATAAAAGGGAAATGTCCATTGAAGAGAAAACTACCTTATATTTACACACATTATCTTTGGGCAATAACGATAAAACTGCAAATTTCAGTAATAATGAATGGATAATGTTTTCTGAAATTATTAAAAACTATATAAAAAACATAAATGCTGGTATTGTTTTGGAATATAAATTTTGAATAATTGCAAGAGATATTTGTTTAGGGGGCTCCCATCCTGGTCGCCTCTGAGTCACGGGGCGACCAACAGCACTTAACAATGCACTCACATAAAGGGCAGCCATGCAGCAGGGCTTTGAAGAAGTGCACGAAGTATGCATGCCCACAGCTTTCAGCCTAAGATAGGAGCTATCTAAGGCTGAAAGCCGTCGTGAGTGCGAGCCGTTATGTGAAATATTTTGATTTAAGAAGGCATAAAAAGTAAATTGTTAGGAGGAGTTATATGGGTTCTATCTTTTTAAGTCACAGTTCTAAAGATAAGTTCTTTGTTAGAGAATTGGCTGAAAGATTAAGGGGATATGGTGTTAAAGTATGGTTAGATGAAGCCGAAATTAAAGTAGGAGAATCCCTTTCAACAAAAATAGGAAAAGCAATTGATGAAAATGATTATGTTGGAGTCGTTCTTTCCCAGAATTCAATTAATTCTGAATGGGTACAAAGAGAATTACAGGTAGCTATCCATAAGGAATTTTCGAAGAAGCAGGTTGTTGTTTTACCTATGTTGCTTGAAAAAGTTGAGATACCTCCTTTTCTTAGGGATAAGCTTTATGCTGATTTTACATCTCCTGAAAAATATGAACAAACGTTTCCTAAGATACTTACGGCAATGGGAATAAACATAGAATGTAACAAAACTATTGTTAAAGACATGGTTAAAAAAGATCTAAAAAGTGAAATGACAGTCAGCGAACAAGAACTAACTGCCTTTGAAGATATTCGAATCACTGGGCTTGATGATGAGAAGACCTTTAAACCTAATCCGAAAAATTTGTTATATAATATCTACTTAAAATTATCTTCTCGCCCAACAATTGATTGGCGCAATATTTTTAAAGCTGAGCGTAGTTTTCCAAGACACAGTATGTGGCGAGAGGCGTGGGTAGAGGGAGACTATATTATTATTTATTGTGTTCCAGAGGAATTAGAGCGATATCATTTGAATGATTTAAAACAAGATGTCTCAAGCTGTAATGCAAAGTATAGAAAGTACCTTTATGAAACTATTCAAAAAGAAAATGATACCTCATTAAGAAAGAAAAAAGAGCGAGAACAATTTGAAAATCTAAAAAATCGGTTAAATTTTGAATGAAAAATGGAGTTAGCTGAGTTTAGAAAAGCAAAATCCTTCACATAACAATGCTTTTACGCTTTGGGCGTGCTCAAGGGTCATTGTTGCCACACCGCCTCACCGGGCGGCAAGCGCCGATAAAGGGCAGAGCTCCGCTGGTCCGGTTCATCGGCGTCGTAAAACCGAGACGTTATGTGAAAGATGGCGCTTTGTCTTCGCCCATCCGTGGGCGAACTATCAGTTAAAATAGTAAGGTGTCAGGAGGTTATATGAATGTAAGGTAAAGCGATTTCATTATTAGATTATGAGCAGAAGAAAGTTTTATTTAATGCAATGGTTATTGATGGCATACAATTTCTAGAAAGTTCAATGGTAAATTGAAAATGGCTCATCTAGAATTATGTTCCCTTAGAAATATTAAAAAAGGCATTAAAGAATCTTATTTTCAGTGGAAAGGCGAACTCATGGAGAAAGGTTCTGTTTCCAATTTTCCTGAAAGTAGCTTTGATTATTTTAATAATAATATTTCAGAAGAAATCGCTTTGTTCAAGGTCGCAAGTAGTAGCTTTTATTATCTACATAGCTTTTTTGACAATTATGCTCAATTTTTAAATACAACTCTTCTAGCAAATCAAGCAATGGATAGAAACTGTGTATCAATTAAGAACATGGCAAATCATTTAAGGCAAAAAGATATTTATAATGAAATTTTAGATATGATAGATGATTGTTTAGGTGATCCTATGTACCAATTTATAGAAGATTATAATAATGTAACAAAGCACCAGATAAATATTTTCGTAGACTCAAGACTTTATTTAAATGATGGCGATTTGAAGACAAATATTCCAGGTTTTGATAAAAAAAGAAAAAGCGATATAACAACACATTTATCAAATGATTTAGAAACCAAGATATATGATAGTTATGAGTTTACTAGAAATTTCTGTATAGATACAACGCAGAAGGTATATGAAATACTAAAAAATCTTCCACATGTATATACAAAAAATAGATACCATTCAGTAAATGCTAGGATTCAGTTACCAAACCCCAATAAAAATGTTATGAAAGCGGCTGAAATTTACATTATAACTGATAAACAAGTAAAACAAGGAGAAAAATACTACTTTTTATTTTGTAAGGACGATGACGAGGATATATCACTAAATAATTCAACCTATAAAAGCATAATTATTAAAAACTCTAATAGCGAAATAATAGGCATGTTAACATCCGATGACCCAGGGATACTAGACGATTCAATAGATAGAGTGATATTATTTCAATATCGTAGTTATACAGCGAATATCGATAATTATAGTTCTATTTTAATTGATCATTTGAAGAATACTGACAAAATTTCTGTTGGATATGGAGATATTACTATTATTAGTGTACCTGATGATAATTAAAAGCACCGCCGTCCGTGGCGGTTTGTCTGAGGGACGCCATCCATCACATAACAATGTTTTCACGCTTCGGGCGTGCTCACGGGCCATTGCTGCCACACCATCTCACCGGGCGGCAAGCGCCGCTTAAGGGAAGGGCTCCGTTGGTCCGGTTCGTTGGCGTCGTGAAAACGGTGTGAATGATAAAATAAAGTTGGTTCTTTCCAGAGTTAGTTGATTCCCCGTATTTTTCCAAGTTTGATAGTTTTGCTTCTTAATGTTTCAAAGCTACACCGACCATACATAACTCTTTTTATGACTTTTATTTTATTTACACTTCCTTCTGCTAACCCATTACTATAGGGCAAACACACAGCATTAACTACTGCGTCATAATCACGCTCAATTCCATTGGTAAAGCTTATAATTTCTTCTATTCCAGTACTCCTCGCTTTTTCCATCCATTCATTTAATAGTTCAGGTTTTCTTAGTATAAAAATATCCTTGAATAATTTAATCAGTTCCAAGATTCTATCAAAGAAAGGATACTGCTCACAAAAGCATAGAAATTTATTCTCTTCAAAATTTTTTATATTTGATATAGGGCGGAATAAAGTTTTAAAAATGTCGTTCCTCTTCATAAATACTTTTTTCTTACCTTGTTCAACTCCATTTTCTACCATATTGTGTTTGAATCTTTTTTTCCATTCAGATACATAATGTCTTATTGTAGAAGAAGAACCCTTATAACCCTTTTCTCGTATTGTTTCTTCTATTTTACATCCCATGAACCCCTGATTTAGCATGCTATTTATATCTTTGAAAAACGGATTAAGTATTCCTGATTTTTTTATCCCATATGAGGCGTGTACAGGATTAAAGTTATCATCTAAATATTTTGAAACTGTATGGGGAGAGAGACCTGTCTCTTTCGAAATTGCAGATTTACATAATCCTTTGCACTTTAAAGCACGTACTTCATTTACTATCCTCGCTTTATTCAGAACATTATTTTCATGTCTTGTAGCAGCCGATGCTGAAAACATTTCTATTCTTTCTGCTTCTGAAGCAGCCATAAGTTTTTTATAGCACCTGACATCCATATTAACTTCACGGCATATTTCAGTTTGATTTTTATTTTGAATTTGGAGTGAAAGTATCTTATTAAACTTTTCTTCTAATGTCAGTTTCCTATTTTCATTTGCCTTACTGATTTCATTTAATATCGGAACATCCATATCCGTGCTATCTATTACTATCTCAACGTTTTTATTTAAATGCTTTTTCAAATATCTGATAGCATAATCAGTAAGATTTTTATACAAATGAAACCGATCGCTTACCTGTATGGCACCTGGGTGTGCTGCATTAATGGAATTCCGGTATGTAATAGAACCATCCCTGCTTACAACCTCAATATTGGGATATGATTTCAGCCATTCTATAACCTTATCCTGTTCGCGTGAACCAATCATATCAATAATCTTATGTGTATGGATATCGACCATCACTGTCCCATACTTTTCTCTTTTCTTTAATGCAAAGTCATCTATACATATTGCAAAGATCCCGTCTTTATCTATTAGAAGTCTTCCTTTTTTTTAAAAGATTGCATATGGTACTTTTACCAATAGCAACAGTATTTTCTCTTAAGAATCTTGTTGCAGCAATAGAACTGCAATTTAGCGATACGTGTACAATCTCGTCTTCAAGGCGCTGGGTTTTCTTTGATTTATTGGACAGCCAAACAAATCTCTCAGCAAAGGTCTTATGGCTACATTCGGGGTTGTTACAGAACATCTTTCTATTCTTAATATTCATCTTTACCTTTTTACCCTGTATCGGTAAATCTTGAAAACTTCTTTCATAGGTGCTATGCGTTTTTGTTGAAATATGTCCGCAAAAGGGGCACGGGATCTCACTTCTAGTAGATGTTATATAAATATATATAGTATCATCTATTATTTCGTGACTGAGGTAATTCAAATCCTTATCTAAAAGTGTAATAAGTTCATTCATAAGAACCTCTTCATATAACGTATTTAACACTATTATACAGCATAAGGAAGAAGAATTCAACTAACTCTGGAAAGAACCATAAAGTTGACAGTTTTCGGTCAATAAGATTTTACGACATTTTCCGGTATTTGTAAATACCATAGTTTTTGAACTGGAAATTAAACCACACTTCATAAAAGACATAAAAGCAAAAGGACATCTACAAAACAGCTCGTACAATTCAACTCACTTAACTGTCATAATGATGAAACGTAATAATTCCTTTGGTATAATTGTTTCAAAACACCGAAAGGAGAACGAACCTTGAAAAGAGAAGAAGGATGGCGTATGTATACTGAAATAAATCAACTTATCAAAATGGGGCTTAAAAAGTCTCAAATCTCACGGAAATTAAAAATAAGTCGTCCTACATTGGATAAATACTAATCTGTAAATTTCATAATTTAAGCTACAATATTATTTGTGAATTTATGAAAGAAGATAGAGTTTGTGTCTTGCTGACGGGAGATATATGACAAAAATCCTGCGGGAACGCAAAATCCTCAACCCCATGGACTACTTTAACCAGAATAATTTCGACTACTTCAAGAGCGATTATTTGCACAAGTTCTTTGATCAGAATGCCACCTCTCTACGCTCCATTCTGATCAAAGGCTTCGTGAGGTTCTAACTACCCTGCATTAAAGAAACTTACGCCTTAACCAGAGTTATTTATTACGTAATGACAGGAAGAACAAATATTAAAAAAACGCTCGAATCCTTGTTGGATTTCATACAAAAAGGATTAAGCACCGACAAAACTAAACGCTTTAAAAATACAAATGAAATAGCACAAGCACTTCGAGCGATTTGAGTGCATAAAAAGCATACCCAAAACTTAAAAATTCCGCAATTTGACTGTGATTTGTGGTATAATATTTTAAAAGGAGTTGATTGTATGTCTCCAGAATTGCATGCTAAGCGGAGGGCTGCTGTAAAGCTTGCAAACGCTGTGAATAAAATAGAAGGTGTCCCTGTCTCGACTCAAGCCAAAACACTCTCAGTTAAGTGGGCGCGGGGAGAGATTTCAGGCGCAGAAATGAAAGCCGCTCTTATTGCAAAGCATAAACAGGGCTAAAGGGGGCTACTTATGAATGATCCGTATTTCTATGAAGGCAGCTCTGTTTTGCGCAACTTGCTGAACATCTATGACGAAAAAGAATTGGATATTGCCGAAGCAGAACTCTCACAAGCCAACATGATGCTGCTTTACGAGCAGGGATTTGATGATTTTTCTACACAGGGAATAAAGACAATTCATAAAGTTCTGTTTGAAGATGTATACGATTGGGCGGGAGAGTTCAGGACTATAAACATCCAAAAGCGAGAGCCTTTATTAGCTGGAATAAGTGTATGGTATGCTGATTCCGATAATATCAAAAAGGATCTGGATTCGGCATGGAAAGCAATCAACAAAGTAAACTGGAGCAGCTTAAGCCGAGAAGATTTTACCGCACAGATTACCCGGCTTTTTCCTCCTCTCTGGCAGGCTCATCCCTTCCGAGAAGGAAACACGCGAACTATCGTAATGCTAATAACTTTTTTTGTTGAACATTACGGTTATTACTTTGACAAAGAGCTTTTGGCTGCCAGCGCTGGATATGTGCGCAATGCTTTTGTGATGACCAGCCTCGGACGATACGCCGAATATGAACATCTTGAAAAAATCTTTTTAGACGCCATCTGCATAGATCTAATTGAATATATGGATGATTTAGACCAAGAGGAATCGCATCCCCACGGCAAGAAATATCAGAAATATAAGACGGATTACAAGCCGGCGGCGCATGAATATCGAGCTGATGATGGTGACAAGGAAAAGTAATTATGCTATCTTATGAACAACCAGCGGTTGTCGGTTCAATTCCGACCACCAGCTCCAATGAAACTCAATCCTTAGTATCGTAGTGATTCTAAGGATTTTTTATACTTTACCACAGGAAATTCTTGGACCATCATGTTTCGTAATGAACAAATATAGAGTCTTAGATATAGAGTCAGTTTGACCATTTTGCTGAATTCAACAAAATTTGTCAAGGTTAGGATATTAACAAAAACAAAGCAATTGTGAAAAAAGTGTGTCGAAAACCAAAGTATTTTCTAAACAGAGAAAAAACATTGACTTTCCTTTGTTACTACTGTATAATGGTTATGAAAAGAGGGATAGTCATGATTGGACGCAAAGAGTATTTAGATCAGTTAATCGCAAGCAGAGAGAAAAATATAATTAAGGTAATAACAGGGGTACGTCGTTGCGGGAAATCAACGCTGTTTCAGCTGTACATTGATTACCTTAAATCCACAGGAGTTACTGACGATCAAATCATATCAGTCAATCTGGAAGATATTGATTATGAACACCTGCTAAACTATAAGGCTTTGTATGAATACGTAAAGGAACGACTTCAAAAAGGTAAATATACCTATGTCTTTATTGACGAAGCACAGAGTTGCAAGGGTTTTGAAAAAGCTGTGGATAGCCTTTATATCAAGCCAAATGTGGATGTATATATAACTGGTTCAAATGCTTACATGCTCTCTGGAGAGCTTGCTACGCTCTTGTCAGGGCGATATATAACCATTGAAATGCTCCCGCTGTCATTTAAGGAGTATTGTACAGCACAGACCGGAAACGGAAAAAGCATGAGTGAAAACTTCAACGATTATCTACGCTTCGGGTCATTCCCTTATATAGCACAGCTTGAACGCAACAACGCTGCGGTTACGCCATTAATTGACGGAATATATAATACAATACTAATAAAAGATGTTGCAAAAAGGAAAGGGATCACCGATGTTTCGCTGTTAGAGAACATTGTCCGATTTGTTGCCAGTAGTATTGGAAGTCCCATATCAACAAAAAAAATCAGCGATACCATTAATTCTTCCGGAAGAAGGATTTCTGTAAATACGGTAGACAGTTATTTAAGAGTTCTAACGGACGGTTACATCCTGTATAAGACAGACCGTTACGATATTAAAGAGCGGCAGTTCTTAAAAACGTTAGGGAAATACTATATTGTTGATACAGGCATACGAAATTTACTTTTATCAAGTGCTGAGTCTGATATTGGGCATCTGATAGAAAATGTAGTTTACTTAGAATTAAAACGTAGAGGATACAAAGTCAATATTGGGAAGATGCTTGAAAACGAGATTGACTTTGTCGCTTCCAACATGGATGGACGCACTTATTATCAGGTATCAGCCTCGGTTTTAGATGCCGGAACGTTAGAACGTGAGCTTGCACCGCTAAGAAAAATCCCGGATAATCATCCAAAGCTGCTTTTGACACTTGATGAAGTGGGAGCGGGTTCGAATTATGAGGGTATCAGGCAAATAAATCTACTGCATTGGTTACTTGAAGAATAATTAACCGCAGATTGTCGATTCAATTCCGACCACCAGCTCCAATTAAACTAAGAATAAACTAAGTGATTAACTTGACACTTAGTTTATTTGCTGCATACTTAGTTTAAATAATTGATTACTTACGAGGTATCCCATGTCTGAAACAAAACTCACTTAGCCTTACCCCTCCGGAAGCTGTGTTTCCGGGTTAATTCCAGCATCTGTTTCCAGCACATTTTGATCTCCAAATATTGAATTATAGACATCGAAGCCGTTTTGGGACAGAATTCTTGCGGCTATATATCCGCGAAGCCCTACCCGACAGGTAACGTAAACAGGTTTGGTTTTGTCCAGCTCTGAAATGCGTGAGCGAATACTATCAATAGGCATATTTATAAATCCTTCAATATGACCGTCCGCACATCAACACTAAACCTTTCGTTAAAGCTTCTGGGAGTTTGAAGGGTGAGTGCAGATTTCTCTTTTATTACTCCGCCAATATAATAGGGGAGACCGTAGTTCGCAAAAGAAATGTAGTCGCCCTTTTCAAACATTATAATTTCTATATTCTCATCCAGACGCCTAAGTCTGGCTGCGGCGGTGGCGCCACCTGCCACGCCCCCGATAATTAGCACCTTCTGTTTTGTTGACATTTAAATCGAAACCTCCAATCAAGGTAAACAAATGAGTAAGGAAAAACCAAAAACCTTTCTCACATTTAACGCCCAATCATTATCATTATTTCCGCTTTTGACTTTAAACCAACTGATGAATCAACAACTTTTCCGTTTTTTATTAAAGTTAGCGTTGGTATGCTCGTTATTCTAAACTTCTGTGTCAGTTCCGGTTCTTCATCAATATTAACCTTACATATTTTTATATCAGATGCTTCGTGTGTAATCTCATAAATTATAGGAGATATCATCTTGCATGGACTGCACCAGCTTGCCAAAAAATCGATGAGTACTGTTTTTTCGGATTGCATTACTTCGTTTTCAAAATTTCTCTTTGTTACTTTTAATCAATCATACTGAAGAAAATTAAGGCAAGTTATATAAAATTTCTAAGATATGCGAAGCTAGGAGAGTTGAAAGCTTGAACATAACCGAGTTTTGCTCGAAAGAGGGATACCAATTCTAAATTGATATAGCTACATAATTTTTCTAAGGTCAAAAATAAGAGTAGTTCATAAAAAATCAAGACTATTTTGTTGGCACCAGAGAAGGTACAAGAAAAAAATTCGCCATGAATTCGAGGCGAATATAACAAATTTGTTATTGCAATTTAATAACGAATGTGTTATCATAATATTATAGCAAAGGGGAATACTAAAGGATGTTCGAAGTCGAATTTTATGAAGACCGGAGCGGCAACGAACCTATCAAGGACTTCATTGTGGAAATGCAGACAAAAGGACAAACGAGCAAAAATGAACGCATCCGTAGCGAAAAGATCTTAACCTACATCAGAGTGCTACAGGAATATTGAACAAGAGCGGGTGAACCTTATGTCAAACATATTGAAGATTGTATATGGGAACTGCGTCCACTGGATGACAGGATATTCTTTTTCTACTTCAGAGATAACACTTTTGTGTTGCTTCATCATTTTATGAAGAAGACAAAAAAGACTCCACGCCGAGAGATTGAACAGGCCAAAAGGAATTTAGCTGACCACCTTGAAAGGAGTAAATAAGATATGGGAACTAACTTTAATAAACTTTGGAATGACCCCAAATTCATTGACCCAACACAGAAAGCTAAAATTGATTTTGAGGTAGCGTTAATTGGGAAGCTGATTGAAGCTAGAGAATCAAAAGGTTTATCACAAAAGGAGCTTGCTGACCTCGCGGGTTTGAAGCAGCCTGCTATAGCAAGACTTGAAAGCATGAAAGCCACACCGCAGATAGATACTTTGTTTAAGATACTGCAGCCTCTGGGGTATACGCTGGCTATAGTTCCTTCCGACCAGCCTCAAAAGTGAAACAAATTTGTAGGCACCGCTTGCAGAATTATTTTATCATCTTGCTGAGGGCAGCAAAATGATAATCATATTACCTTGCGAATAACTGCGAGTTAGGTGCTTTACCAGCTTCATCAATTCTATTCTTATGATGATTTGGGATAATTTAGTGAGAGACAGGGTCAATTCTTGGAGTTTATTTGGAGTTTATGCACTCCAAAACAGGCCGAAATAGAATGAATCAGATTGAAACGAAAACCCCGCAAGCCTTGATATTACTGGATAAATTGAAACAGACCGAAACAGACTAAAATGAACTATTCTAATTCGTAATGAGCAGGTTGTCGGTTCAATTCCGGCCACCAGCTCCAATGGAATATAGGATAGCTTTGTCTTAAATGAAAATCCTATTGAATTCCCCTATTATGACGAAGACCAAGTTTCCCTTCTAAGCGATGAGCAAGAGAACCAAAAGTGTGTTGAGATGTAAAACGAAAGTGAAATCATAAGTATAAAAAATAAAGTATGGAATTCAAAGCAAATACGCATATATAACAGCATAGCGAAATAGCACCTTACCAAGGTGCGTCTTCCTGAAAACACCACAAGCGGCGATCCGTCGCATACCCTCCTTAAGCAGCTGCAATATAAATTGTTGCAATCACAAACCAATACACTAATCATCATAAGAGGTTATCTGTGAATAATCATCTTCATAAGGCATTTGTGGGGTAATCTCTTCCTGTATAGCTTGCAAGGATGTATCAAAATCCATCTCTATAATATTGCACTCATGGACACACGATAACGATGCAGGGGGTGTAAAAAACATCACAACAATTGACAAAATATTTGAGGTTGCATAAATTATGTGCTATAATTTGTTAATAAGCAAGGCTGTTTATTAAATGTAGTGAAAGAAGATTAATATAAAACAAATGAAATGCTCCGAGTGAAGACAGAGTAAAAAGCCGATGACTATTATTGGGGAGATAAAATGCGATAGTATGAATTTGTTTTTGATAGTGTGAATATGGAAATTTATCCAAAACCAATAACAGTGTTTTCTTTGATTCCGGATAAAATAAATTCAAATTTGGGCATCATGTTATTTACACATGGCTGGGGAGGAAACAGGTATGTGGATAGAAATGAATGAAAAGTGTATTTGTGCAATTATAGGTCATAAATCAAAGGATATTCCATTGGCTGATGCATCTTCACTGTATCGTATTAAATTGAAAGAACTTATCACACAGGAATTATTGGAGCTGTTGAACGGGGGCGTATTTACCTATCTATGCGGAATGGATGATGGAACGGACTTAATATGTTGTGAAATTTTGCTTGGACTTAAACGAATGTACCCAAAAATATTTCTAGAATGCGTTATTCCATTTGCGGATCAACCTAAGTTTTGGTTATCCGAAAACCGGGAAAAGTATTTTCAAATTCTTGAAAAATGCGATAAAGAAAATGTGATGCAAAAAAAATATACAAATGACTCATACCTGAAAAGAAATATATATTTAGCGTCAAAAGCTGATATTATACTCGCTGTATCCAAACTAGGCAGATTAAGCAGAGCAGAAACGACATTGCCGTTTGCAGGCGCTGCTGGAAAAAAACTGATACTGATCCATCCGAAAAATCTTACATGTAAAAAATTTGATCAGTTCAAATTTTAATGAGTATATGAAGATACACAGACAATCTAAAAAAACAAGTTATCATATGATCTTTGGGGAAAGAAATGAATTAGATACAGTGAAAACCCTGACATATGCCAGACAGCATTAC
>ENA-UOOR01001307-UOOR01001307.1-fermentation-metagenome-genome-assembly--contig:-NODE-1307-length-30173-cov-4.824822_pt1 | contig 30173 bp, 30 predicted proteins | sample MGYA00245780_ERZ724029 | MGnify/ENA primary metagenome ERZ724029 (study PRJEB28704, sample SAMN03018315) | fermentation metagenome | biome: anthropogenic terrestrial biome; feature: soil; material... | reverse complement strand
AGCAGGATTGCGGAGCTACCGAATAAAATCCCGGACGGATTTTCCTGAGGGCGTACGAAACCTCACTCAGCGCCTGAACTAGACACTATTCACTGAACAAGTCCGTTGAAAGATAGCGGTCGCCGGTATCGGGCAGAATGACCACAATATTCTTTCCCTTATTTTCAGGCCTCTTGGCCAGAACAGTGGCGGCATGGATAGCGGCGCCGCTGGATACGCCTACAAGAAGGCCCTCTGTTTTTGCAATTTTTCTGGAAGCCGCATAAGCTTCTTCGTTCTTAACCGTTATGATTTCATCAAGAATATCCCGATTCAAAACCTCCGGGATGAATCCTGCCCCGATTCCCTGAATCTTGTGGGGGCCTTTTTCCCCGCCCGACAGAACCGGAGAATCAAAGGGTTCCACTGCCACAACCTGAAAGCCGGGTTTTCTGGCTTTTAAAACTTCACCGATGCCGGTAATCGTTCCGCCGGTGCCAACGCCTGCCACCAGAATATCAGCCTGTCCATCGGTATCTTTCCAGATTTCTTCGGCTGTCGTTTTACGGTGGATTTCGGGATTGGACGGGTTATTGAACTGCTGCGGAATAAATGAATTAGGGGTCTGCGCGGCAAGTTCTTCCGCTTTCCTGATAGCGCCGGGCATTCCGTCGGGTCCCGGTGTTAAAACCAGCTCAGCCCCCAATGCCTTCATCAGGTTTCTTCTTTCAACACTGAAGGTCTCCGGAAGTGTAATAATCAGCCTGTAGCCCTTGGCAGCGGCCACAAAGGAAAGGGCTATTCCTGTATTGCCGCTGGTGGGCTCGATAATGACCGTATCCTTATTGATGAGTCCCTTATCCTCAGCATCTTTTATCATGGCATATCCGATTCTGTCCTTGACACTGCCCAAAGGATTGAAATATTCAATTTTACCAAGGACTTTTGCAGCAAGGTCTTCTGTTTTCTCGTAGTTCGAAAGCTCCATCAGAGGTGTATTGCCAATGAGTTCGGTTAGATTCTTTGCAATTTTCATGATATAACCTCCATTCATAAAATTCTATTACCTATAATTCTTATCGATTTAGTATGATTTAATTATATGCAGATTTTATGTCCATGTCAAGAGTTTAATTACAATAATTCTAACCGGCTTACTTGGTATTGTTTCCTTCATGGTCTGTGCTCTTTATGACTCCTCCGCCCATCACGTAATCGCCAAGATACAGGACCACCGATTGACCCGGCGCCACAAAAGGCTGGGGCTTTTCAAAAACAATCCGGGCCCTGTTCCCTTCTAAAGGAATAACTTTCGCCGGAACCTCCTGCTGGGAATAGCGGGTCCTTGCAAGAACCTTCATATCCGGTTCGGGTTTTTCACAAACAATATAGTTCATATCAGCGGCCAGAAGGCTTGTCACCATAGCCTCTTCCTTTAAGCCCAGAGTCACCGTATTTGCGGCGCTGTCTTTCCCGATCACGTACCTCGGTTCCGGAAAGCTCATGCCCAGACCCTTTCGCTGGCCAATGGTATAATGGATCATGCCCTTGTTCTTGCCCAGCACATGCCCCTGGGCGTCTATATAGGTGCCTTCGGGTATATCGATGCCCCTGTATTCACGGATAAAATCCACATAGCTGCCGTTTTGAACGAAGCAGATGTCCTGACTGTCCGGTTTTCTCGCATTGACAAGTCCCTTGCGGCCGGCAATTTCCCGGACCTCGGTCTTTTTATAATCACCGAGGGGCAGCAAAAGTCTTTTTAGCTGCTCCTGATGGAGCATATAAAGAACATAGCTTTGATCTTTAGAGATATCCACTGCTTTTTTAAGCAGATGCCGCCCTGATTTATGATCATGGGTAACCTGCGCATAATGCCCTGTTGCAATATAATCCATGCCCAAGGCAATGGCCTTTTGAAGCATGGCATGAAATTTCAGATATTGATTGCAGGCAATACAAGGATTGGGAGTCTCCCCGACTAAATAGGAATCGGCAAAGTAATCCACCACTTTTTCCCGAAAAAGATCCTTCATGTTCAGGACATAGAAAGGAATGCCCAGCTTAAAGGCCGAATCCCTTGCATCCTCGACATCCTCCAGGGAGCAACAGGTCCTTGTCTGCCTATCGCATGTGCTCACACCATCCCAGAGCTTTAAGGTAGCTCCGTAAACCTCATATCCCTGTTCTAAAAGTATGGAGGCAGCCGTGCTGGAATCCACTCCGCCGCTCATACCGACCAGGACTTTCTTTTTTACCGTATTTTCCATATTGATAGATACACTTTCTAAGCCTTAGCCAATGCCTGATTCAAATCTTCAACCAGATCATCGGGATCCTCAATGCCCACCGACACACGAATCATATCGGGAGTAACCCCTGCCAGGCGCTGCTCTTCTTCATTCAGCTGAGCGTGGGTGGTGCTGGCCGGATGGATGACTAAAGACTTTGCATCAGCAACATTGGCCAGGTGTGAAAAGATTTCAAGGCTTTCAATAAAGTTCTTGCCTGCTTCCAACCCGCCCTTGATACCAAAGGTGAAGATGGAGCCCGCTCCCTTGGGAAGGTATTTCTCAGCAAGCCCGTGATATTTATTATTGGGCAGGGAAGGATAATTGACCCATTGAACCTTCTCGTGTTTTGAAAGGAACTCCACTATTTTCTTTGTGTTTGCAACATGGCGTTCAACCCGGAGCGACAGTGTCTCCAGCCCCTGTATAAACAAGAAAGCATTAAATGGGCTCAAACAGGCTCCGGTGTCCCGAAGAAGGTTCACCCTGGCCTTTGTAATATATGCGGCAGGACCGACATCCTGTACATAGCGTATGCCATGATAACTTTCATCAGGCTCCGTAAGACCGGGGAATTTCCCGCTGGATGCCCAATCAAATTTTCCCGAGTCCACAATCACTCCTCCGATGGAGGTTCCATGGCCGCCTATAAATTTTGTAGCCGAATGGATAACGATATCCACACCGAATTCTATGGGCCGAATCAGGTAAGGAGTTCCGAAGGTATTATCGCATATAAGCGGAATACCATTTTCATGGGCGATTTTTGCCAGGCCCTCAATATCGACGATATTAATGACCGGGTTTCCTATGGTTTCAAAATACAAAGCTCTGGTCTTGCCGGTAATAGCCCTTCTAAAGTTCTCCGGGTCATCGGGATCTACAAAAATTGTTTCTATCCCCATTCTGGACAGGGTATTTGAAAACAGGGTAAAGGTTCCCCCATAGAGGGTGCCGGCGGCAACGATCTCATCCCCCGCCTGCGCAATAGTCAAGATGGCACAGGTTATGGCGGCCTGACCGGAGGCAAGGGCCAGCGCGCCCACTCCTCCTTCCAGCGCAGCCATTCTCTGCTCAAATACATCATTGGTGGGGTTCATAATTCTTGTATATATATTGCCTGTTTCCTTCAGAGAAAAGAGATTTGCCGCATGTTCAATGCTGTTGAAAACATAGGAGGAAGTCTGGTAAATAGGAACCGCTCTTGAGCCCGTAGCAGGGTCGGGAGTTTGACCGGCATGAACCTGCAATGTATCAAACCTGTATTTTTTATGATCCATTTTTGCCACCCTTTCTTGAGGTTTTATTGGTCTATTTCATTTTTATAGGTTGCATGATTAAAATACTTATATATAATACATAATGGATTCGGCGCCATTGATGCGTTTGTAATAGGAAGCCAGGTCTTCCAGAGTAATAGAATCTACAATATCATTAATACAGCTGTCCATTTTATCCCACACCTGGGTCTTAAGGCAATATTGTATGCTCTTTTCGCCAATATTCTGTGTGTCCGTTTTATCTACCACCGACAGGTCCCCTTCCAGGACCCTTAAGACTGCGCCAACTTGGATGGCCGAAGGCTTCTGGGCCATAATATATCCCCCCTGGGCGCCTTTTACGCTTTTAATAAGGCCCGCTTTTCTGAGGCTGGCAAAAACCTGCTCAAGGTAATTTACCGATATATTTTGGCGTTCTGCGACACTGCTTAAAGGTACATGGTCGCCATTGGAATGAACGGCTATATCCACCATGGCTCTTAATCCATAGCGGCCCTTTGTCGAAATTTTCATATAAGCTCCTCCGGTATTAGTAGTATTCCTATATGCTTACTTAAGTATATACCCCAGTAAGGAGAGCGGTCAAACTGAAAAGCAGCCGGAAATAAGCCGGCTCTTTATCTGGTCTTATTATACCCAATGAGGTCCTTCACAACCTCACCGGCAATGATGAGACCTGCGGCCGGCGGAACGAAGGCAATACTCCCGGGGATCTGATTTTTGACGGTACAGGTCCGCTTTGTTCCTTTCGGGCAAATGCAATGCTGGGCGCAGCTATTCTCTTCGCTTTCGCTGGGCTTTATGGGGGACTCGGTTGAATAGACTACCTTCAGCGAATCAATTCCCCTTTCCCGGAGTTCTTTGCGCATAACCCTGGCCAATGGGTCCACACTGGTTTTATAGATATCAGTCACTTCAAAACGGGTGGGATCAAGCTTATTGCCGGCCCCCATGCAGCTGATGATGGGGATTCCGCGTTTTTTAGCCTGAACGGCCAGATCCACCTTGGCTGTTACGGTGTCAATGGCATCAACCATATAGTCATAATCGCCGGAAATAATCTCATTGGCACATTCGGGCAGATAAAAGCGCTGAATTGCCTGAACTTCCGCTTTGGGGTTGATATCCAGGATTCTTTCTTTCATGACTTCCACTTTAGGTCTGCCCACTGTTTTTCGTGTGGCCTGAAGCTGCCTGTTGATATTGGTCAGGCAAATCAGATCATCATCTATTAATACAAAATGCCCCACTCCGGACCGGACCAGACCTTCCGCAACATAGGAGCCGACTCCGCCAATTCCGAATATGGCAACTGTACTTTTTTTCAGCATTTCAAGGGCCTCTTTCCCGATGAGAAGCTCGGTTCTTGAAAACTCATGAAGCATATATCTTCCTCTTTCTATCTGGATTTCTTCTTATTATGTTGCAATTCCACAAAAGAATCAACTTAAGTTTTACAGGGACAGATAAACCACAGGGTTGGAAACATGGGCAAACCGTATATGATATATTTGGCGTTCGCAACTGCGGTAATATGGAATTTTTTTAAATGCTAATTTGTACACTTTGTAGAAAAAATCGATTGATAACTCCTTTTCATTGTAGTAATATAGATAGGAAAATGCCAAAATTTCAATATAGTCGAACGATCAAGCTAAGGGGGTCTAATAAAATGCAAATTTCTACTCAAATGATTCAAGTTTTTGCAATTCTAGTCTCTGCACTGGCCCTGGGTGTTGCTTTCTGGTTGTACACCTGGGTGAAATCTCAACCCTCATCAAATGCACGCATAGCCGAAATCGGTGAATACATTCGTGAGGGCGCCAATACATTTTTGAGGCGCGAGTACACGGTTCTTGCCAAATTCACCTTGATAGCCGCTGCAGTGTTCCTGGTTCTCCTTCCCCATCCCATCTGGAAGGGAAATGTAATGGCTAATGTTTCAATGGCTATCTCCTACATCTTTGGTACAGTTTTATCTGCTCTCGCCGGAAAAATCGGTATTCAGGTCGCAACCATTGCCAATGTAAAAGCCGCAGAGGCCGCTCAAAAAGGCGTTAAGCCATCCTTCATGGCAGGCTTCCGCGGCGGTGCCGTAATGGGCATGGCCGTTGTAGGAACCAGTCTTCTTGGCGTTGTATTGGTGTTAATGCTTACAGGTGACGCCAGTTCCGTGCTTGGATTTAGCTTCGGTGCCAGCTCTCTTGCACTTTTTGCAAAAGCAGGCGGCGGTATTTTCACAAAAACCGCTGACGTCAGCGCTGACCTCGTAGGTAAAGTCGATATGGGCATGGAAGAAGACGATCCCAGAAATCCTGCTGTTATCGCCGATAACGTTGGTGATAACGTTGGTGACGTTGCCGGTATGGGCGCTGACCTTTTTGACTCCAATGTTGCAGCCATGTCTGCCGCGCTTGTTATGGCTACCTCTTTAGGCGGATTAGCCGGAATGAATGTTATTATGGTATTTGCTTATGCCGCTCTTGGGCTCTTGGCTTCCATTATAGGTGTTGCCACAGCCCGCATCGGTAAACACGGCGATCCCAACAAAGCATTAAACAGTTCCACCTATGTAACTACTGCGGTTTATGCAGCGCTCACCGCTCTTGCCACCGCACTGTTTAATTTTGAATGGCGTATTTGGGGTGCTACAGCAGTAGGCCTTTTGGTAGGTACAGTCATCGGTATCACTTCCGATTACTTCACCAATGATAATAAACCGCCCGTTCAGTACTGTGCTGAATCGTCGAAGTCCGGACCTGCCTTCACTATTCTGACAGGCTTCTCCTATGGTCTTCTCAGTTCTCTCCCGGCTCTGATCGGTATTGCGGTAACCGCTTTGGTATCATACTACATCTGTGCACCCCTCGGTGCGGGATATGGAATGTTCGGCATCTCCATGTCGGCTCTCGGAATGCTGGCCATTGTTGGTATGATTATTTCCAATGACGCTTATGGTCCCATTGTTGATAATGCCCGCGGCCTTGCAGAAATGGGCGGTCTGGGCGAAAATGTCATTGCTATCACAGACGAACTGGACTCTGCCGGAAATACTGTAAAAGCCGTTACAAAGGGCTTTTCCATCAGTGCTGCCGGGCTGACCGTTATTGCCCTTCTGGGTGCATTTGCAAGCGAGGTCAATACCGCGGCTGCCGAGCTGAACCTTCCAGGTATTGAGCATTTTGATATAATGAATCCTACCGTATTCTTCGGACTGATTGTCGGTGTTGCTATTCCTGCAGTTTTCTCAGCAATGCTGATGTTGGGCGTGGATAGAAATGCCCAGAGAATGGTTAGTGAAATCCATCGTCAGTTTGACACCATTCCCGGACTGAAAGAGGGCCGCGAAGGTGTTAAGCCGGACTATGACAAATGTATTGATATCGCTACTACAGGTTCTATCAAAGAACTTATCCCAGCAGGTGTCGTAGCGATCTTCTCCACTGTTATTGTCGGTTTTGTCGGTGGTGTTAATGCCATCGGCGGTTTCTTAACCGGTAATATTGCATCGGGTCTGCTGCTTGCTCTATTAATGTCCAATGCAGGCGGGCTTTGGGACAATGCCAAAAAGTATGTGGAAGCCGGAAATTGCGGCGGCAAAGGCTCAGTGGCCCACAAAGCAGCCGTTGTTGGTGATACGGTCGGCGATCCCTTCAAGGACACTGCCGGTCCTTCCATAAACACACAGATTACTGTTGTTTCCCTTGTTTCCTCACTTTTATCAACACTGTTCCTTCAGTTCTCCATCTTTTAAAAACCTTTGAAATTTGGCATTCTCAAAGAAGGCTTTCCGTTTTGGAAGGCCTTCTTTTTATCCCTGCCCCTCTTCTATTCTTCCGCTTTTTCTATTCTGCTTTTAATAAGACGGTCATATATGGACAGAAGAAATGCAACAATATAGCTCTGAATAACCATCATGAAAATTTCCTTCACCAGTCTTGGGAGCAGGAAGAGAAAGAAACCTATTTGGCCGAACTCGGGGAAGAACATCTGCAGAACCCAAGTATTTAAAACCGTCACGGTAAGGCTGCCCAAGCCAAAGGATAAAAGCACCTTTAAGTAATATTTATTAATGGCGGCCTCAGGAAATTTCTTTTTTATCGCGTAATCAAGAACCAGCAGCAATAAGCCCATAGCCGATACCGCCACCATGCCTAATACAGCAAAATCTTTATTTTTGCCGATTCCCTCAATAAATTCTGTCACAGGAGATTGGGGAAAGAATAGCGTATTGATATAATTAAAGATGCCAATAGCGCCTATAGCTATAAAAATGATCCAAAGAGCACGCTGAATTTTGCCGGTATCCCCGTTTTTAAGGCCCTTCCACAAAAATCCCGCAATCACGCCTCCCAGGATCGCCGTAAGTGTCATTAAAGGAATATAAGCGCCGCCCTGGGGGTTGAGCAAATAACCAATAATATCTACTATAGCCGCTGAGATGCCGCCATAAAACGGGCCAAAGAGCAGGGCGGGCATTCTTGAAAAAATAGGTGCAAAACTGATTCTCATGCCAGGAGCCCCGAGCATATAGATCATGGTGCTGAAGTTTCTTAAAACCAGAGCAAGAGCGATAAATAATGCGGTCTGAACGATTCTTCTCGTAATCTGTGAATGGGATGATGTGTTTTTCATTTTGTCTCCTTTCCTTGTTATCCAAGCTGCTACTTCTTTAGAAAGAAGACAAGTAACAGTGGATGCAGTATTCGCACCGCGAGCCTTGGCTCTTCGTTTAGAGACTCTACTCCCATTCTCTAACACTTAACGCGCAAATACCTGTTCTGCTTTTTAATATTTTATTGAACTTTTTTGATTATACTCCACACGGATTTACCTGTCCATGTTTTTATTTTGACACCTTAATGACGAATTGAAGTTATGGCACAATAAACTGATTTCCTCTTTACAGGATGCTTCGAATAAACTCCTTCGCTGTTTCACGATACCCATCGTTGTCTATGATAAAGGATTCGGCATGCCGCGCCCCTTCTACAACAAACAGCTTCTTGTCCGAGGTGCAGGCTTCATAAAGCTCATAGACCATTTTAAAAGGTACAAAACGATCCTCTTTGCCGTGGATAAAGAGGATCGGAAGCTTTGCCTTTTTTACCTGCCTCAGCGCCGAAGCGGCTCCCAGAAAATATCCTGCCCTGAGCTTTGTAATGAGGCTTGTCATATGCATGATGGGAAAAGGCGGCAGCCCATACTGAACTTTTAGCTGATGATCCAGTACAGCCAGCGCCGATGTATAAGCACAATCTGAAATAATGCCTTTTACATTCTCCGGAAGCTTTTCCCCGCTGAGCATCAGCACGGCGGCCCCGCCCATGGAAACGCCGAAAAGCAGTATTTTGATGTCCTCACCGAAGGTTTTAATCAGATATTTTATCCAGGTCAGATAATCAACCCTGTCGTGCCAGCCGAACCCGATATAATCGCCGTCACTTTGCCCATGACCTCTGTCATCGGGCAGCAGCACATGAAAACCCATTTCCTCATTAAAGAATTTGGCATAGGGACCCAGATCCAGGCCCTTACTGTTATAGCCATGGGCCATGACCACAAAAACTTTATCATTCCGTCTGCTTGAAGAGATCAAGAATGCCTTCAAATTTAAGCCGTCGCAGCTCTTTACAGCCAAGTGCGATTTATCGACCTTATCCAGCCACTCCTTTCCTTCTGCAGTAATGCCTCCCAAAAAAACTTCAGGAAGATCCTTATTGCCGCTTAAGAAAGGCTTTTTCCCCGGCCGGACCGCCAGGCGGTAAAAGTAGCAGCAAATAAGTGCCAATATGATAAAAGCAATCAGAATGCAATAAAAAATCCACATATTTTAAAGCTTCTCCGGTTCCTATTTTTTATCATAACTGCGTTTTTTATTAGGCACTTCCGGTATGCTTTTATCCTTATTTTTGACATAGATATGCTTGATGCGGCTATTATTAGATTCCCTTTCATCTATTTCAAAGTCATTCAAAGTCTTGATAAGGGGCGTTAACTTTGCAAATCCAAAATTTCGGGAATCGAAATCGGGCCGCTTCTTCTGAATTAAATTGCCCACATCTGCAAGAAAAGCCCAGCCGTTTTCATCGGCCACATCGGATATGGATGAGGCAATCAAGTTGACCACTTCCTCACCAATTTTAATAATTCCGCTCCGATCGTTCTTTTTGCTCTTTGTGTCCTTGGGAAGCTCATCAGTTTCCAGCTCCGGTTCTCTGCTGTTGATGATCTCAATGTAAGTAAACTTGTCGCAGGCCGCGATAAAGGGACTGGGCGTCTTCCGCTCACCAATTCCGAAGACTCTCTTTCCGGCTTCCCTCAGTCTTATGACAAGTCTGGTAAAATCGCTGTCACTGGAGACAATGCAAAAGCCCTCGACTTCATTAGAATACAGAATATCCATGGCATCTATAATCATTGCCGAGTCCGAAGAGTTTTTTCCCGTTGTATAGCTGTATTGTTGAATAGGGGTAATGGCATTTTCCAGAAGAACATTTTTCCAGCCTGAGACATTGGGCTTTGTCCAGTCGGCATAAATGCGTTTTATTGTGGGTATGCCGTATTTTGCGATCTCCTCAAGAATTCCTTTGACATTGCTGTGCGGCACATTTTCCGCATCAATCAAAACAGCAAAGCGAAGTTCAGAATGTTCTTTCATATGTTTCTCCCTCGTTAGAATTCACTTTCCAATTATTTTTTTATATTTATCTTCAATTCGTAATTTAGTGCAGAAGCAAAGCAGGATTGCGGAACGGCACAAATCGAAGATATTTATAATACCTGTTTAATCAGGATAAGCCAACCTCTCAAAATGCTTGTACAGGGATTGGAATCTGCCTGTATAATCCTTATTCCAGGGCTTTTTCTTGCCGCAGAAATGAATGAATACCGTATTCCGGATAACGTGATCCATGTCCCAGAGGCCATTGGAGGTCAGCTTGTAGTAGCGGTAAAACCTTGCATCATAATTGTATAATTTTTCGTCCAGACCCAGGATTTTTTTTGCGTAGAGAGCATTCAAGATATCCTGATCGGGCATAATCAGCTTTACCTTGTTTTTTTCCACAAACTCATAAATGGCCTGTTCCTCCACTTGTTCCCTCTGGAGCCGGAGATTCATCAATAGTACCCCCGAATTGTAATAGGCATCCATATCATAGGAATTTAATCTCAGCTTGTTAAACTCTTTGACGGAAATAACATCATGATATGCCGCCGCATAAAGATACCCTTCCAAATCTGTTTCATACAGGTTTCCCACTTTGTTGATGACTAAAATATCGGGGTCAAGATATAGGATTCGGTCCATATCACGGGGCAGGAATTTAAAGGCCAGCAACCGGTAATACATTTCTTTGGTATAATGAAGCAACACCGGAGCATCGGTAAAGCAGCTGTTGTCCAGTGTAATCACTTCAAGCCGGCTTCCATGCATTTCTATATATTCCCGCACATCCTCCAGCTCTTGAGGCGTCAGGCTTGACTGCATCAGATAAATACAGAACCTCTCCTCTGTATTACTCAAAAACAATGATTTCAGCATTACCTTCAAAGGCCTAATATAACTAGAGTTCAATGTAACCAGCACATTCATAAAAGCGGGCACTCCTAATTCTATTAATAACCAATTTCTTCTCAAAGTATATCATAAACAACCTTTTTACAGAAGATAGCCTGGTTCCAATACTTCTTGACAAAAGATACTATATCAAATAATATGTTTGTTGTAAAGATATTTAATTGGTTGTATATTTTATTTGATAAATTCTTTATGGTAATGTTTATTGAATGCCGGGTATATTAAAAACGGAGGGTATTATGAGAAAAAGTATTGATTTCGGACGGAAATTTATTGATTTTATCCGAGAGATCACCTTGGACTTGGAGGCAGTTTTTCTTCCCAGCCTGGAAATCTATGGTTTAACAATGATTCAATCCCGTATCCTTTTTGAAATCTATTTGAATCAAAAGATCACGGTCGGCAGCTTATGCCATACCATCGGATCAAGCAGCGGAAACGCATCCATTGCCTGCAAAAAGCTTGAAAAGCAGGGATATATTAACCGTATTCGTGATACAGCCGATGAACGGGTTGTAAATCTCCAATTGACCGGGGCCGGTCGAAAAACGGTCAAGTCTATTGAACAGGAGTTTCAGGAAAAATACGATCCGGTTTTATCCAATATCACCGAAGACGATTTTCATATCATTATGCTCGGCATGGAAAAAATAAAGGACATTTTCATCCAGTTAAAAAATACACAAAATTAGCAGGAGGTGTTATCTTTGAAAGAACAAAAAAACCCGAAAAAGCCCTGGATATTCTACTATATAATAGTAGTGCTCATTACCTCGCTACTCAACGCCCTGGTTTTCCCGAGCATTATGGAGAAACAGTTTACGCAGGTGGATTATGGAACCTTTTTAGACAAGGTGGACAGTGGAAACGTAGCGGCTGTTGAAATACAGGACAACAGAATTAACTTTTGCACAAAAGAATCAGGGGAAGATGAACATTATTTTTATACCGGAGTTGTAAACGATCCTGATCTGGTAAATCGTCTAAGAGAAGCAAAAGGCTCTTCCGAAAACGGTAAGATTTCCTTTTCCAAGGTTATCCCAAAAGAAAACTCTCCCCTTTTAAATTTTATACTGACCTGGGTCATCCCCGTTGCCATATTTATACTAATTGGCCAGTTTATGATGAAGCAGCTTGGGAAAAGGATGGGCGGCAATGCAATGACCTTTGGCAAGAGTAATGCCAAAATATACGTTCAGGCCCAGACGGGTAAGACTTTCGCGGACGTAGCCGGCCAGGATGAAGCAAAAGAGGCGCTGAATGAGATTGTAGACTTTCTGCACGACCCGGGCAAATATGCCGAGATTGGCGCCTCCCTTCCAAAGGGCGCTTTGCTTGTTGGGCCTCCCGGTACCGGCAAAACCCTGCTTGCAAGGGCAATTGCAGGGGAAGCTAAAGTTCCCTTTTTTTCGATCTCAGGTTCTGAATTTGTGGAAATGTTTGTAGGCATGGGTGCTGCAAAGGTTCGTGATCTTTTTAAACAGGCAAATGAAAAGGCTCCCTGCATTGTATTCATTGATGAGATTGATACCATCGGCAAAAAGCGTGACAGCGGCAATTTTGCAGGGGGCAACGATGAGCGCGAGCAGACTTTAAACCAGCTGCTCAGTGAAATGGACGGCTTTGACGGCAGGAAGGGCGTTGTGATATTGGCCGCTACCAATCGCCCGGAATCTCTTGATAAAGCTCTTCTTCGTCCCGGGAGATTTGACCGGAGAATTCCTGTGGAGCTGCCCGATTTAAAAGGACGCGAGGCAATTCTCAAGGTTCATGCCGCAAAGGTTAAAATGGAAGAAAATATTGACTTTAACGCTATTGCACGAGCAACCTCGGGTGCCTCGGGCGCCGAGCTTGCCAATATTATCAATGAGGCGGCATTAAGAGCTGTTCGTAATGGCAAAAAGCTGGTATCCCAAAATGACCTTGAAGAAAGTGTGGAAGTTGTTGTAGCCGGTTACCAGCGGAAAAATGCTGTGATCTCAGAAAAGGAAAAGAAAATCATCGCTTACCATGAAATCGGGCATGCCCTTGTTGCAGCGAAGCAGACCGATTCAGCTCCTGTCCATAAAATAACCATTATCCCCCGCACCTCCGGCGCACTTGGTTATACCATGCAGGTTGAATCCGAGGAAAGAAATCTGATGAGCAAGGAAGAGGCTTTCAATAAGATTGCCACATTAGCCGGAGGACGCGCTACTGAGGAAATTATTTTTAACAGTATTACCACCGGAGCCTCCAATGATATTGAACAGGCCACAAGAATTGCCCGGGCAATGGTGACCCGCTACGGCATGAGCAGGGATTTCGGTATGACAGCCCTGGAAACCATAAACAATCAGTATCTTGGCGGCGATGCCTCTCTTGCCTGTTCACCGGATACCTCCGCTAAAATTGATGAAGAGGTCATTTCTATTATCGGAGAAGCCTACGAAAAGGCAAAAAATATCCTGAGTGAAAATTTAGAAAAGCTGCATGAGCTGGCAGCTTATATTTTGGAGAAAGAGACCATTACAGGCGAAGAGTTTATGGAGATCCTAAATCGTTAACGAGAAAATGGTACATAAAGGGTGCAGCCGGAATTAGCTGCACCCTTTTGTTTCCTGGAAACAATAAGCCCGGGCACCCGTCGCTTTCTGCCGGGTTAACGGGCGGGGTTCGACGAAAGCCCTCTCATCCTGTTGTAGAGCTTCTGCATACGCAGATCGGTAGAGGCTATAACATCTGCGCAGGATTTCAATTCGGCTGAAATTTCATGATGGCTTGCATTTCTTATTTTATAAGCCAGTTCATGTTCCAGTGATGCCCAAAAATCCATGGCGATGGTCCGTATCTGAATTTCTGCCTTTACCCTTTCCTTTTTCTTGGATAAAAAAACCGGTACCGTGACAATAAGATGCAGGCTGCGATATCCGTTAGGCTTCGGGTTTTCTATATAATCGGTTGTTTTCAGAAGCTGTATATCATCCTGTGATGTAAGCAGATCGGCTATCATATAGATATCATTGATATAAGAGCAAATAACCCGAACCCCGGCGATATCATTGAGGTTTTTCCGGGCCGACTCCACACTGATCTCATAACCCTTTCTGGACAGCTTTTCAACAATACTATCCGGAGTCTTTACCCTGGTTTTTATCTGGTGAATGGGGTTTCTGTCCATAGTATACTTAAATTCATCATTTAGATTTTCCAATTTTGTTTCAATCTCCCTGGTGGCTGATAAGTAAATATTTTGAACTGCCAGCAGAGAGCGGATGATTTTAACGGCGTCCTCAGAGAATATCTGTTCTTTCACTACATCAAAAACATAATCCGCCTGTGAGTAATTCAGGTTCATAATAATTCTCCTATTTTGAGGTAATTATATTTTTCCCATCCACATTTATCATATACCCCAATAAAATTATATGCAAATACAATAATCTTCTAATACATCAGTAGATCCTTCAATGATAGTAAATCCTAAGCCTACACTATTTAACTCAGCTTTTGCCTCCGAAATATCTAACCCTATAACCATAGGAACAACTATATTTCCTTTTATTGAAATGTTTTTATGAATTAATAATGCTCCAGCCAGTAAGATGAGTATTATCAATAAAAGGATACAATATCCTTTTAGTTTAATCTTGATTTCATGAGATGAAAGGAACCATTGGCTCAGCATCACATACCTCCTCGTATGACTTTTTTATTAGCCATCTAAAGTAGTTCCTAATTAATAATGTTAAACCAAATTTCCTCTCAGGTCAAAATTAAGGGCACGGCAGCCTGAATATCTGAATACCATTGTTATCACACATAAGAAGGCCAAGCTAAAACCGACATTTCTATAAATGGACGATGAATATAAATTACCCGATAAATCCGAGATGCTCCAAAAGTATTTTAGCTCCCATTCCTATTAAAATAATGCCGCCGGCCAGCTGAGCTTTTGCTTCAAATCTGGCGCCGAAAACATTGCCTATCTTCACACCCAAAAAGGAAAAAATAAAGGTGATAATTCCTATTACCGATACTGCGGGCACAATATTCACCTGAAGAAATGCAAAAGTAACCCCCACCGCCAGGGCATCAATACTTGTAGCCAACGCTAATATCGTCATATTCTTCAAGCTGAAGGAATCGTCCGTTCCGCATTCTTCCCCGCACATCCGGCATGAATCCGGATTCTTCTTCGCATGGACCGCCTCCCTGATCATATTGGTTCCAATGATTACCAGCAGCGCAAAAGCAATCCAATGATCCACAGAGGTTATATACGAGCTGAACTGAGTCCCCAGCAAAAAACCCATAAGAGGCATCAGCGCCTGAAAGCCGCCAAAAAATACACCGGTCATAACAGCATATTTATAGCTCATTTTACTCATGGATAAGCCCTTGCATATAGCAACTGCAAAAGCATCCATTGAAAGTCCGACTGCAATAATAAGTAATTCGACGATCCCCATAAACTCTCCCCAATAATCGATAAAATTAAAGACTCACAGGTAGCGTTTAAACTACCCATGAGTCTCGCCTATCAAGGTAAACCAGACCGTAAGCGGTCATTATGTTGACTTACCACACGGCAAATGCCGTGTAAACTACTCCCCCATGGAATAATGCCATTATATCTTAATTTTTATTCTAAAACAAGGCTGAAACATCATTTAGGGTGCCTGTAGAGTGAATTAAAGTGTGCCCTCGAGAAAATTCCGCTTGCACACTTTAATATCACTCACGGCACTCCGGCGCTAAATTACGAATGGAAGAACATAAACTATCCCCCCGGCAAGCTATGATATGGTTATCAGCTGGTACTCCTGATTGCCCAAGCCAACCTTTTCAAGGGCTTCCAGCTGAATATAAGGATTTTTGCCATGGAGCTGCTCGAAAAGATGCCCTTTGCCGGTAAGTTCAAAGCCTTGCGGAATACCCACTGGAATCAGATCCTCCATTTTGATGGCATCCAGGCTGGCCCGCTCAACGGCTACTATATCATTGCTCGCCATAATACCGATATCGGGCACCAGGGAAGGTGTGGTCAGGCCCCAGCAGTCGCATACCGCGGTGATAGAGGTCAGAACATTAATATAATAGACATTACCCGGCTCGAAGGTATCCAGTACCGTCTTGGTGCTTATGGCCATGCCCATCTGAAAATCTGCATAATCATGGGAATCGAGAGTAATGGCATTGGTGGGGCATACCTTGACGCAGTGCTGGCACAGGGTGCAATTATGGTAATCCACCTGGTATTCACCGGCTTTTCCCTCGGCTGAAAAGCTGTTGGCGCGGTGATTGCAGGCTGGCAGGCACTGATGGCAGTGAATGCATTTATCCTGATCCCATACTAAGCCTCCCTCAAGGCCGTGGATCTGATGCCTCGTACGATCGGTCACGCAGCCCATGGCAATATTTTTGCAGGCGCCGCCGTAACCGCAGGAACCATGACCCTTCACATGGGAGAAATCGATCAGGAAGTCGGCATCATGAATGAGGCCCGCTATATCCACATGCTTAAAAGTTTTAAAATCCACATTTTTTGTATAATAGTATTTGCCGAAATAACCGCAGCAGTCCAGCACCGGGCAATTGAGGTTGCTGTCGGTATAGCCGCGGCGCTCAGGATGGCGCCGGGAAACATAGTGATCGGTAATAAAACAACTCCCGCCGCTTTTTTGAATGAAATCCACAAGCTTACAGACAAATACCGGGGGGATGGTGGAATAAGTGACGCCGTCCCCGACATGCATTTTTATGGCAACTTTCTTGCCTCTTATCTTTGCAGCCAGCCCGGACTTTTTCAGAAGGCGGGAAAATTTCTCGGGCAGGGTCTGCGACGCCTCGTAGCGCGAGTAAGCCATGGGTGTAAACAAAACATCTGCAGGCATGTAATAACCTCCTTATAATAAGCTGTTTTGAATATTATAACACGAAGTGTTTCAATGCTCTTGGGTTCCCGTTCGAAATCTCTGCAACAGGTAAGGCTATTAGATCAAAAGTCCGGGCAATAAAAAACTGCTCTTAAAAGCAGAGCAGTTTTTATTGCCGTCAAGGTTTTGCATCAAACGCCGGAATAGGCTGCGAATCCTCCATCCACGGGCAAAACCACGCCATTTACAAAGCCGGAAGCCTTATGGGATACCAGCCACAAAAACGGGCCGGCCAGGTCTTCGTCTGTGCCGAAGCGTCCCATGGGTGTCATGTTCAGGATCTTGGCCGTTCTCGCGGTAGGCGTGCCGTCATCATTCCAGAGCAATGTCTTATTTTGCTCGGTGGAGAAGAATCCGGGAGCAATTGCATTGACACGAATGCCTACTTTTGACATATGTACGGCAAGCCACTGGGTGAAATTGGACACCGCAGCCTTCGCCCCGCTGTAAGCAGGAATTTTGGTAAGGGGAGAAAATGCGTTCATGGAAGAAATATTAATAATGGTTGCGCCTTCCTTGCCTACCATATCTCTGCTGAATACCTGGGAGGGCAGCAGGGTACCAAGAAAATTCAGGTTGAAAACAAATTCGATGCCTTTGGGATCCAGATCAAAGAAGGTAACAATCCCATCCTCTTTAGATTCCAGATCCTCCTTAAAAAGATACTCTTTTGTCGTCGTCCCTTTGGGATGATTTCCTCCTGCACCGTTGATAAGAATATCACAGGTGCCCAACTCCCTGTTGATAATTTCCCGGGCAGCTTCCAGGCTTTCCTTTTCAAGGACATTGGCACCGACGCCAATCGCCTTTCCCCCTGCCTGATTGATTTGGGCAGCAACTTCATCTGCTTTGTCTTTTCTCAGATCCATTACTGCAACCTTTGCACCGCACTGGGCCAAAATTTTCGCAAAATTGCTGCAAAGAACGCCGGCCGCACCGGTGACCACTGCAACTTTACCGGTTAGATCAACTGTAAACGGCAGTTTCATAAAATCACCTCAAATTTTTATTTTTTAGGTCCATTATGCTAAATACGTTGATGCAGATGTAGTGCCGCCATGCCCTGTCCAGTTTGTATGGAAAAATTCCCCGCGGGGCTTGTCAACTCTTTCATAGGTATGGGCTCCAAAATAATCGCGCTGAGCCTGTAAAAGATTGGCCGGAAGTCTTGCGCTTCTATAGCCATCATAATAATTGAGTGCTGTTGAAAAGGCAGGAACAGGAATACCGTTCATGGCTGCAGCTGCTACCACTCTTCTCCACCCGTCCTGAGCCTTTACGACCTTATCCTTGAAAAAGGGATCCAGCAGCAGATTGCTGAGTTCCGGATTCTTATCGAAGGCCTCTTTGATCTTGCCGAGGAAGATGGACCGGATAATGCAGCCGCCCCTCCACATCAATGCAATTCCGCCGTAATTCAAATCCCAGCCGTAGGTTTGAGCGGCGGACCTCAGCAGCGTATAGCCCTGCGCGTAGGATACGATCTTCGAGGCATAGAGGGCGCTTCTGATATCCTCAATGAACGCCTTTTTATCCCCTTCAAATTTTGGTTTCGGCCCGGTAAGAACTTTTGAGGCCTCCACACGTTCTTCCTTCAAGGCTGATAAACAGCGTGCATAAACCGCTTCACCGATTAATGTCAATGGAATGCCCTCATCCAGCGATGCGATGGATGTCCATTTTCCTGTTCCTTTTTGGCCGGCCGTATCAAGGATTTTATCGACGATGGGCTCACCATCCTCATCTTTATAGCCAAGGATATCACGGGTAATTTCAATGAGATAGCTGTTCAGTTCTCCCTTGTTCCATTCCTTAAAGACTTCGTGCATTTCTTGGGCCGACATGCCCAGGTAGTCCTTCATAAGCTGGTAGGCCTCGCATATCAGCTGCATATCGCCGTATTCAATGCCGTTGTGAACCATCTTCACAAAGTGTCCGGCTCCGTTAGAACCCACCCAATCGCAGCAGGGAGAGCCATCCTCAACCTTGGCGCAAATGCCCTGGAAGATAGGCTTTACATGGGGCCAGGCATCGGGGGAGCCGCCGGGCATCATGCTCGGTCCCTTGAAAGCTCCTTCCTCTCCGCCTGAAACACCGGTTCCTATATATAACAACCCCTTACCTTCCACATATTGTGTACGCCGAATGGTATCGGGGAAATGAGAATTTCCGCCGTCAATGATGATATCGCCTTTATCAAGGTAGGGAATAAGCAAATCTATAAAATCATCAACGGGTTTGCCTGCTTTAACCATCATCATGATTTTTCGAGGGGATTTTAAATGGTCCACCAGTTCCTGAATAGAATATGTCCCGATAATATTCTTTCCTTTGGCTCTGCCCTCAATAAAATTGGTCACCTTCTCGGTGCTCCGGTTAAAAACCGCTACTGTGAAGCCCTTGCTCTCCATATTCATAACAAGGTTTTCACCCATAACTGCCAGGCCGATAAGGCCTATATCCGCTTTGCCCATAATTCTACAACCTCCTATAATAAATTCCCACATTGGTATACTTTAATTATATAATGAGAATTATGCAATTTTCTTTGCTATTATTGCTTTTTTTGTTGCAAAAATTGCTTTTAATTTTCCCAAATATCGTTATAATATAATTATAAAGCATTTTATCAATGATTCAATGGAGGTGATGCAATGTCACCGGTCGGACAAAGTTTTACCCACAGACAATATATGATACATTCCAGCTTCGAATTTTTTCATTACAGGGATGATCCCGAGCTCCAGGTTGAATTCCATAACCATGACTTTTACGAAATCTACCTGTTTTTATCGGGCAAAGTCACTTATATTATTGAGGGAAAATCCTACAGCCTGAAACCCAATGATATTCTGCTGGTCAACAATAAAGAGATACATAAACCCATCATCGAACGCGGCGGAATTTACGAAAGAATCGTGATCTGGGTCAAGCCGGAATTTATCAAGAGCCTGTGTACCCATGAATGTGATTTGCTCACCTGTTTTGAATCCACCTCGAAAAATAAATACAATCTGCTTCGCCCCGATGTAGAAATGTCGGGCATCATCAAGGGGATCATTACAAAATTAAGTAAGGCATATAAAAGTGCTGCCTTTGGCGACAATATTTTAAGAGAATATTATATGGCCGAGCTGATCGTATATTTAAACCGGGCCTACCTGGAAAACCACATCAATGATATTGAAGACGATGTGATCTATGATAAGAAAATAAATGAAATTTTGCATTATATTAATTTGAATTTGCATGAGAATCTTTCGCTGGAGGCCTTGTCCACCAGATTCTACACAAGCAAATACCATCTGTTGAGGCAATTTAAAAAGCATACCGGATATACTTTGCACAATTACATACACCAAAAAAGGCTCATTACGGCGAAAACCCTCTTGAAAGAAGGCGCTCGTATTTCAGATGTCTGTCAGGAATGCGGCTTTAACGATTATTCAAATTTTATCCGGTCCTTCAGTAAAGCCTTTCATATCTCACCCAAAAAATATGCAAAACAGTTTTCCAAAGTGGAATAACACCCGCCTATTTTTCAAACCTGCCTAAAAATGCCTGGGTGCGCTCATTTTGAGGATTATTGATAACTTCTTCCGGCGTTCCTTCTTCTACAATAACACCGCCATCCATGAAAATAATATGATCGGCCACATCCCGCGCAAAGCTTATTTCATGAGTGACAATAACCATGGTCATATGTTCTTGCGCCAGATCCCTGATGACCTTTAAAATTTCGCCGGTCAGCTCGGGATCAAGAGCTGATGTAGGCTCGTCAAAAAATAGAATTTTAGGATTCAAAGCCAATGCCCTGGCAATGGAAACGCGCTGCTGCTGACCGCCCGAAAGCTGGTATGGGTACGCATCCTCTTTATCTGCCAGGCCCATTTTGTCTAAAAGTTCCCGTCCTATTTTGAATGCCTCTGCCCTGCTCTTTTTTTGCACCGATATCAATGGGTCGGTTATATTCTTCATGGCGGAATAGTGCGGGAATAAATTAAAATTTTGAAATACCAGACCATAATAGCCCTGGATCTGTTTCAATTGTTTACCGGAAGCGTAAACCGCTTTTCCTCCGGCATCGCTGGACACGGCATGCTCTCCCGAATAAATGAGCTCGCCGGAGTCCATGGCTTCCAGCATGGTCGCGCACCGGAGCAAGGTGGATTTACCGGAACCCGACGGCCCGATTATGGCCACCACTTGACCTTGATCGATTTCCAAGGAAATATCCCTGATAACTTCAAGGCCGTCAAAGCTCTTTTTTAAGTTCTTGATTTCCAGCAGTTTCATTGGAGAGCCTCCTATTTATAATAGCTGAGTTTCTTTTCCGTCCATTCCATTATAAATGCAACAATATAGTTGAAGATATAATAGAAAATTCCGGCCACGACAAAGGGGATCATCGTTGTGTCGGCAGATGCGAGGGCTTTGGCGTTGGTAAACATTTCCGAAACCGAAATAACAAAAGCCAGCGAGGTGTCCTTAATGAGGGTTATAATCTCATTGGTAATAGACGGAAGAATCCTCTTAATAACCTGGGGCAGAATGATCTTCATAAAGGTCTGGGTTTTGCTGTAGCCTAACAGCTTAGCCGCTTCATATTGCCCGACGGGCATGGACTCGATGCCGCCCCGGTAAATTTCAGCAAAATAAGCGGCGTAATTGAGAACAAAGCCAATAATAACTGCGGTAAATCGATAGCCCTTAGCCAAAGAAATACCGAAAAGATAGAAGGGCCCATAGTATACCACCATTAGTTGGAGCATCAATGGTGTACCCCTCATAATGGAAATATATATTTTTATAAAATATCGTAGAATGCTGTTTGAGGACATGCGGCCCAAAGCCACAAAAAGCCCCAGCGGAAGAGAAAGCAGCAATGTAAGGGTGAAGATCTCAACCGAAACCGCCATACCTTCCAATAATTTTTGCAATATCACAGACCAGCTCACCTGGGACCTCCTTCAAATTCATTCAGTAAATGGCGTTTTTAAAAGTACTCCGGCGCTTATTGTATCATAGAATTTAAACAAGGACCATCACTCCGCAGCGACAGCCCTTTGTTTTTTTATGGGTGATATTTATTTGCCGATGGTAGTGATATCCTTGCCAAACCATTTATTGGATATTTCGGCCAATTTGCCGTCAGCGGCCATTTCTTCCAGTGCAGATTGCACCTGGTCTCTTAAGGTCTCATTTCCCAGCAGAAAACCTACGCCATAATCTTCAGCTGCCAAAGACTCTTCCAATACGACAAACTGACCCCCTCTTTTCTCAATTTGGTAGCTGGCAACAATATCATCCATTGCTACCGCATCAACAGCCCCTGCTTCCAAATCCATCAAAGCTGTATTATAATTGGCTGCAGTCATGTAATCACCAAAAGTTCCCACTAGTTCAGGCTTGTCTTTCAATGCAGCCTCGGCACTGGAATCCACCTGGACCACTACTGTTTTGCCTGCCAGATCAGCAAGGGATTTGATATTCGAATCGGCTTTTACCACAAAAACCTGATTATTGGCCATATAGGGAGTGGTCCATGTATAATCGTCTTCCCGCTTGTTTATGGTAAAACCGTTCCAAATGCAATCGATGTTTTTGGATTCAAGCTCCATATCCTTGGAGTCCCAGGCTATAGGCTGCAATTTCAGTTCTAATCCCAAACGCTCGGCTACCTCTCCAGCCAAATCAAGATCAAAGCCTGTAAATTCACCGTCCTCACCGATAAATCCCATGGGTGGAAAATCTTGATCGAAACCTATTGTAAGAACTCCTTCAACACCGGTGCCCATATTGGTACTGGAACCTGCACTTTCGCTGGGGCCGGCACTTGCGCTCACACTGGAACCGGCACTTGCCGGGGCGTTCGCATTGGTAATATCAGCTTCATTTGATGAACATGCCGCTAATCCTGTTGCCAATACAGCCATGGCCATCATTGCTATGAGCTTTTTCTTCATAATAATTATGCCTCCGTTAAAATAATTGATCACTATGGCATATTAACACATTATCGTGCTAAAGTAAAGAGGGTATAAAAAAATGATTGTATTTTATAAAGTACAATCATTCTTTATGTATTTAGGAATCTCTCAACGGTTTTTTTTGATATTTCGAATGCCCCATTTTTTATTGGCCAATATGCTTTTGCCCTTATCAGCCTCTTCATTTTTTATGGTAAAGTAGCCAATGACAACAATAATCAATGCACTGACCGCATCCACTATAATATCGTGCATGGTATCTTTCAGGGCTTCACGCCCGACCATAAGCGTCCCATCCGCCAGTGCAAATTTCTGCATATTCAAAGATAATAAACCGTCGAAGGTAAACTCGTATATCTCCCAAACCGCTCCCGACGCCAGCGCAAAACAAAAGGCAAAAAGGGCCACAAATACAGGACTTAAGTCTATATTGATCTTTTCTGTCTGGTTTAATATGCTGACAATAGTAAAACCCAGGGCGCCGAGCATACCGCCGCTGAAAGCATGCAAAATGACATCCCAATGCGGAATCAGGTAATAAAAGTGCCTGACTTCTCCGAGATATATTGCGCAATATAAAAATATAAAATAGATAATTTCCATATTATTAGGGATATCAATGGACCATCTCTTTTCAATGATGGAAGGGATAAACATAACAATCAGCCCTAATACACACTGAATGAGCATCAATACATAATCGCTTTTTAATTTTTCATAGGCATCCTGATCGGTAGTCACCGACGGAGCCAAAATAACACGGACAATTGCATAAACAATGGAAAGCAACAGTGTAATAAAAAGAAATTTAAAGGCCGTGTTCTTCCAGTCAATTTTTCTGCTTTTTATTTTCATAAGGTTCCTCCTGTCAAAGTTCTTTAAAATATGCAGAATTCTGAATTTATTATAACACGAAGTGTTTCAATGCTCCCGGGTCCCATCAGCAATCTTTGATTGTGTTGATGGGTGAGGTTATTATTACGTAGTAACAAGGTTTCCGGGACTCGTCAGCAATCAAAAGATTGCTAGACGGGTGAGGTTCTTATATAATGAATTTGTATTATATGAAAATTAAAATTATGCTTAGCAGTTTAATGATGGAATTTTGACAACTATATGGTGAGAATATCCTTGGATAACAATAGGTGATGTTTCGTTGAGCAGCGATAATACAAAAGCAAAATTTAACATTGCAGTGGTGATTCCGGCTTTAAATCCTATATCGGAATTGGCAGCCTTAGTCCGGGAGCTTTTAGGCAATGGAGTAGCCAGAGTGATTGTGGTAAACGATGGCAGTGACAGCTCTTCTGATCACATTTTTGACGAAGTCGGAAATATTGAGAACTGTACTCTTCTTGTACATAAATCCAATATGGGCAAGGGCAGAGCCCTTAAAACCGCTTTCTCATACTTCAGCCGAAATTGCGGCCGTTTGGACGGTGTAGTGACAGCCGATGCCGACGGTCAGCATTCCGTAAAGGATATCTGCAAAATATCCGAGGCGCTGTCCTCCGGCGCCCAATCGCTTATTTTAGGCGTCAGAAACTTTAAAGATCCAAATGTTCCAAAGCGCAGCTGTATGGGCAACAGGATGTCCAGTCAGATTTTTAAGCTTTTTTACGGAACCGATCTTGCTGATACGCAAACCGGATTGAGGGGCATACCTGCCCGGGAGCTTCTCTGGATGGCCGAATTGGAAGGCGATTACTTTGAATTTGAAATCAACATGCTGATTGAGGCAAGGCGCCGCCACCTGGACCTTATACCCATTCCCATTGACACCCTCTATTTTAATAAGAATTCAGGGTCCCATTATAATATTTTCAAAGATTCGTTTCGTATTTTTAAAGCGCTTGTTTCGGGACTTAAAAAACGCCGGGGGGAAAAACATGAGAAAAAACAATAGATTATTCAGGTTTTGCCGGATGCTCTACCGCTTATGTACCCGCCCTTTTACCATATGCTCTGTAGAAAACACTCCGCCGTCAGTTTATATCATCCACCACCAGAATCTTAAAGGGCCCCTAACCATTATGGGTTGGTTTGATAAACCGGTGCTTCCCTGGGTTTTAAGCCCGTTTTGCCAAAGGAAACCCTGCTTCCGTCAATATTACGATTACACCCTGACCAAACGGTTTAGATTTTCAAAGCCTCTGGCGGCAATAAGTGCGTTTCTCTTATCATTCTTTGTACCGGCCCTTATGAAATCCATGGGAGCCATTCCTGTTTTTCGCGGTTCAAAAGCTATTCTCCAGACCTTCTACCTAAGTATCAGGACACTGCTCAAAGGTGAGACCCTGCTGATTTGTCCCGATATTGCATATACAGATACAAATCCCAATATTGGAGAGATGTACAACGGCTTTCTTCATTTGGAGAAATATTATTTCAGAAAAACCGGTCGTCATCTCCCCTTTATTCCTCTTCATATAGACCCGGAAACAAACTGTATTTATGAAGGGAATGGGGTTTGTTTCACCACAAAAAATTTCCATCAGGAAAAGCCAGGGGTATATGAACGGATCAAACAGGAATTTTCCCGTTTGGAATCCTCTTAAAGGTTCTTATTTTCATAAATTCTACTGCATCTGCTTTAGCCCATCAGCATTAAGTATAATGATTCTTCGCTGACCTATCTGCTTGATCATTCCCTGCTCCTGAAAGGAGGACAATTTTCTGCTCAAGGTTTCCTGACTCATACCGATATGGGAAGCAAAATCTCCTTTTGTCATTTTCAGCAGTACCTCACCCTTGCCATCGGCCATTTTTAAAAGGGCCTGCGCAACTCTTTGTTCTACCGAATAAAGATTTATGTCTTCAATAAGATTTTCCGCTATTTCAAGTCTTTTGCTCAACTCTTCCATGACTTTAAAGGCTATAGCAGGGTACTTGCCCATAAGCTCTTTTAACCTGCCGCCCTCTATCATGCACATCGTCGCTTTTTCAATAACCTCTGCATTATCACTCATGGGCATCGGGCTAAAAAGCGATAGCTCACCCATAAATTCTCCCGGACCCAAGACCCTGATAACCTGTTCCTTTCCATTGGCACCCAGCCTGGAGATTTTGACCCGTCCTTTATGTATAACAAACAATATCTTACCTTTTTCTCCGGCCATATAAACCATCTCGCCTTTTTCAAAGGTTCTGTCAGATGTTATAGCCGCAATTTCGAGCATTTCCTCCCCGGTAAGGCTGCTGAAAATAGGGACAAGCTCTATACAATTAAACGGACCTTTGTTTTTACATGAACAGTTCATTTAATATCCTCCCTCGGCAGGAAAGGTCCAGATAAAATTTTATCTGAACCACCCCTTTAAACTATTAGATTCCCTTTATTGAAACATTCAAAACCTCATTCTCCCTTTTCCCATACCCCAGGAGCCGCACCGCATTAATAATTACCAGCAATACCGATGCTTCATGGATCAGCATCCCAAAGGACAGGTTCACCGTCTTTATCAAAACCCCTGCCAGCAGCAAGGCTGCGACAAATAAAGCGAAGTATATATTCTGTTTCATATTTCGAACTGTTGCACGGCTAAGACCGATGGCATAGGATAGCTTCTTTACTTCTGAAGACATCAATACTACATCCGCCGTTTCCATCGCCACATCGGTACCCGCTCCGCCTATAGCAATGCCCAGATCCGCCGAGGCTAATGCAGGCGCATCATTCACACCGTCTCCCACCATTCCTGTTCTGCCATACTTGTTCTGAAGCTCACCCAATACCCTTACTTTATCTTCAGGCAGGAGCTCTGCATAAAACCCATCCAGGCCCAATTCGTCAGATATGGCCCTGGCTGCACGTTTATTATCTCCCGTAAGCATGACGATCTTATGAATTCCTTTTGACCGCAGGCTCAAAATCAGTTTTTTAGCATCCTTTCTGACAATATCGGCAATGGATATGATACCGAGCACTTTTTCCATATCACCGAGAAGAACTGCGGTCTGCCCTTTTTCTTCCTCTGATTTCAGGTATTCCTCCTGGCGCTCAATATTTATTCCATTGGCCTCAAATAACTTTCTGCTGCCGATTAAATATGATTTTCCTCCGGTTTTAAAGAGGATTCCCTGCCCGGTAATGATTTCTGTTTTCCCGGCTGTTTCTGTAATCACACCAAGCTTTTCTGCCGCTTCAGCTAAAATTGCCCTTGCCAATGGATGCTCCGAATAAGATTCCCCGATTGCAGCCAGCCTTAAGACCTCATCCTCTGAAATGTTATAAGCCTTGATCTGCTTTACAGAGGGTTTACCTACTGTTAAAGTGCCAGTTTTGTCAAATGCGAGGGCCTTCACGGTGCCTAATTTCTCCATTATTTCCCCGCCCTTTACCAGCACGCCGTGCTTTGCACCGTTACCTATGCCTGCAACGATCGATACAGGGGCAGAAATAACCAGAGCACCCGGACAGGCGATTACAAGAAGTGTCAATGCCAATACCAGATCTTTTGTAATGATATATAATAAAACGGACATCAGTATAATGGCCGGCGTATAATATTGGGAAAATTTTTCGAGAAATTTTTGAGTCCTGGCCTTTTTATCCTGAGCCTCCTCCACCATGTGCAATATTCGTGCAAAGGTGGTGTCGTCTCCCACTCTGTCGGCACGGATAATCAAATATCCTGATTCGATGATGGTTCCGGAGAACACCGTTTCATCAATGCTCCGGCTGACCGGAATGGATTCCCCCGTAATGGCAGATTGATTAATATATGCTGAGCCCTCGATAACAGTCCCATCCACCGGTATCCTCTCCCCTGGTTTGACCACAACCGCATCGCCTTTGACTGCCTCTTCCGGAGATATTTCAACTTCAACCCCGTCCCGCCTTACTCTTGCTCTATCCGGAGCTAAATCCAGAAGAGCTCTTATAGAAGATCTAGTTTTCTCTATAGTCCTGGCCTCCAAATAATCGCCAAGCATAAACAGGAAGGTCACCGCTGCAGCTTCCCAGTATTCGCCGATAAAGACAGCCCCCGCTACAGCGATTGTTACCAGTGCATCAATACCTACTATTCGATAACGGAGAGCCCCCACGGCCTTTTTGAAAATGGGGGTACCTGCCAAGATGGTGGAGGCAAGCATGAAGATAATTGTTATAGGTTCATAGCCTATAATCTCGTTCAATATAAAAGAAACTGCCGTCAATATACCGGATATCAATATCCTTTGACCTTTTGCTATTTTAAGCTTCTTCATTCCGATACCCCCTTTTCTCTTTTTCGGAAAGATTGTTGCTGCGCCGATAAGGGCGCAGGCACTACCTTTCGCTTAATACTTTGTATCCCAGTTGACCAATTTTACTCCTGATTGCTTCCGAGTCTATTACATTCTCATCAAAAGTGGTTTTTACTCTCGAGGTATTAAACAGAACCTCCGATTCTTTGATTCCCTTCGTTTTCTTAAGCATTCCCTCAATTTTTGCAATGCAGCTCGGGCATGATACTGTTTCCAATTGATATGTTTTAGTTGTCATTGTAACAACCTCCTTTAAGTTTTTCTGGCTTCATTATATCCGGGCCTAAACCCCATTACTTTGACCCAGGTCAAAATTTAAAACTTTTCTTTTAAATTTCACAAAACTGCTATGGATATTGCATTGATATATAAAAAAAAAGCTATTTAAATAAATAGCTTTTTTTTTATGAAACAGCATATTAAATTGTTTTACCTTTTAACAACCTGTTTATCGCACTGCCGGCTAATTCTTCTCAGGGTTATAAGCCTTTTTTCGCCGCTTTACGCACTCCGTGAGCAAATACTCAATCTGACCGTTCAGAGAACGAAACTCATCCTCCGACCAATCCACCAATTCCTCCCATAAGGACGGTGACAACCGAAGCAGCACTTGTTTTTTATCCTTCTCCTGTTTCCCGGTCAATCTCCCTTCCGCCTTTCCATCCCTTTAGTATAAAGATCCACTGTTGACAATGGGCTGTGCATCTTTATTCCCGCAAAGAACCACCAGGAGGTTGCTGACCATGGCCGCTTTCCGTTCCTCATCCAGCTGAACAATATTATTTTCATTGAGCTTTGACAGCGCCATTTCCACCATTCCAACAGCTCCTTCAACAATCATCTGCCTGGCGTCAATGATAGCGGAAGCCTGCTGCCTTTGAAGCATAGCGGCGGCGATTTCGGGTGCATAAGCCAAATGGGTGATTCTCGCCTCCATGATCTCAAGTCCGGCAATTTCAACCTTTGACTGCAATTCTTCTCTCACCTTATCCATCACTTCCTGGCTGCTGCCGCGAAGGGATTTTTCATTATCATCACTTGCCGCGTCATAGGGATAGAGCCTTACAATATTTCTAAGGGCGGCATCGCATTGTATGGACAAAAATTCCGTGTAATTGTCCACATTAAAGACCGCCTTGGCTGTATTGACCACCTTCCAGATAACTACAACGCCGACAATAATGGGGTTTCCCAGCTTATCATTGATTTTTTGCCTTTCATTGTTCAGGGTCATGGCCTTTAGCGAAATCTTTTTGCTTACAGGCACATAAGCACCGGTTGCATGAATTTTTAAGCCCGGTACCGCTACACTCTGCGCTGCTGTTTCCGCCGACAACGCTCCCGAAGAGGTCTGCTGTGAGGCCGTGTTAATAGCTGCGACAAAGGGATTGACAAAGAAAAATCCTTCCCCTTTCAGCGTGCCGTAGTATCTGCCAAAGAGAGTCAATACAAGAGCTTCATTGGGCTTTAGTATTTTCAGTCCCGAAAACAAAATAGGGCCTATGACACAAAGGTAGATCAATCCAAGAACCAGCAGGATTACGCCGGACAGTATATTTCTTCCCCCATCAAGCAGAATAATGGCAAAAATGACTGCCAAAAGAGCAGCAATCATAAAAGCGATATTGAGTACCAGCATGGTTATTCCGCTTTTGGCTTGTGGTGTTATTTCTTCATATTGCATTTGCTTTGATTGAGCTTGTTCAAGCATTTTTGAAACCCCTTTCAAACCTTGAAATATTGATATCATTTTGATATCAATATTATATTATTATAATACATAAAAGTTGTCAATAAAATTTTTTCAACTGCCTGATCAAAATTATCCAATCGAGTAGAGGCTAACCGTAAAAGGCTTCGCCCCTCTCACACCACCAGTACTT
>ENA-UOOR01001301-UOOR01001301.1-fermentation-metagenome-genome-assembly--contig:-NODE-1301-length-30269-cov-51.277189_pt1 | contig 30269 bp, 31 predicted proteins | sample MGYA00245780_ERZ724029 | MGnify/ENA primary metagenome ERZ724029 (study PRJEB28704, sample SAMN03018315) | fermentation metagenome | biome: anthropogenic terrestrial biome; feature: soil... | reverse complement strand
GTATATTGAGAACAATTGGGATGGGATAGAAAACGGGGTGCAAAATCCCCACGTAGGTTGCAGTGCAGAAGGCCATGTCAGTCATATACTCTCCGCCAGATTGAGTAGCCGTCCTATGGCCTGGAGTAAACAGGGAGCGGAGAAAATGGCATCAATACGGTCGGTTCGGGCCAACGGCGAATCCGTGAAGGATCACTACCTGGCCATGTGCCGGCCAGCACCTGTAATCGTAGAACTAAAAGAACAAGTCAAAAAAGAATTAAAGCGCCTGAGTCGAAAACGAAATTTAGGCAGGGAAAACCTGAACAACGTTCCCATTTATAGCGGTGACGGTAATTTAACCCGTATGGCGTTGAAAGGTTTAAATAGTATTACTGCAGTTTAGAAACAAAGAGGTTCTCTTTAAAAACCTACAATGACTTGACACCATCCCACACTAATTCTATGTTGTATTAACCTGAATAAATGTTATATTCTAGACATGTAATAGAGGCACAAGGAGGCACCAATAATGCGGATTTGGAAACTTCACGCTGACGTGAATCATTTTGATACCATAGCTACTGTAGATGAAGACGATTGGGATTTAGATTTCTGTAAAGGGGAACCTATGCACACTACATGGGTCCCTCTGCACTTTGAATACTTGGACAACAGCATAAGAGGCGATTCTCCAGGGTTTTGCACCAAATGTCCTGTACTCTCTGACAGAGCCCTTACTGTTCTTTCCCCACTTATTCGCACCTTTTCTGAGATATTACCTATCTTTGTTGAGAAGGAGAAGTTCTATCTGCTGAATGTTACAACCGTTCTAGATTGCATAGATTACGACAACTCTCGCTTCAAAACATTTCCTGACTCCAAAAAGATAATGAGGTTTATATCCTATTCTTTTCTGCCAGATCTCATTAGGGGAATTCATATCTTCAAAATCAGTGATGAACCTAAATGTAATCCATTTGTTTCCGATGAATTCCGCGATGCGGTAATTGCTAACAAACTAACGGGATTCCACTTTGAAGAAGTATGGAATGATGAAACCTAAGGAGGAGAAATTAATGATTGACTTAAACGAATATACCCCTGGGGTGAAAGAATTCATCCGAGTAGAAGTTGGGAGATTTACTAAGACTCATCCAGAAGTAGAGGTGGCTTCAGCAGCTCTTTACTCTTCTCCCCTGGACTGCTGGTTATTTTTGAATTTCGATTCAGAAGAAAATGCGAAAAGCTTCCTCAAGGAATGGTCTGAAAAAGGAGAACCATGGGTTGGCGAAGATGAAAGTGGCAGTTTTAATAACTCCTGCCCTGATTATGACTTCTTCGAGTTTGGTCGGATGGATTTCGATGAATGGTGTGATGAAATCGAAGAGGCCTCTATCCTCACCATTAGGAGTACCGAGGAATACCAGATTGATCTTGAAGAAGATGGTGACGAGGCGGCGAACATTATTTTTTTCAAATGGCTCCTGAGCATTGTTAGGGAACTTGAGGCAGAAGGGGTTTTCAATGGCTTACAGAAGGCCAGCACTTTTAGATTAGGTGTCCAAATCCTAGACAGTGAGTGCGAAGCCTTTTGGATCTCAGAGTAACGCCCAGGGGGGTTGCGTTGAAAGCAACCCCCCTGATTCTATTCCAGGGTTAGTAACCAAAGTGTGAGGGGTTTTGCAGCTTATTCCAGACGAATGTCACTTCTTTCCCAGCCTCCGCATTCTAGGCGAGGTGATCTTCTGAAATGGCTTGTTTGCCTCCGGGCAAATATGCAGGACGCTGTCGATATCTGCATCCAATTCCTTGGCCTTCTCTATCTCATTGGCGAGAAGCTGTTGTAGAATGGTTGTCCATCAATCAAAGTTATTTGCTCTGCATCTAATTGTAGCCCAATACCTTTAACAGTAATATGACTAACTACTGAACCAGCAATAAGATAACTCTCATGATCAAGTGGTGTGTATAATAGGGCTCCCGAATACGAACATGATCCGTTCCACGTTCCCACTTGGCCAGGCAAAGTGTCAGGTAAATCTATCCTACAAAAGTGAAACCTTATTATATCCAAAGCCTTTTCTGCTTTTAGCGAAAGCCTTTCGATTTGTTTGAGGTCATAATCATAATCAGCGTTTAAAAACTCATTCCAATCAATTTCAGAAGTGAATGCCAGAATAACGTTTCCCTTAAACGTGAGCTTGTTAATTCCTGTTGTGCTGGACTTGAGTTCTCTTAAATCCCATCCAGACTCAAGTGTATATTTGGTAATATACGCAACTCCTCTATATTCACCTCCCCAGCCGGATAAAACGTAAACTCTCCAAGAGAAAATCTTTCCTCAATAACTAACCTCGATACTGGCATAGCAATCAAACACCTACCTGTTTCGAGGTCTTCCTGAAAATCATTAATTAAACTATATAGCAAGATACCACCGCCTCAAATGCCATTGTATAGTCTCTAAACTCCCACATAACTTCCGAATGTCGAAAGGAGCCATAGCTTTTAAAATGTCCCCCGTTTACTTCGGGTCACACATCCTCGACAAAATAAAAGTCCGGTAGTTGCCGCCCAGTTTTTCCATGTCCCAACGTACTCATTTTACCAGACCACGGAAAAACCTTCCTGATTCTCAGTATATCAAAGCAACGGATACATCAGCGGGATTATCTTGATTATTCCAGGAAGTAATTTGGTTTATACGCCACGTCCTCCCGGCTATTTATGTATGGGTTACGAGTTAACTAGAATAGCCGTTTGAGGTAACTTTCCCTACCTGACTTTTGCCAAAGGGGCGTCCAAGATTACGGTGCCTAGTCCCGAGCTCAGAACCGCACGGAAATCCCTAAGGTGAATCCTGATCGGGCAGGTTTTTTGGAGGTGAACGATTTAACTTGTGGGGCTAACCCCTAAATGCTATTGCATCAAGTTGGAAGTGGAGCCCATCTTCTCCACCAACATGAGAAAACTCTGTTTGTATTGATTTTCGTGCAGGATACTTTCCATTAAATCTTTCTTTGATGACCTTTTCCAGCAAAGGTATATTCCAGATATCTCGGAACATACAATCGATCTTAACGACTGATTCTAAAGTCAAACCGATGGATTTCAATCGCCGCTCTAAATGGTCAAATGCACCATTAATCTGATCCTCAACAGGTTGACCAACATTTCCCACGCAATAATTCAAGAAAGCAAAATCGCCGGCCTCAACAATGCCGGAATGCACCCAATCCTCGTTAATGTCGCTTCGGACAATTTTTCTCATGTAATTTTCCTCCCATTAGCAATATGATTTGCTCCTAGAGCAAGCTGGATCTTTACCACTGGCCGATCATAGGTAACCAGCCCGTTAATCTCGGTTTCCACGTCGGTTAGCTGGGTGTAGACGGCGGCACAGACTCCCTTCTCAATTAGGGGATTGAGCTGATTCTCCAGGAGGGCGGTGGTGCTGAGGACTGCCGTAACCTGAAGTAGTGGGGATGAAGCCCGGCTCGCCATTGATGACGGTGGGGATGCCATAGCGGGAGATCAGGAAGGAGCCGATGGCCGGATCGATAACCATGGGAATGACGACGTTAAAGATCATCCTGATGCCTTCAAATTGTCCCCGACTCTCCTGGGGCATAAGGTTCTTGATCCATGCGCCCAGGGAGAGCAGGAATACTACAAACCCACTTTAGATGAGGCTGCCCGTGAGGACCACTTGGTAATTCTCCCGGGAAAGGACAGGAGAATAAAGTCCAGGCAGGAAAGGAAAGGCGCCCCCAGGGTCAGGTGGGAGATATAACCCCTATCTGTCAATCTTCCTGCCGGCACGGCTAGGGCCATGCTGATGAGGATGGGGATGGCCACCAGGGCCCGGAGAGGGATTTGGAAAGGCCTAAGAGAATAATAGTCACCCAGTTCCGCCTGCCAATCTTGGATACCGTTTCCTTATGCATTTCATCCCCATTGTCTTTTAAAGACTAATTCTTGACAGATGGGGATTTTCCTTTTCAGACCAATAAATCTGTTTCCAGTCTATAACTCGTTTGCCCAGGTAGATATCTGGCTTGCCCAGGCCGTTGGTGTTGGGCAGATGTACTGGTTCCCGCCGGAGAAAACGGATGGGATTAATTATCGTCCCCTATTACCCCCTGTTAGGCTTTAAATAATCCTAACAATCATATATAATGTTATTTGGGCTATTGGCATGAAGCAGTAGCCAAATCGGAATACTGTCTAATGAGGAGGAAAAAAAATGATTTTAGGTGTCCCCAGGGAAATAATGGAAGGTGAAAACCGAGTTGCCGCAACCCCCGACACAGTTAAGAAGTACATAGCTGACGGGTTTACTGTCTTAGTAGAGCGCGGGGCCGGTGAAGGCGCTTATTTCCTTGACAGCCAATTTGAAGAAGCTGGAGCCACCATGATTGAGAATCCAATTGAACTCTTTAAACAGGCAGATGTCATCCTCAAGGTAAAAGAACCTCTGTTTAACAAAGAGAAAAACATCCATGAAGTAGACATGATGCATTCCGGCCAATACCTGATTACATTTATTCATCCTGCTGCTCCTGTCAACCATAAGATGGTTCAAGATTTGGCCGCCAAGGGCGTTATCAGCCTCACCCTTGACGGAATTCCCCGCATTTCCAAAGCTCAGAAAATGGATGCCCTGTCTTCAATGAGCACCTGTGCAGGATACAGGAGCGTATTGACGGCAGCCGAATCTCTTTCAAAGTTTGTCCCTGAAATCTTCTCAGCAGTGGGCAGAATGAAACCGGCCAAAGTCTTAGTGGTTGGAACCGGCGTTGCCGGCCTGCAGGCAGTTGCAACAGCTAAGAGGCTGGGGGCAATTGTTCATGCCTGCGATATTCGTCCCGATGCCTGTGAACAGTCAATGAGCGTAGGCGCAAAGGTTGTCGAAACCGGAGTGCCTGCCGACATCGCCATTGGCAAAGGCGGCTATGCCAACAAGCTCCCTGACAAGTGGCTGGTAGTAGAAAGAGAAAACCTCAGAGAAACAATAGTCGATATGGATATCATCATCCTCAGCGCCCTTATCCCCGGCAAGCTGGCCCCAATCATCGTTACCGAAGATATGGTTAAAGAAATGCGGCCAGGCTCTGTCATCATTGACATCTCTATCGACCAGGGCGGCAACTGTGAAATTTCCGAGCCCGGCAAAGTTGTTCAGAAACATTCAGTAACCATCTCCGGGATTAAGAACATTCCCGGCCATATTGCCACCAGCTCCACCTGGATGTTTGCCAACAATGTTTACCATCTGGTAGACTACCTTGTAAAAGATGGCAAGATGGTAATCGACACCAAAGATGAAATCACTTCCTCCATCCTGGTTACCGACGGCCAAAAAATTGTCCACGAAGGTGCCAAGGAGGCAATGGGACTATAACCCTGCTCTTACCTACAGACTTTTTCCCTTCCACCAGGCGGGATTCCCGCCTGGTGGAAGTACTGTTAAGGCCAAAAAAGTTCAAAACGTGCATTGGAGGTAACTATGTCGCCTTTAATCTTGGTGGGTATCTTTGTCGTCGCTACTCTGCTTGGATACAGCGTCATCAAAAATGTGCCGAGTTTACTGCACACCCCCCTTATGTCAGGCATGAATGCCCTCAGCGGCATTACCGTCCTTGGCGCATTAACTACAGTATCGGTCCTGGCTAAAGAATACAGCCCTGTCATCGCAGGCATTATCGGTGGCCTGGCAGTTATCCTGGCCATGATCAATGTGGCTGGCGGTTTTGGCGTCACCCACAGAATGCTGCGCATGTTCGATAAGGGGGGCAGAAAATAATGACTCCCCTTGTTTACTATATTATCAGTGCAATTCTGTCCATAGTCATTTTATATGGAATCTCCCTGATGAGTCAGGTGAAAACTGCCGTCCGGGGAAACCAGCTCAGTGCTTTAGCTACAGCAATCGCCATTATCGTCACCTTAATCTACTTTAAAATAATCAGCGCGCCCGTTGCTCTCTATATCATCCTGGGTTGCATTGGGGCAGGCGCCATCATCGGCCTTTATTTGGCCAAGACTGTTAAGATGATTCAAATGCCCCAGATGGTGGGAATGCTCAACGGCGTAGGCGGAGCCGCCTCAGCTCTGGTTGGCGGCGCGGCAATGTTCCTCCCCGAGAGCGCCTTTTCATTGCTCACCGCCGTCATCGCCCTCTGTGTGGGAACCCTGACCTTTACGGGCAGCACCATCGCCGCCGGCAAACTAGCGGGTGTAATCAATGGCCGCCCCATTGTCTGGCGGGGCCACCAGACCATCACTCTGGCTGCCAGCATCTTAATGCTATTATCAATCGTCCTCGCCTTTGTACCAGGGATTCCCATTGGCCTTAAAGTGGCCGCCGCCGCTATTTTTAGCGGCTTCTGGGGAATTGCCATCTCCGTAAGAGTTGGCGGGGCAGACATGCCAATCACTATTTCCCTGCTCAACTCCTTTAGCGGTGTCGCCGGTTCTATTGCCGGCATGGCCATCGGCGATATTCTCCTGGTGGCCGTGGGCGGAATCGTTGGGGCCAGCGGCCTGCTGCTCACTCAGATCATGTGTCGGGCTATGAACGCCAGTCTCATGGATATTTTGCTTGGCAAAACCAGTGTTTCCTCTGCCAAACCAGGCAAAGCAAAACAGGGACCCAAACCGACCCCTACAACCGAAAAAGCTGTTGCCGCCAATCCTGCTGACGTCTTGAACAAAGCGAAAAAAGTTATCATCGTGCCGGGATATGGCATGGCCATCGCCCAGGCTCAGCACCTGGTGAAGCAGCTGGCTGACACTCTGGAAGCTAAAGGCGCTGAAGTGAAATACGCCATCCATCCCGTGGCCGGTCGCATGCCGGGACATATGAATGTCCTTCTCAGTGAAGCCGATGTGTCCTATGAGCAGCTCTATGAAATGGATGAAGTCAATGACGAGTTTGCCGCCTGCGATGCCTGTATCGTTGTAGGCGCCAACGACGTCATGAACCCGGCGGCCAGGGAGACCGAGGATACTCCTATTTCCGGGATGCCCATCCTCAACGTCGACCAGGCCCCCGAAGTCATCATCTGCAACTACGACCTCAAGCCCGGCTATGCCGGGGTGGATAACCCCATCTATTCCAGAAAAGAAGGCATCAACCTCCTCTTGGGCAACGCCGCCGATACTCTCCAGCAGCTCCTCAATGACCTCAAAAGCCAGGCAGCAGCTGAGCCTGCAGGGAACTCAGGGAAATCTGAAGCGGCTAATGTCTTGAACAAGGCGAAAAAAGTCATCATCGTGCCGGGATACGGCATGGCCATCGCCCAGGCCCAGCACCTGGTGAAGCAGCTGGCTGACACTCTGGAAGCTAAAGGCGCTGAAGTGAAATACGCCATCCATCCCGTGGCCGGTCGCATGCCGGGACATATGAATGTCCTTCTCAGTGAAGCCGATGTGTCCTATGAGCAGCTCTATGAAATGGATGAAGTCAATGACGAGTTTGCCGCCTGCGATGCCTGTATCGTTGTAGGCGCCAACGACGTCATGAACCCGGCGGCCAGGGAGACCGAGGATACTCCTATTTCCGGGATGCCCATCCTCAACGTCGACCAGGCCCCCGAAGTCATCATCTGCAACTACGACCTCAAGCCCGGCTATGCCGGGGTGAATAACCCCATCTATTCACGAAAAGAAGGCATCAGCCTCCTGCTGGGCAATGCCGCCGACACCCTGCAGCAGCTCCTCAATGATCTCAAAGGCCAGGCAGCAACTGAACCTGCCGGGGACTCAGGGGAATCTAGAGCGGCTGATGTCCTGAACAAGGCGAAAAAGGTCATTATCGTGCCGGGATATGGCATGGCCATCGCCCAGGCCCAGCACCTGGTGAAGCAGCTGGCCGACATCCTAGAAGCCAAGGGCGCTGAAGTGAAATACGCCATCCATCCCGTGGCCGGCCGCATGCCGGGGCATATGAATGTCCTCCTCAGTGAAGCCGATGTCTCCTACGAACAGCTCTATGAAATGGATGAGATCAACGACGAGTTCACCGCCTGCGATGCCTGTATCGTTGTTGGCGCCAACGACGTCATGAACCCGGCGGCCAGGGAAACCGAGGACACTCCCATTTCCGGGATGCCCATTCTCAATGTGGACAAGGCTCCCGAAGTCATCATCTGCAACTACGACCTCAAGCCCGGCTATGCCGGGGTTGATAACCCCATCTACACCAGAAAAGACGGGATCAGCCTCCTCCTGGGCAACGCCGCTGATACTCTCCAGCAGCTTCTCAACAAGCTTAAATAGACTAAAGCCGTGGCTTAACCGCCACGGCTTTTTTACTTAAGAGCCCAGGGCAACATCCGGGCAAAGAGCCAGGGGACAGTCCCAGCCTCCAGCAGAGCCAGCAAAAACATGGCAAGGAAGGCTAGCAACTGCAGACCCAAGTAGCCCAGAATCGGAGTGGGATTGTGATCCCTGCCCCCGAAAACTTTTTTGATGATAATCCAACTGAAAGTCATGGCGGTAGCCCCAGAAAAAAGAGAGGCAAGGACATTTATAATCGCAAAGGGAAAGAGTGTAATCAAGATAAATACGACACCCTTCCAAGCCAGGCGCTGCACCAGGTAACCTGTGGTAAATCCCAGCAGGGCGCCTCTGAAAGCGACCATTACCACCACCAGGGGCAGGCCAATGACAGCCAGTCCGCAGATTACTGTATATAAAATAAAAATCCCGTTGGTGTTGAGAGAGTTGGTGGCAATCTTGGCCCGGGTGACCTTCCCGCCTTCATCGGTGATCTGGAGAAAGTAATCCAAGCCGTTTTCCAGTTCTTCCAAAGCGTAATAATCCATATAGCCAACATAAACCGAGCCGAAAACCAAGCCAAAGGTAAGGGCAGCCAGCAGGATTATTACCGAGACGCGAAATACCTTTTGATATTCACTGGGAAAGAAAAACAACTGGCGAATTCCCACAAGGACCTCCCCCCCTGTTCAGGCTACTTAATAGCTATGCGCCTGAAAGGGGATTTAGACCTGTCCAGAGTTACAGCCAGGCGGGCGGCTGCTCCCAGAGCCAAAAAAAATTCGGGATTTTGCCGGTAATTGCGGCCCATGCTGGCGAAAAGTTCTGGGTGTTTCTCTGCTATTTGGGCAATGAAGCTTCCATCCAGCCAGCGCCTGCGGCAGCGCTTGGGGAGGCCTCGAGCCTGGTCCCAAATTGCCTTTCCCTTTGCCCTCGGCAACAGGGGGAAGGGCACCCAAACCGGGCCCAGGTAAGCCCGTGTCAGCACTGTCAGGCTGTGATGACTGATGCCTTGGTGGCGCTGGCGGCTGTCGGCAAAGCCAAGGCGGGGAACAAATATAGCCTGCCCGCCCAGGGCGTACGCAGCCTGCAGCACAGTGCCTTGTTCCATGCCGGAAAAGCCATATACCGTCCCCGTTCCGGCAATCCCCGGGCCCATAGCTGCAATCACATAATCCGCCTTTGCCACCCTGCCGGCAGCCTGCAGTCCGGTGAAAACATTAATTGTCTCCAGATCGCCGCCAAAGGCGTGGCCGGCAGTTATCACCCGGGAAATGACCCCCAGCTCTTTAAGGATAGCTGTGTTGCGGCTGAAAGCTGCAGGCAGCGCCCCCCCTTCAGTGGCCACATAGACTATACGGGCCTGGGGGGCCAGAGCCTTTATCGCCAGGGCCAGGGGAGCCACCATGCTGTGGAGTTCGGCGGATAGCACCGGCACCCCTTCCAGGCCGCCGGCATCCTGAAACAGATGATGCCAGGGGCTATCCTGTTCTTCAGCAGAGTTGACCCGAAGCTGCAGAGGGGTATAGCGCAGCTTCATCAGATGTCCCCAGCCCGTGTTCATTTCCGCCCGGGCAGGGATGACAAAATGGCAGCCGCCGCTGCCTAAGTTCAGATCCACAGCAGTAGTATTGAGCACAATCTGCTGGCCTGCCTCCACTTTTTCCCCCAGTTCCAGGTAATTGACTGCCCTTTCACTATTTCCGCCAACTCTGACGGTTAAGACCTGTATTTTCCCAGTCTCTTGGACTATAGCTTCCACAGTGGCAGACTTCAGGTTAAGCCCGCTCATGACACCATTCCTTCAGGATTGTGTGCAACCAGGCCGCCATTTTTCCCATGGCGGAAATTGAGACCCTTTCATCGAAGCTGTGGTTGCCCTCCACCCCCAGACCGAGGTTGACAACTGCAAGCCCCAGGCCGTTGAGGATATTGGCATCACTGCCGGCGAAGCGGGAATGGACATCCACCTGAATGCCCAGGGGGGCGGCAGTGCTTTTCAGCAGATCAATCAGGCCATGGTCGGCATTGACCAGGTAGCCGGAATAGCTGTCCCGGCAGTGAAAGTCATAGCTGCCGCCGCTGCCCTCCAGGGCATGCTGCAGCAAGCTTTCAAGCTCAGCGGCAATGCGGACACGCTGGGAATCTTCAAAGCTGCGCACCTCCCCCAGCATCTGCACCCTGGGACAAATAGTGTTGGTAGCCTTTCCGCCTTGGATTACTCCCAGATTATAAGTGGAACCCTCTTCAATGCGATGAGGCGGCAGGCGGTCAATAAAGCTGGCCGCCAGGCGGATGGCATCTATGCCCTCTTCAGGGTTTGCCGCGGCATGAGCTCCCCGGCCATGGATAACAATCTCCATTTCCGTTTCTCCCGGCGCCTGGTTAATCACTGCCCCCACCGGTTCCCCTGCATCCAGCACAAGACCCCATTTGGCCCTAAGATCCCCTGGTTTAAATGCCTTGGTCCCCTCCATGCCCTTTTCTTCCTGCACTGAGAAGACCAGTTCCAGGGCCGGCTGGCAGTCCATATTTTCCAAGGTAGCCAGGATAATAGCAATCCCGGCCTTATCATCGGCGCCCAGGATGGTGCTGCCGTCGCTCCTGATATAATCCCCTTCAATCTTCAGTTCCAGGCCGGCGGTGCTTTCCACGGTGTCCATATGGCAACAGAGCAGTAACGGCTCACCCTGGCCCCGGGCGGCAATGATGCTGCCCAGAGAATCCCGCCGCAGGGAAAAACCCAGGCCCCGTAAAACAACCGCCAGCTTATCCGCCAATTCCCTTTCCTTGCCCGAAGGACTGTCTATGGCAGCGAGAATCTGAAAATACTCAATTAGCTTATCCCGCATTTCATCACCCGTCTTACTCTCTCCATTTTTCAACTAAATATTGCGACACCTTGCTGTCGCAGTTTGTCCTGCTTAATCAAGGACCCGCTGGAATTAGAGGTTCGTCCGCTGTTGAACATGCGTTTATTTATTATCTGTGTGCAGGGGCAAGTTGAAATACACCAGGTCCGGCCGGGTAACCCAGCCCAGGGAAAGCCAAAAGTCCTTGCCCCTCTCATTTTCGGCAAACACGAACAAGCCGCATCTTGTAATACCTTCAGCCTTCAAGGCGGCAATGGCACTGTTTGCTAATTGTTTACCGATCCCCTGGCCCCGGAGGCTTTCCTTCACTGCCGTATGATATATGTACCCCCTGCGCCCATCATGTCCGCAGATGATGGCCCCGGCAATTTCCCCATCGGCCTCCGCCACAAAACTAGTTCTTGGGTTGCGTTTGAGAAAGCGCTCAATCCCTTCTATGGAATCATCAATGCTGCGCAGCCCCATTCCCTTGGTCTCCGACCACAGTTTATACACCCGTTCGTAATCCTCAATTGTCATGATTCTTATCATCATTTCACCTCCAGGAATATTATAGCGAAAAAAACTGGCAATTGTAATTCACGAGATAATAATCTGCGACAGAAAGGGTCCGTCCCCATAAAATAAGAAAGGCCCTTTAGGGCGTTCACACAGGGATTTATGAAAAACTTGTGTGACAGCTTCAAGCGGGGTCAAAGCAAACGCCTACATCTTTGGAATTTTTCCTTTGACGTAGGCGTTTGCTTTTAATAAACAGAATACAACTTGACATCAATGTAATTGCCACATAGTATTTCACGCACTTTGTCACGATACATGAAACTGTTTTTTACCCACTCGTACATTAAAAACCAGGTGTTGGCTTTTATGCAAATGTAGGTGTCACGTTTGGGCTGTTCACTGGCCCGATACTGCATCATAGTTGATAATGATGCATTCAGTATTCTTTCAAATGAAGTCGGTGGCAAATCACTTTTTGAAGAAAACTCATAAGGATAATAAATAAATATATTCCTGTCCTTTTTGAGATTTTTTAAAAGGCTTTTAACCGTGTCGCTCACCGTCTTGAGCTGTATTTCTTTGGGCTTAACTTCCATCAAGTCAAGTAATATATTATTAAATGGAACTGGGGTAGGACTTTGCTTTGTCTTCACAACAATTAATCCCTGACCCATTTTTGAATAATCAACTTCTGGTTTATTCTTGTTCATTGCTTTCATCGTTGCCTGATCTACGAGGAGCTTAAAATCCATGCAGTATTGTGATGATACAACATCATTCTCACCGTTTGATTGTCCGTTTGTTAGATGATACTGCTCAAGATGATGGCATTTGCTTCTGAAAAACATCGAGCCATTAATTACGTCAACCAGATAATCTTCATAAGTCATATCTGGTTTGATAAACTTGCAATTTAATGAAAAATAATTTGGATTTAGTATGCTTATATCCACGTTATTATGACTCCTTTGTTCCATATTCCGTAGTAGGTTCATAGCTTTCCAGAACTTCATTGACCATCTGCGCCATCTTCTTGTTATTCAATTGTTTTTTGAAATATACGGTAATCCGTCCTTTGAGAGCATATCAAAGATCACTTCGGCGCAGCCGATTCTTGCGATTTCCTCTTCACATAAAACAGCTTTATTTTCTACATCTTTTGTCTCGACCACAATGTTCAGTTCCTTTTCTCCGGACGCCCGCCGCACGACATACATGAAGTCCGGGCTATCCTGTGATTGTCGGCATTGCGACACTGCTACGGGGGATTTTACCATACACTATAACTTTCTCAATATCTGCAGTAATATTATCCTTTTCTAACGGTGAGTCGTAAGCGTATGCATCAAACAGGTATTTTTTGCTAGGAGTTACCCGGTGCAATCTTCGTGCCGATACGCCCTTGAGCAATATCTCTGCGTGGTTTGCCCTCTTCATATGTTAAAGCGGTGGCGCCAATCGGGGCATTGCTCTTTTTATAGTGAAAGCGTCCTTGCAGGTTTTTTATTCGCCATGCTTGAAATTCGGAGCAGAATGCCGCAATGGTGCTTTCATTGATATATTTCGGGTCAACAGCACCATGTTTATCGGCATAAGCACACATGGCTTGGTGTGGAACAGTTATCGGGATATTCATTGCTTTCATGATACGCTTAACTCGTACCCTTCGCCTGTGACCGTAACCTTGTCGCTCAGAAATTCTGTGAAACGCTCAATATCAAATGTACCGTCCGTATGAAAGCAAGACGGAAAATTTTCTTTCAAAACCACTATCTCACGACTACAGGGCGCTATGCCCTCGTTGGCAGCAATAATATCCTTAATCATCGTTCTTTTTCTCCTTGTCCGTGCTTTCTGCCTTTTCCGGCACAAATTCCATAATGTCTTCACATTGACTCGCAATGCGGAGCATATCTTGAGCAGCACGTCCATGCTAACATTCTGGTGCTTAGACAGCTTCGCCACGGAGGAGGGGGCTGATTTTTTCCGGCACCTGCAAATCCTGTTTATTCATATCGCGGTCTATCAATAATTTCCACAGTTTTTTATAACTTACAACCAGCATTGCTGCCACTCGCGATTCATATTAGTTTTAATTATAGCAGTAAATCTTCGAGATCACAATAAATAGTGTGTGAATTCGGATATAGTTTTCAAATTATATCCGAATTCACACATTATATGGAGCGGTATATTTTCCAAAAATGGACAAAAAACGGCATAGCCGCAATTCACGACTATGCCGGATTTTTCAGGGAGACAAAATCGCTATGTGAGGACAGCTTTAGGGCCTCTTCTTATTTGACGTATTCTGCTCCCCGCTTCATGGCGTCTTCGTTGACTCCCAGAAGGTCATGGCGGTGGGCAGGCAAGACTTGGCGCAGGGCCTTTTTAATGGATTCGACACCGACAATTTTGGTCTTGGCCAGCAAAGTTCCCATGACAATCATGTTTGCTACCCTGGTGTTGCCCAGTTCACTGGCCAGATCGTTGGCGGGGACGGCGATGACAGTGATATCATCTCTGCCCTCTTTCCGATCGATGAGGGAGGAGTTGTAAATCAGCATTCCGCCGGGTTTGAGCATGGGCTCAAACTTGGTCATGGAGGGAAGGTTCATGGCCACCACTACATCGGGTTCGGTAATGATGGGAGAACCGATTTCGTCGGCGGTGACAACAACGGCGCAGTTGGCGGTGCCACCCCTCATTTCGGGGCCGTAGGAGGGAATCCAGGACACGTTTTTCTCTTCGATCATGCCTGCGTAGGCCACCATCATGCCCATGGACATGACGCCCTGGCCGCCAAAACCAGCAAAGATCATTTCAGCCATTGTTATTTCACCTCCTCAGGTGTGCGGTATTCCCCTAAGGGGTAGTAAGGAATCATGTTTTCCTTGAGCCAGTTCAGGGCCTCAAGGGGAGGCTTGCCCCAGTTGGTGGGGCAGGTGGACAGCACTTCGACGATGGAGAAGCCTGCGCCGCTGAGCTGCACTTCAAAGGCCTTCTTGATGGCCTTTTTGGCCTTGATGATATTGGGCACGTCATGGACAGACACTCTGGCGACCGATACTGCTCCCTGCAGTGTTGAAAGGAGTTCTGCAATCCGGATGGGATATCCGCAGTGCTCAGGATTACGGCCATAGGGTGAAGTGGTGGTCTTCTGGCCCACAAGAGAAGTGGGGGCCATTTGCCCGCCGGTCATGCCGTAGATGGTGTTATTGACAAAAATGGTGGTAATCTTTTCGCCCCGGGCGGCGGCGTGGACTATTTCGGCCATGCCGATTGAAGCCAAGTCGCCATCGCCCTGGTAGGTAAAGACGACCTTGTCGGGATGAACCCGCTTGATGCCTGTTGCCACTGCAGGCGCACGACCATGGGCGGCCTGCTGCATGTCACAATTGAAATATTCGTATGCCAACACAGAGCAGCCTACGGAGGCTACCCCGATTGTCTTTTCTCGCACATCCAGCTCATCGATTGCCTCGGCTACCAGCCTGTGAATGATGCCGTGCGTGCATCCGGGACAATAGTGGGTTTGTTTATCTGACAAGGCTGAGGGGCGTTCAAATACGACTTTCATTACCGCTCACCTCCCATTATTTCCATGGCGACTTTGGTGATTTCTGCAGGGGTGGGAATGATGCCGCCGGTTCTGCCGCAGAAATGGACAGGGCGTTTACCGTTGACGGCCAGGCGCACGTCTTGCACCATCTGGCCGGCGCTCATTTCCACAGTGAGGAAAGCCTTGACGGAATCAGGCAACAAGGCAAAAGCCTTTTCCGGGTAAGGGAAGATGGTGATAGGCCTTAACAAACCTGCCTTGATTCCCTGTTCCCGCAGCTTGTTGACAACGCTCTTGACAATGCGGGCAGTGGTGCCATAGGCTACCATGACCAGCTCGGCGTCTTCAGTTTTATACAGTTCCCAGCGTTGTTCATTTTCTTTCATCTGCTTATATTTTTCTTGCAGCTTCCAGTTATGTTTTTCCAGGTTTTCAGCCACCAGGGCCAACGAGTTAATGATGTTATGCTCACGGCCGACACAGCCGGTTGTAGCCCAATCCTTAGGAGGCAAGTCTCTCTTCTTGATAGCCTTAAATTCTACAGGCTCCATCATTTGACCCAAGGTGCCGTCACCCATGATCATAACAGGGTTGCGGTAGTAGTCTGCGATGTCAAAGGATTCCATAATCAGGTCAACCATTTCCTGGACACTGGCAGGGGCAAATACAAACAAGTTGTAGTCCCCGTGGCCGCCGCCCTTGGTTGCCTGGAAGTAGTCGGACTGGGCTGGCTGAATGCCGCCCAAACCGGGGCCTCCACGGATGATATTAATGATGACGCAGGGCAGTTCGGAGCCGGCAATATAGGAAATACCTTCTTGTTTGAGGCTGATGCCGGGGCTGGATGACGAGGTCATAACCCTGGCGCCTGCGCCGGCTGCACCATAGACCATATTGATGGCGGCCACTTCGCTCTCAGCCTGCAGGAACACACCGCCGACTTCAGGCAACCGTCTTGACATGTATTCGGGCACTTCGTTCTGGGGGGTAATGGGATAGCCGAAGAAATAGCGGCAGCCAGCCTGGATGGCGGCTTCGCCGATGGCCTCATTACCCTTCATAAGTTGCTTGGCCATTCATAAACCTCCTTCTTATCTTACTTGTATACCTTGATAACAGTGTCGGGACAGATCCGGGCGCAGGTGGCGCAGCCGATACATTTGTCCATTTCATGAACGGTGGCCACTTTGTAACCCTTCTTGTTGATTTTCTCATCCAGGATGATGATCTTGGTGGGGCAAACACTGATACAAAGTTCGCAACCCTTGCAACGCTCGCGATCAAACTCCACTTTGGGCATGAGACAACCTCCTTCACTAAGTTATATCTGCCGGGAACAAACTTAGTTCCATGGCAAATAGTTTATCTTTGAATTCAGGGAGTTGGGAGATGAATGGGGGCCGGCAACAGTGATAAGGCACATGAACGCCCATCTGCCCGGCAGCCTCAGAAACAATTGCTGCTCCCTGGCGGACATGTTCTGCTGTGGTTTCCCTGCCCAAGTTGCTGTTGTTCACCAGGGCAGTAATCTTCAGTCCCGACTTTGCCTCAATTCGTCGGGCTGTAGAGATAATTCCCGCCGCATCAGCAGTAAAGGGACGAAAACAGTTGACCACCATCCAAATCTCAGCTTGATTCTTGATAAGATGAGCCTTATACCTGCCCAAGACCCTGGCTCCGTCATCGCCGCCCACATCGATGATCACTGTTTCTGTTCCGGCGACGACTGTATCTGTTCTGGCAGACAGGGCGGGCAAATCAGCATCCCGAAAATCCCGGTTATACACGACTTCCACTCCCAGGGATTCTAAAAGCTCAGTGGCATCCCGGGAACGAAAGTAGGGATTGACGATGTCCAGGTCTACAAGGACAAGGGACTCATTGGCTGCCATCTGCTTGGCCAAGTTCAGGGCAAACTCAGTCTTGCCGCTGCCATAAGCGCCAACAATAACAAGTTTTCGACCCAGCGGCCCGCCTGTCATCATTGGTATTCCCTGGCCTCTTCCTTGCCGGTGAGCACTCTCAAGCCGCCCAAAGCCAGAGCCAGCATTTCAAATTCGCCGGGGTAGACTTTTACCGGGGCAATAAAGGAAACTCTTTCTTCAATCCAAGGCACCAGATAAGTGCGATCGTGAGCCAAACCGCCGGAGAGGACGATGGCATCCACATCCCCCTTGAGGACAGCCGCGGCGCTGCCGATTTCTTTGGCAATCTGATAGGCCATGGCCTTGTAGACCAGTTTCGCCTTTTCGTCGCCAGCCTCTATGCGGCTCGTGATGGTGCGCCCGTCATTGGTTCCGAGATAGGCAACCAGACCGCCCTGGCCCACAAGTTTTTTGTGCATCTCCTGCTGGGAGAACCGGCCGCTGTAACACAGCCGCACCAGGTCGCCCACTGGCACACCCCCTGCCCGCTCGGGGGAAAAGGGACCATCCCCATGGAGGGCATTGTTGACGTCAACCACACGCCCCCGCAAGTGGGAGGCGATGGAAATTCCTCCGCCCAGGTGGACACCGATAAAATTAGCTTCCAAGTATTCCTTGCCGGCTTCGGCCGCAGCCTTGCGGACCACTGCCTTTTGATTGAGGGCATGCCAGATGCTGCGCCGCTCAATCTCCGGCAGGCCGGAAATTCGAGCCTCATCCGACAGCTCATCCACTGAAACCGGGTCGACGATATAGGCGGGAATGTTAAACTGCTCGGCAATTTCTCTGGCAATGATGCCGCCGAGACTGGAAGCATGCTGTCCCTGGACACCACTGGTAAGGTCGTTGATCATTTGGTCGTTGACAATGTAAGTGCCTCCGACAATAGGCTTGAGGGTGCCCCCCCTGCCCACCACTGCCGACAGTTTGTTGAGGTTAATGCCTTGGCTGTGGAGGCTTTCCAGAATTATGTCCTTGCGAAACTGATACTGGTCGATGATATTGTCATAAACCTTCAGTTCTTCGGCGGAATGGCGCAAGGTCTGTTCTAAAAGGGGCCTTTCATCCTCAAAAACAGAAATTTTCGTTGATGTTGAGCCCGGATTAATCACGAGCAGACGATGGGACATGCTCTACCTCCTCAAAATGGGATAGTTGTGTGCTTTTTGCACACAACTACCCTCTTGCACTGGAAATTAGCGGCGAATGAAGTTGCCGCGGATCCGGCCCAGGGCCTCAATGCGCTCTTCGGCCATGCGGTCGGCAGCTTTGTAGCTGGGAATGTTATCCCGCTTGGAAATGGCATAGACTTTGGCGATATTGTCATAGATGGTGGCAATTTTGTCCAGAGCCCGCTCTTCGTTATAGCCCTGAAGTTCGTCGGCCACATTCATAAGGCCGCCAGCGTTGATGACATAGTCAGGAGCGTAAACAATGCCTTTTTCATAGAGCATATCGCCATGGCGGTTATCCGCCAGCACGTTGTTGGCGCAGCCGGCAACGGCCTTGCACTTTAATCTCGGGATGGTATTGTCATTTAGGACTGCGCCCAAGGCGCAGGGAGCGAAAATATCGCACTGGACATCATAGATGGCGTCGGGAGCAACGACTTGGGCGCCGAATTCCTTGACGACCCTGTCCAGAGAATCCTGGTTGATGTCGCAGACTACCAGCTTGGCGCCGGCTTCATGGAGGAACTTGCACAAATAGTAGCCCACATTGCCAACACCCTGAACGGCGATGACTTTGCCGTTGATATCGTCACTGCCCCATACTTCATGGGCAGTGGCCAACAGGCCTCTGAAGACGCCAAAAGCTGTCTTGGGAGAGGGGTTGCCGCTGCTGCCGCTGGCTGCGGAGACGCCGGTGACATGATCTGTTTCCAAATGGATGTAGTCCATATCCTGAACGGTGGTGCCCACGTCTTCAGCAGTGATATAGCGGCCGTTAAGGCTCTGGACAAAGCGGCCAAAGGCACGCCACATTTCTTCACTCTTGTCCTTTTTAGAATCGCCGATGATGACGGCTTTGCCACCGCCTAGGTTGAGGCCGGCTGCAGCTGCCTTATAGGTCATACCCTTGGCCAGACGCAAAACGTCTTCAATGGCAGCGTCCTCGGTTTCATAATTCCACATCCTGGTGCCGCCCAGGGCTGGCCCCAGGGTGGTGTCATGAATGGCAATGATAGCCTTAAGGCCTGTGGTTTTGTCATGACAAAATACTAATTGTTCATAGCCATATTTGCTCATGTAATTAAAAATCTTCATCCGGGTTACCTCCCAAATTTTTATGGTTTTAGCCCGGCGGCATATACCGCGCTAAAGGCTATTGAATCCAGCTTGGCCTGATGAGAATCGGATCTTGAAGTCAGCACTACGGGGGCCCTGGCGCCGGCAATAACGCCTGCTACCCTGGACTCCCTGCCAAAATAGACAGCGGACTTGTACAGCACATTGCCTGCTTCGATGTCCGGCACCATGAGAATATCTGCATGTCCGGCTACTGGGCTGTTGATGCCCTTGACCTGGGCCGAATGAAGAGAAATGGCATTGTCCAGGGCCAGGGGTCCATCGACAATAGCGCCTTTGATCTGGCCTCTGTCGGCCATTTTTGCCAGCAGGGCGGCCTCAACGGCAGCAGGCATGTCGGGGTTGACCAGCTCAACTGCTGCCAGGGCTGCCACCTTTGGCCGTTCAAAGCCCAAGGCTCTGACTACATCGACAGCATTTTGCACAATCTGGACCTTTTGCCCCAGATCCGGAGCGATGTTCATGGCGGCGTCGGTCATAAAGAGCAGGCGCCCAATGCCCTGAATGTCCAGAGCGGTCACATGGCTGAGCAGGCGGCCGGTGCGCAGTCCCTTCTCCTTGTCCAGCACCGCCCGCAAAATATCTGCCGTCCCAATCTTCCCCTTCATGACCAGGTCTCCCTGGCCAGCGGCAACCATCGCCACAGCCCTGCGGGCAGCCAGAATTGCATCTGTTTCGGGAATGACTGTGCATTTTTCCAGGGGAAGCCCGACCTCACCGGCAATGGCGGCTATCTTCTCTGGGTCGCCAACGAGGATTGCCGAGACTATGCCCCAATCAACCGCATCCCGCACAGCTTCCAGGACATCAGGGTCCTGAGCGGCTGCGACCACAAGGCGCTGGCGGTTGGGCAGGGATTTTGCGGCATCAACAATATCTTGCATATTGTTATACATTGATTCACCTCGCCTTAAACATATTCCCGGCTCTGCTCTTCGCCCTTGATTACTCGCAGGCAGCCCTGAGCCAGGGCAAGCAGTTCATCTTCCCCGGGATAGACCAGGACCGGGGCGATAAAACGCACATCGTCCTTGATCCAATCAGTCAGCATGGTTGAATAGGCCAAACCACCGGTAATGGCGATGGCCCTGACCTGCCCCGAAAGCGCCGTCGCCATGGCGCCAATTTCTTTGGCAATCTGGTAAGCCATGGCCTTGTATATCAGCTGGGCCTTTTGGTCGCCGGCTGAAATCCGCCTTTCAATCTCCAGGCCGTCATTGGTGCCCAGGTAAGCTGACAGGCCGCTGCTGCGGACAATCTTTCTCCTCAGCTCATCCTCAGTGTACTTGCCGGAAAAACACAGGTCAATCAAATCGCCGGAGGGCAATCCCCCGCTCCTTTCAGGAGAGAAGGGGCCCATTTCATTGGCATCGTTGACATCCAGCATCCTCCCTCCCGCCATGGGAGTTACGGAGATGCCGCCGCCTAAGTGCACGAGAATGAGGTTGATATCCCTTAGATCCTGCCCCAAATCCTTGGCTGCCCGGCGAGCGATGGCCCGGATATTCAGAGCATGAGACGAGCTGTGCCGTTGGATTTCAGGCATGCCCGAAATCCTCGCCTCGGGTATCATTTCATCTACTGAGACCGGATCGACAATGAAAGCGGGAATGCCCCTCTTGCTGGCCAACTCAAAGGCAATTAAGCCGCCAAGGTTGGAAGCATGCTGGCCCTGAACTCCTTTGCGCAGATCTTGGCGCATGGCCTCATTGACCATGTAGGTTCCCCCGGGAATCGGCTTGAGCATGCCGCCCCGGCCAACTATGGCACTAAGTTTGTCTCCGACAAATACCGAATTCAGCCATTTTTCCGCCAGATTGGTGCGGTACTCCAGCTGGTCGACAATTTCCGGCGCCAGATCTCTGGGGTTATGGCGCAGGGCTTCGGCAGCATACAGAGAGTCATCTTCAAAAAGAGCCAGCTTGGTAGAGGTGGAACCAGGGTTAACAGCCAGTATCCAATGGGTCATTTTAGCACCTCTGCAGGACTATTTGCCGGTATAGTTGCGTCTAATCCTGCCGATAGTTTCAATTCTTTCAGCAACTATGTGATTAGCAGCCTCGTAGGGAGTAATATTTTGTTCTTTGGCAATGGCAAAGATGTTGAGAATACGATCGTATATCATAGCGGTCTTGCGGAAAGCCCGCTCCTTGTTATAGCCTTCCAGCTCATCGCAAACCTGAATCAAACCGCCGGCATTGGCGACGAAATCCGGGGCGGCAAGTATTCCCCTCTTATGGAGCATTTCGCCGTGGCGGGGTTCAGCTAATTGGTTGTTGGCAGCGCCGGTGATGCCCTTGCATTTTAATCTTGGAATGGAGTCGTCATTGAAAACTGCCCCCATGGCGCAAGGTGAAAAGATATCGCATTCTGTTTCCACAATTTTGTCAGGGGAAACGGTTTTGATGCCATACTCTTTGACGGCCCTGTCTACGTTTTCCTGGTTGATGTCACAGGCAATTACTTTGGCGCCTTCCGCCACCAAATGGCCCACCAGGCTGTAACCGACTTTGCCCAGGCCCTGAACGGCAATGGTCCGGCCCTTAAGAGAGTCATCGCCAAAGAGTTCCTTGGCCACAGCCTTCATGGCCTTCCACACGCCAAAAGCGGTAATAATGCCAGAGTTGCCCCCGCCGCCGTATTCTTCAGGCAGAGCGCCTACATACTTGGTTTCTTTGAGAGCAATGATGAAATCGTCATAAGTGGTGCCCACATCGGTGCCAGTCATGTACCGGCCGTTAAGCACTTCAACATAGCGGGCGAAAGCCCTGAATAGAGCTTCGCTCTTGTCAGTCTTGGGGTCTCCCCAGATAACTGACTTGCCGCCGCCGTAATCCAAGTCTGCAGCAGCGCATTTGTCGGTCATGCCCTTTGACAGGCGCAGAGCATCTGTCAAAACCTGGTCCTCGTTGTCATAGTTCCACATGCGGCAGCCACCTTGGGCAGGGCCCAGCGTGGTGTCATGGATGGCTATGACAGCCTTAAGTCCGGTAGTGCGATCGTAGTTGAAGAACACCTGTTCATGGCCATTCTTGGCCATGGCTTCAAAGATTTTCATTCCTCAATCCTCCATCTTAAGTGTAATGGCAACCTGACCACATACATAATTGCAATAATCATGCCACAATAGATTACAACACCTGGGCTCATCTTTATACCTGTATGCAAGATTCTTCAGGGCATGCGCAGAAACTTGCATGCAACCTTTTGCAAGCTAAAGACCATATTTATCCAGCTTGTAATACAACGAGCGCAGGGAAATTTCCATTGCCTTGGCCGCCCTGGTCTTATTGCCCTGATTTTCTTTGAGAACCAGGGCGATATAGTCCTTTTCAAAATCAGCCAGGACATCCCCCAGGGGCTGGACTAAGACTGAGGCGTCATTTTCGGCAACAGAAACAGGCATGGTGTGTGGACCGGCTGTAAACTGTGGTAAGTGTTCACGGCAAATACATGTTTCATTAAAGCGCATGTTGATAATAGCGCGACCTAATATGTTTTCCAGTTCCCGGACATTGCCAGGCCATGAGTATTTTTGAAGCACCTTGAGGACATCCGGGGCAATGTCTTCGACTACACGGCCATATTCTTGGTTAAATTTGCCCAGCAAGCGACGGGCCAAGGCAGGGATTTCCACCAGACGCTCCCTAAGTGGCGGAATATACAGGGGAATGACGCGGATACGGTAATACAGGTCTTCCCGGAACTTGCCGGTGGCCACAGCTTCCTCCAAATCAATATTGGTTGCTGCAATTATCCTCACATCTACAGACACTTGCTTGGCGTCTCCCACCCGCACAATTTCCTTTTCCTGCAGAACCCGCAGCAATTTGGCCTGGACGCCGAGACTGATTTCGCCGATTTCATCCAAAAAAATGGTGCCGCCGCCAGCTTGCTCAAACAGCCCTTTTTTGCCCCCTCGACGAGCGCCGGTAAAGGCGCCATCGCTGTAACCAAAGAGTTCGCTCTCCAAGAGGCTGCCTGTGAGAGCGGCGCAGTTGACCCGGATAAACTGATTATGCTTGCGCTGGCTGGAATTATGAATAGCATGAGCAAACAATTCCTTGCCAGTGCCGCTCTCGCCCAAGAGCAAGATGGTGGCGGGGGTGTTGGCTGCCTTGCGGGCCTGTTCAACCACCTCAAGCATTTTAGGGCTGGTGGCGATAATGTCCTTAAAATCGTACTTTGCCTCCAGTGTGCGAATGATCTGCTTAGCCTTGTCCAACTCTTCATTAAGGCGCTTGATTTCGCTGATGTCGTGGATTACAGCCACGCTGCCCTTGAGCTCATCATTGACCAATATGGGCGCTCCATCCACCAGCACATCTTTTTTGGCGCTGCCGACCTTGAGCTGAATTCCTTTGACAGGAAGGCGGCTGGACAACACCTGCAAATGCACGCTCTCACCCTGAGCAATGTCTACAGTAGCAGGTTTGCCCAAAACATCTGACTCGACATAACCGGTTATCCGTTTATAGGCCGGATTGACCAGAATGCCCCTGCCCTGGCTGTCAACTACAGAAATGGCATCTTGAGTCGCATTGATAATCGCCTCCAGCATGCTTTGAATTTCTCTGAGGTTGGTAATCTCTTCAGCCAGTTTTTTGATTTCTGAGATATTGCGAAATACCGCCACTGCCCCAATGATGGCGGCATTGGTATCCCGGACGGGAAGCCGGGAGGTGAGAATGGTTTTATTGGCCAGCTCCTGACGCTGATTGATTTCAGGCTCTCCCGTCTCCAGCACCAAGAGCATTCGGGAATTGGGTATGATATGACCCACTGGCTTGTCCATAGCGTGGTCTCGCTGAACGCCGAGAATCTCCGCCGCCGCAGGATTGAGAAGGACTATTTTCCCCTGTCTGTCAATGGCTACAAGACCGTCGTGAATCGCGTCTAAGATTACTTGCAAATGATAATTCGGGGCAATAGCCTTCATCTTGGTCCTCCTTGCATGTTTTTGCATGCTTAAAGTATTCGCCATTTACGCTCTATTTCCCTGCCTGGGGCCGCCCGATTTGATCCAACCAGGTTAATAATTTGCTTCTTTCGATAATGGCGCTAAAGGATGAAAACTCCCCCGCCCCGTTGCCCAGAACAAGGAGGACAAAGGCGATGATTATCCCGGTCTGAGGCAGGACGGTGACAAATGCCAGGCCGGCCAGGGCTCCCAAAAGATTGGCGCCCGCGTCCCCCAGCATATAATCAGAGCGCAAATCCCCAGGCAACAACCCCAAGGCGCCTCCCCAGCCCACCGCTGCAAGAATGCTGCCTGCTGCCGCCAGCCCCCCGGACAAAAAGAGAAAAGCCTTGAGGGCTCGGCCGGGGCGCAGATCTAGCTGGTTAAACAAGTTGACCGCCAGAATCAGCACTCCGATTTCCAGCAGAGACAGCCACTTGAGAGGCAAAGAAATGAGCAGCGCCCCAAGGGTGACAAGGAGGACCTTGATCATGCCGGTGGTCAGGCGGCCCTGAAACAGGGCGCGGAAATGTCCGCGAAAGCCCCTGCTCTCATGATCGCCAAAGGCATCGTCCACTAATCCTGCCAGGCCGACCAAGGTCAGCCAAAAACCATAGAGACTAAGCTGAGAAATGCTGAACAGGCCGGCCAGGGTCAACAGCCCCAAGCCGCTCAACACAGCCGCCAGCAATATGGTTCCCATGCCGGTAGGAATAGTCTTGCCGGAAAAGTTTTCGACACTGCCCCGGGCCAACATCCGCTTCCCGGGGCCTGCTAAGACTCCGGCGACAGCCCAGGCCGTCACTATACCTATTACCGCCGCCATTGGCATCCACCCCGCAGGAGAGCGGCCAAAACCTGAAGAAATTGGCGCCCTCGATGTTGAAAGCCCGCCAGCTTCCAGCCCTGCCCCCGGTGAACAAAACCCGTGGCGAATTCCCTCACCCGGTAGCCCCGGCGCAGGGCATTAAGGGTCAGTTCTGTCTCCAGGCCAAAGCCCCCTCTCCGGGGAAGGCACTGCTCCAACAGCTGGCGCGTAGCTGCCCGCTGTCCTGAGAGAGGAGCCTCCAGTTTGGCCCCGGTTAATAAAAAAATACCCCAGCGGGCAAGATTGCGCACCAAACCTACTCCGCCGCCGCTGGAACTGGCAAAGAGGGCGATGGCCAAATCACAGCGGTCCCTGGCCACGGCCTCGGCCAGGCCGGCGATTTCGCCTGCACAGCTGCCCATATCCCCATCGACCATGGCTACTACCTGGCCGGCAGAATTCTCCAGGCCGGTTGCCAAGGCCTCAGCTTTGCCGCGGTTGCGCCTGTGCCGGAGGACTGTAACCTCCCGGGAGGCGGCCAGGGCCGCCGTCGAGTCGCTGCTACAGTCGTCAATCACCACCAGTTCCGCCTGGGGCAGAGCCCTGCGCAAGCTGTCAATTGTCTCAGAGATGTTTTCCTCTTCATTATAGGCAGGAATCAGGACTGAAACCTTCATTGCCCCAAAGGTCCCGGCAGCAGGATTTCAGGACCATAATGCCCTCCCTGGCCACGCAGGATGGCATCCAAACAGTAGAGACCCAGGGGAGTATCAAGATGCGAGACCGAGGCAAAAAGGGGATGCCGCACCAAATCCGCCACGCTTTCCCAGCCGCTAATCCCTAGGGCAACCACCGGCAGCTCTGCATTCAGCAGCCCCACCGCCAGAGTCTTGACCTCGGCCCAGCCACCTCCCTGCCCCGGCGCCAAAAACACGAAATCCGGCTGCCCTAGTTCTCCTTCCCATTTAATGTCCTCCAGACCCGCCAGCAATTGCTTATCCCCCTGGACCAGGGCCTGAACAAGGATGTCTGCGGTCTCAAGGTCAAGGCTGTCCAGTTGCAGCCGAGTCTGGATGACATTTTCGTTAAAATAACTGCCAAGATAATCCGGGTTGAAGTCCCCAGCATAAATCAGCACCGCTTTTTGCTGGATGGGATTGGCCTCCAGATATAACTGGCTCATATTCCCCAGCCAGGACTGGAGCAGCGACAAGGTCTCAGCCTGAGTCTTTTTTTCTGTCAGCAGCCTTGACTGCTCTTTGGCCAGATTGTCCAGGCTCTCCCTCATGCTTTCAATGGTGTTTCGCTGCTGGAGGATAATGCTTTCCTCGGTAAAGGTGCTGCCGATAAAAATGCCCAGAGCTAAAGCAAGGAAAATACCGACAACCGTGACCAGATGAAATTTAAAATTTGCCATTTTGTTAGCCTCCTACCACACCTGCCAGTTTGTACAGCAAGAGATAGAACAAATGCCGGAACCCCGGGGAAGCATAGAGCAAAGCTGCAATTGGCATAGCGGCGGCCGCGAACAGGACTGCTGCCCAGCCTAGAGTAAGCTTTCCCTGGTATAATTTGCTTAAGCCCCGGGCATCTACCAGTTTGTCCCCGATCTTTAAGCGGGTCAAAAAGGTGCTGCCCATTCCAGGCCGCCCCTTCTCCAGAAAATCAATCATGTTGGAATGGGTGCCCACCGCCACCACCAAATCAGCGCCTTTGCCGGCGGCAAGGAGCAAAGCCACATCTTCGCTGGTGCCGGGAGCGGCAAAGACTGTATACTTCACTCCTAATTCTTCAACCCGCTGTTTCCCCGGCACCCGCCCGTCGGTATAAGCATGGACCACCCGCTCGCACTTGCTCAACAGGGCCCGGTCGCTGACACTGTCCATATCCCCCAGGATGATATCGAGCTTGAGGCCGTAATCCAAAATGGCGTCGGCGCCGCCATCGACGCCGATGAGGACAGGACGCGCCTCTTTGATATAGCTGAGGATAGCGCCAAGGTCACGTTTGTAATCCCGGCCCCGAACCACCACGACCACCGGCCTGCCCCAAATTGCCGTTTCCAGGGGCGGCAGTTCTCGCAAGCCCAAAATTAACTCTTTTTCTTTCCTGGCATATTCCAGGGTGTTGTCGATAAACTTTTCCAATTCACCGTCCAAATTGGCTCGAGTCCTGGCCAGCTGCAAGTCAGCGGCCTCCGCAGTCAGGGGGCTGTCCAGCTGAAAACTGTCTTTTCCCGCAATCAGCACATTGTTTTCTTCATCAATGGTCACTTCTGTGCCGTCTGGCAGCGACCACAGTTCCCTGGGAACACAGTCATACAATTTGAGATTTCTGGCCAGCAGATGCTCCGGTCCCAGGTTGGGATAGCGTCCGCTGATATATTTTTTTTCATTCAGCACCGCGGCGATTCCTGTCCGGGCAAGGCTTTCCGCAGCCACCAAGTCCAGATCCTCGTGACTGATGAGAGCAATGTCCCCCCGCCGCAAATAATTGACAAGTTCCTTGGTTCTGCGCCCTTTGCGCAACCGGCCCTTTACCATTATTATCACCCCCCGGTGATAGTATTGCACCAGAGGTGGGAAAATTATCCTAAAAAAAAAACGCAGGCCCTTTCCTGCGTTAATTTTGCCCGGCCTGCATTGATTTGAGTTTCAGCCGCAGATTGTCTGCCAGCAAGGCGATAAATTCCGAGTTTGTAGGCTTGCCCCTGTCGTTGCGGATTGTATAGCGAAAGAGGCGGTTGATGACATCTAATTCGCTGCGCTCCCAGGAGGTTTCGATGGCGTGTCGGATTGCCCTTTCCACCCGGTTAGGAGTAGTCTCAAATTTGATGGCGATTTCCGGATACAAGGCTTTGGTGATGCTGTTGAGGATAGTGATGTCCTTGATAACCAAGGCAATTGCATAGCGCAAATACTGGTAGCCGCGAATATGGGCGGGAACCCCCAGTTCGTGCAAAAGGTTGGTTATTTCCACTTCTAGGTCAACCTTAGGCGCATCCCGGGTAATATACCTTGCTCCGCATTCTGCCGCCAGCTCAGGCTTGCTGTCCAACTGCAACGTCCTTATTCTTCTTATCAGCACATCTATATTAAAAGGTTTCAGCACGAAGTAATCTGCCCCCAGCCTCAGAGCTTGCTGGGTAATGCTTTCCTGCCCGAAAGCAGTCAGCACTATTACCCGTGGCCGCGGATTAAGATCTGGGGTGCTATTAAGTTTCTCCAGTACACCTAATCCATCTAAGTGAGGCATAATAATGTCAAGGATGAGGACGTCAGGCTGATGTTCGATTACTTTGTCGATGGCATCTATGCCATTATTAGCAGTCGCCACCAAGTTGATATCTTCCTGGGTAGACATGTAATCAGACAACAGGTTACAAAACTCACGATTGTCATCGGCAACCATTACAGAAATCACAAAAAATTTCTTCCTCCTCCATAAAATAGGTAATGCCAGTCTTTAACAACGTTCTACATTATGGCACAATTTCCCTGCTATTTATCATTCAATCCGAAAAAATATATTAAAAAGCGGCCTCCAATATTTTTGGAGGCACATTCGATTCAATTTCGGCCAGCAATCCAGATTCTAAAACCATCCACTCGGCGAAGCAGCCGTAACCACGCTCAGGTTCGTTAATAAAGACATGGGTTACTGCCCCCACAAGCTTGCCCCCCTGAATAATGGGGCTGCCGCTCATCCCCTGGATGATGCCGCCTGTTGCAGCAAGCAATTTTGGATCAGTTATTTTAATCACCATACCTTTGCTAGCCGGCTGGTTTTGCATAAACAACTTTTCTATCTCAATGCTGAAACGCTGAATTTCTTCACCTTCAATGACTGTCAGGATCTCAGCTTTGCCCGTCTTTACCTCATGTTTGAGGCCCAGGGGCAATGGCTCAAATTCCCGTTTCGGTTTGCGGGCAAGGGTGCCAAAAATCCCTAGTTCAGTGTTCGTCTTTATTGCTCCCAAAGGCTGGCTGTTTTCATCAAATACCCCCTGTTTCTCTCCCGGCTTGCCCTGCTGGCCCCGACGGATTGAGACGATGCTTGCCTCGACAATCCGGCCCGAGCTCAGGTCCACAGCCTTCCCCCCGTTTTCATCTGTGATCATATGCCCCAAAGCGCCAAAATAACCGGTTTCCCCATGGTAAAAGGTCATGGTTCCTACTCCAGCTGCCGTATCCCTCAGGAGCAGGCCCAGACGGGGTCTGTTGGCCTCGATGTCATAGACAGGAGTTATCGCCAAAGACAGCTTCCTGCCTCTGCGGATTATCTGACAGTCCAGCTCTTCCCCCGGCCGACTGAGCTCTTCAAGAACTGCGGCGGCATGCCCCAGATTTTTCAGCTCCACATCATCGACGGCCACAAGAATATCTCCCACCTCAAAACCCGACTCTTTTGCGGGCTCCACTTTGCCTGTTCCCGTCATGATGCTGTCCAAGCCGGCTACTATTACCCCCGATTCCGCCAGCTTTACCCCAATTGAATGTCCCGAGGGCGTCAATTTCAAATGGGGGATGACATTGACCTGCATTTGCTTGAGGGGAATTATTCCCAGCAAACTGAAGGAAAAGCGATAGTTCCCTGACTTTACGGCTTTGAGGAGAAAGCCCTTGCCAGCTTCGTCAGCTGCCTCGAGAATGCCGTCGCTGTCACTGATTTTAATGGCCCAGGGCAGGTCAAAGCTAATGGACTGGTCATCTCCTTCAAAGCGAGTGACCTCTGCAGGGATCAGCAGCAAGGCATGCAACCCCTGGCCGAACATGAGCAACAGCAGAAATGCCACCAGGCACATGGCAAATCTTTTTTTCAATTATTTCCACTCCCTTGTCAACCAACTCCCATTTAAAATCTTTTTGACACTAGTTTTAAGTTGGCTAAAAAGAGAGATTGCTATGCTGTTAATTAAGGGCACTAATTTCAAATAAAGCCCCCATTGTCAATGAATTTTTTGCCAACGCTTGAATCAGAGGGACTTAAAAAAAACACCTCATTGTAACTGTGATATGCTCCCCTTTGAGTAGACACCTGAAATAACAAAAATTCAGGACTACACA